>ERZ780218.1464-NODE-1464-length-14686-cov-8.802064_pt1 | contig 14686 bp, 14 predicted proteins | sample MGYA00510975_ERZ780218 | MGnify/ENA primary metagenome ERZ780218 (study PRJEB29588, sample SAMEA2152063) | human gut metagenome | biome: human gut; feature: human-associated habitat; material: faeces | place: Denmark | collected 2008/2010 ...
CGACGTATATGCGACTACCAATGCGGCCTCCTGTCCCGTGAATGGCCGGACGGATTACCGTTTTGAAACGGCGGCCGAATAAGAGAAGGGCGGAAAAGCGGTCGGAAGACTGCGGATATGAAACAGGGGAACCAACTTTTAGTCGGTTCCCCTGCTGTTTTTCATCGCCGTTCCGTTCCTGGGACGCGTCCGGCCCTGCTGCTGGCCGGTTATTCTTTTGCCTGTTGTTTCGGTGCCTGTTGCCCGCCGGCCGGGGCGGAAGCAGGAACTGGAGCCTTCCCGGGGAGGATGGAGTGCCAGGGGATACCGTCTATCGTCGAGATATCGACCTTACCCGACTCGACGAAGCCGCTGATGAGCGTGTCGCGTGCGTCGGCATTCTGGAACGGATAGAGTTCGAAAGCCGGCAGTACGGAGACGAAATGTTCCAGTATCTCCGCCTGGATGGATTCGTAGCTCGGCCAGTTCTTGTTGGCCGAGAAACAGTAAATCTGTACCGGCAGGCCGTTTGCCGTCGGGGCGAGCGTGCGCACCATGAGGAGCAGGTCTTTGTTGATGGCGGGATGCCGCTTGAGATACAGGGTCATGTAGGCCCTGAAGAGACCGACGTTCGTGTCGATGGTGCCGTTTACCAATCCGGCCGGATTGTCCGTATTGACTGTCTGACCGGCAGCGGCCTGTTGCTGTTTTTCGGTGATGAATTTTCCCAGTTCTTCGTCGAAGCCTTTCATCTTTTCCAGAAATTCGGGCGTACAGGGTTTGATGTAGTCGAGCTTCAGGGAGTATTCGCGCATGATGCGTCTGCCGCCGGAGTCGCTCATGCCACGCCAGTTGATGAAAGAGCCCGATACCAGCGAATAGGGCGGGACGGTGACAGTCGTGTTGTCGAAATTCTGTACTTTCACGACCGTCAGCGTAATATCGGTCACGATGCCGTTTACGTTGTTCTGCGGCATCTCTATCCAGTCGCCGATGCGTACCATGTCGTTCTCCGATATCAGTACGCCTGCGACGAATCCGAGGATGGTGTCCTTGAATATCAACATCAGGACGGCCGTGAAGGCTCCCAGGCCCGTGATGAGGTTGAACGGGGATTTGTTTATCAGGATGGAGACGATGACGATAATGCCGATGCAGGAGAAAATCACCTGAAGGATTTGGATGAAGCCCTTCATCGGGCGGTTTTGCAGCTCTTTTTTGGTTTTCAGGGTATCCCCGACCGTATTCAGTATGGCATTGACCGAGAATATCAGTGCAACGCAAAAGTAAATCCAGGTGATTTTATCGCCGATGATGAACCATTCGGAACGTTTGTCGAAAGCGAAGGGCAGCAGGGCCGAGATGATGAGCGGCGGTATGATAGCCGTCAGTTTCCGCAGAACGCCGTATTTGGCGAGCGAACTGAGGAAATTGTCGTGCTTGCGCTTCAATACCCTCCGGGTGACCCGTGAGGCGATGGAGTGTATGATGACCGCGACGATGAAAGCGATTGCGACGATGAGTATCAGGAAGATGATTTCATCTGCCGTGTCGAGTATCTCGCGGGGAAGTCCTATCCAGGTGAGAAACTCCTTGATGGCGTTCAGTAGAGCTTGGGCGAATCGGTTCGTGTTCATAACGGTGTGTGCGCTGAATCGCTGCGCGGGCGTTCTTCTTCCTTATTGGGTATTTGTCCGTTTGCGGGGCATGCGGCCCGCAGCATATGCGTCCGGTGGCGGGTGCCGGTCGGCCGCAGAGCAGATTTATCCGGTGTTTCAAATCGTTGTATCTCTCGCAACTCTACACAAAAAATATGCCCGAATCCCTTTCCTGCAGAAAAACGGCCTCCGGATATTCGGAACGTGTCGGCGGGCGGTGTGGCAATGCCCGGCCAATCCGGAGAGTCGAAAGTCGTGGAAACCGTGCCGTGTCTTGTCGGCGTATTTTCATGGCTGTTTTTATCAAAATCTCAATTCTTATGGAAAAACGGAATGATATGTTGTCGGGGATACCGGAGACGCCGGTGCATGGCAACGGGGTGGTGCGGAAGACCGGGCAGGTGTTTGTCTCCGCTGCGGGTGCAGACGGGGTGCCTGCCGACCTGTGGGGACCGGAGATGCGGCGGTTGTCGCCTTCGCTGAGTGCCGGCCATGTGGCCAAGTATGCGGATTTCCCCGTGGAATATTCCCTCGGTTTGACGAACATCGAGGTTCCGCTCCATCGTGTCGTGTGCGGTAAGCTGGAAGTTCCCCTTTCGATTGCCTACCATGCGTCGGGTATCCGGCTGGAGGAACTCTCCGAAGCGGTGGGACTCGGTTGGTCGCTCAATGCCGGCGGCGCCGTGGTCAGGGAGATACGCGGTATGATGGATGACGGGGTTGCAGACCATACCGTCCGGACGGGCGGCACGGCTACGCTCGACTATCTGTCGCGGGTGATAGCGGGTACCGAGGACTCCTGTTGGGATAAGTATTGTTACTCCTATCCGGGCGGTTCGGGGAGTTTTCTTATCAATTTCAACGGCAGCGGTGCCGAACTGGTGAAAACCTCTTGTAACGACGATGCGATAACCTTCGAGTATGCGGAGGTGAATGACGGATTCTGGGGAAAACGGAAAATCGTCGAATGTTTTACCGTGACCGACCCGCTCGGCAACCGATATGAATTTGCCTGCAAGGCGGATGTGAGGCCTATGAACGTTTTCCGCCATGAGGTGGACGGTGTCGTGACCGACGACATTTCAGTCGATAACTCTGCCTATATTACTACGGCGTGGCTGCTGACGAGGATAACGTCGGCCGACCTGGCCGATACGGTGGAGTTCGAATACGAGGATAAGGGGATGCTGACGGAAAAGGTGGAGGGTTTCGCAGCCTATTACCGCAAATCGGCGGATGCGCCGGATTCCGACCTTTTCTTGCAGATGGATGTGACCGGGCAGGTTCCCGACCGGGTACACTGTCTTGCTTACAGTTGCATGTTGCTGACCGGGATACGTCACCGGGGCGGCCGTGTGGCGTTCCGCTATACGGATGCTCCCCTGCCGCTGGCACCGGAACTTGAAAACGTCCCGTCGCGCTATCCCGAAGGTTTCGACCTGAACCCGGAGCGGAGGCTCGCTGCGATGCTGGTGTACGATATGGAAGGAGAGTTGGTCTGTAAGGTGTCGTTCGACAACCGGGAGGGGGAACACGATGTCAAACGTTTCCGACTGAACGGGCTCTCGTTTTATGACCGCGACAGCGTGCTGTACGACTCTTATGCGTTCGAGTATTACGGCGTGGAGGGGCTCGTCTCCATCGAACCACAACCTGAGGCTCCGCAGAGCCGGTACGCCCAGGATTTCTTCGGATATTACAACGGTCGGAACGACAACTGCGACCTTAATTTTTTGACGCCTTACGGACCGGTAGAGGGCCGTCAGGCGGGTAAACGGGATTACTCTTTCCATCATGCCCGTTATAACGCGCTGAAGGCCATTTCGCGTCAGGCGGGTTCCCGGACGGAGTTCTTGTATGCCCCCAATACGCATCGCGATGCGGTGGCAGGTGATGTCAGCATCGGCCTGCGAATCGTCGAAATCAGAACCTACGACGAGGGTACGCTCGTCAGGCGCCGGACATTCACCTACCGGCAGAGCGGTACGACCGTCGATTTCCGGCGGCTCGACATAGCCGATTTTACCGAGCGGAGGCAGGTGGGAGTTGCCGCCGGCCGTGTGGACGAATATCTCGTCATCCACTCCGATTCCGTCCTTCCGGGAGCCAGGGTGGAGAATGCCCGGGTGTTTTACGGGGAGGTGACGGAGGAGGTGACGGATGTGAGAAACGGAAAGTCCGTCCGGACGGATTATGAGTACGATACGCGGCTATGGGCCTGTGATTTCGTCTCCAAGAACTACCGTTTCCCCGCCTTTCCGGACGGAGAGCAGTGGAAATCCGTATCGATTCAGGATACGACCGAAGCATCCGACGGTACCGTTCACTATATAGGCGAGATACGCGGTTATTTCAAGGAGAAACCGCGGTTCTTCGGGAACCTCGGCCGGCGGGTGGAGTACGAAGGATTGCCGGACGGCAGCTATCGTGCGGTGCGCACGACCGAATGGACGTACGACCTGTACAGTCCGGAGGTGATGCAGTTGGTGACTGTTGGCCTGTTCGTGAAGAACATGGTGACGACTGCGACGCTGCAAAGACCTGTGTGGGCGCGGGAAACCAACCACATGCGTACGGTAGAGGACTGCCTCTATTTCGACGTGACCGAGAGTCTGCTGCTCTTCCGGCCCGTATCCATGCGTGTGACGACCTGTTACGGCGATAGGGAACATACGGTGGAAACCGGATATATGTATTACGCTCCCAAGCCTTACCGTCAGTGGCCCGACGGTACGCTGGGGCAGGAGGAGGGTTACACGTCCGGCCTGCTCCTGCGGCAAGTGCGGGTCGAGACGGACGGCGACGTCTATGTGCAGCGTCTTCTGTATCCGACCGATTACGACCTGCCCGTTTACAGGAAAATGTGTGCCGCGAACATGCTCCATACCCCGGTCGGAGTGGAAATCGTGAAGAACGATACGGACAAGAGCGCCGTATATATCGGTTTCGGGGAGGTTACCGTGACCGTGGGACTGGAGGAGCGGAGCGTGTTCAGGCCCTGTCGGGAGGAGCGGTATTTCAACGGAGAGCTTTTGGCCGAACGGGAAATCAAGGAGTTCGACCAGTACGGCAATCCGCTGCATATCGTTGCTACGGGACAGCCGGAGACCTGTTACGTGTGGCGTTACCGGGGAATGTATCCGGTGGCCGAGATACGAGGCGCCTCTTACGAGCAGGTGGCGGCGGCCCTGAGGGACCGGGACGATGCGGACGATATTCCGGACAGTGCCTTCATGAATATCCTGAACGGCCTGCGCGACGACCTGCCCGGCGCCCTCGTATCCACGTACACCTATCGGCCGATGGTCGGCATGACCTCGGCGACCGATGCGGCGGGCAGGATGAAGACTTTCCATTACGATGCCGTCGGCCGTCTCAACGCGGTGAAGGACGACTGCGGTAACCTGCTGGAGACCTGTGAATACGGTCGGAAGTCCTTGCGGATGGCCTTACCGGATGCCGAAAACGTATCGGAAACCGTTGCTGCATCGCCTGCGGACGGAGTTGAACCCTGTGTGATAGGAGGAGAGACGGAGGCGGACTGGTATGTGGATGCCGCCCGCTACCTTTCGCTCGGCACTCTCCGTGTGAGCGACGCATGGTCGGCCGGTATTCTTGCCGACAACAACGTGACGGTGCGGAAACGCTATACGGCTGCACATACCGCCGTTTCGGCGGAGGACTATGTCGCTACGGTCACCTATTACGACTCTTTGGGAGAGGAGCGTCAGCGTATCGAGGTTGGCGGTTCTCCTTCGGGCAAGGATATCGTCACCCCCGTCCACGCCACTTTTCTGAAGGCCGGCGAGGTGCTTTCCTACCTGCCTTATCCCGTGGTGTCGTCCAATGCGGGTGGATACCGCGCGGATGCCGTTGCCGAGCAGGAGAGCTATTATGCGTCGGCCTTTTCGTTGGCTCTGCCGAGGCCTTATTTCAGGAACTGTTTCGAGATGTCCCCGCGCGGATTGCTCCTCGAACGTACTCAGCCGGGGTTTTCGGCTTCCGTTTCCTCCCGGTTCGGCCTGGATGCGGCCGCGGCCGACGATGCGGTACTGCGCCTGTCGTATTCGGCGGAGACGGGCGGATTCTCCGTGGCGCAGGCATATTACGGCGAGGCCGGTTTCCTCGAGAAGAGTACCGCGACCGATGAGGACGGCCATACGGTCGAAACGTTTACCGACGAGGCGGGACGTACCGTCCTTTCGCGCTGCGACGGGGCCGATACCTACCGCGTCTATGACGGCATGGGGCGGCTGGCCTACGTCGTCACTCCGGAAGGTGCCGCCGCACTCGAAGCGGGTATCTCGTATGCGCCGAATAGCCGGCTCGTTGTCGATTACTGTTTTGCCTATGTCTATGACCTTCGGGGGCGTGTCGCGGAGAAGCAGGTGCCCGGTAAGGGGTGGGAGTATTATGTGTACGACCTCGGCGGCAGGGTACTGCTCATGCAGGATGCCAACATGCGGACGATGGACGATGACGGCAACCTCGTCGGAGGCTATTGGGTAATGTCCGATTACGACGCGCTGGGGCGCCTCGTGTCGCGTTACATGTGTCATACCGTCTCGGCTGCGACTCGCGCGGACTACCAGGCGGTTGCCGATGCCGGTACTCCGCTTGCGCTGCCGCGGACAGTGCTGTTGGCCGCGTACCGTTACGACCGGCCGTTCGGGTACGAATACCGGCGGCTCGCCGTGGAGGACGACCGCTGGCTGTATGTCTATGCCGGTCGGGAGACGGTTTGGTCGGGAGTTTCCGATGCGGCGGAGGCGTTCCTCGGTGCCGGGGGAGCAATAAAGTCCGAATTTCTGATAGGTTCGTTTCTGACGCCTTCCGGCCGGCCGTTCCTCGCCTACTATGTGCCGTCCGAGTATGCCGATGTGGCGGAACGCCTGGTGCAGGCGTACGACGACTGCGAACTGTCGTCCGTACCGCCTTCCGACCGGCTGCTTGAGGCGGTTGTCACCCTGGTGCGGGGTACGTTCGCTTATGAACCCGTCGAGGGAATCTGTACTGCATCCGATTGTGATTATCGGACGCGCGGCCTGAAGACGCATGAGACGCTTGCCGTCGTGTCCGAAGGGATGAAGACGAGCGGTGCTTTCGTCGGCCGATGGTTCTACTACGACCGTCTGGGGCGGGTGATTCAGGTGGTCGAACGCAACGTGCACGGCAGCCTCAGCCGTTACAGCATGAAGTACGATTTCATGGGGCGGCTGGTGCTCAGCGAGGAGTGCCACAGTTGGTCGGACCGTTGGGAGAAGTCCGATACGAAGCGTACGGCCTATACGTATGACGCCCATGGACGCCTGTTGGCTGAAACGGTCGTGCTGAACGGCCTCGAAGGGAGCGTGTCGTACGGTTACGACGATTTGGGGCGGCTGGCGTCCAAGACGGTCGGGAGCGGCGGTACGCATGTGACGACGCATTATGCGTATGATATCCGCGGACGCCTGACCGGGCTTGAAGCGCCGGGACTCTATTCGCAGGAGATGACCTATTCGTCCGGCGGCAATATCGGGTGGATTGTGACGGGGTCGCAGGTTTTCGGTCGGGAAGGGGTGGTACATACCTACGGTTACGACGGTCATAACCGTCTGTGTCAGGCGACGAGGGTGCAGCAGAACGACCGCGTCACCTATACGATGAATTACGACGGCAACGGAAACATCCTTGCCCACCAGCGTACGGCTTCCCCGAACAGTGCCGAAATCCGCCGTTACACCTATTCCGGCAACCGGCTCGCGTCGATGACGCGCAGCGTCTCGGGGACTTCGGGAACATCGGATAACTACGTTTTCGGCTACGACCTGAACGGCAACCTGACATTTAATCCGGAAAGGCCGATGCAGTTCCGTTATAATTATTTAAATTTGACGGACAGCATCGTGTGGCCCGAAGGGGGCTGCCGTTACTCGTGGCTTTCGGACGGCTCGCGAGCATCCGCTGCGGGTTTCGGTTCGGAAGGCGGCAAGGGCAGGGACTACCTCGGTTCTTTGATATACGACTACAATCAGTCTCAGTTGGAGCTTTCGACAGAGTTTTCCGGCGGTCGTCTGGTTAGCGGCCCGTCGGGCGATAGCGTTCTGCTGTATGTGCAAGACCATCTTGGCAGCGTGCGTGTGGTGCTGGCGGACGGTCGTCCGGCGGCCTATAACGAGTATGCTCCGTTCGGGGAGTCTGAGACGGCATACAGTACGGATGTTTTCCAGGGGCAGCGGCTCGCCCCGCAGTACAACAGGTTCCGTTATAACGGAAAGGAGGAGTTTCCGCAGCCGGGTTCCGACCTGCTGGATTACGGCGCCCGCCTCTACGACCCCGTCCTCTGCCGCTGGAACGCCATAGACCCGCTGGCAGAGAAGTATTGCTCCCTGTCGGATTATGCTTATTGCGGCAATAATCCGGTGATATTTGTGGACCCTAACGGGCAAGAGATTCGCATAAGTGTTATCAGTGCAGGAGGAGGTTCGTCTTATGTATCGTATGTGGCTAATATGAGTCCCGCCATGGGCATAGATTCTGTCGGCGGTAGATTTATCAATGCTTTGAATGCTGCATATAATAGCGGTGGCAACGAGATGATTGATAGACTGCTTAGGTCTCATAATGTTTATACTCTTGTATTGGGACCTTATCCAGGGATGGAAGGTGTCGGGGTTTTCGTTTCGAACGGAGCAGGCGGAGAGATTTGGATTCCTTTAACGAACCGCCGAGGTGAATATGATATGAGTTATATCGTTTATCTGCTTAGTCATGAGTTAACTCATGCAGTACAATACGATTATGGCCAAGGCAAACCATCTATTTATAATGAGGTAGAGGCATACTTCATGGGAGATGTAATAGCCAGCATATGGGCAACTGAACATAGTGAGGGTTTTGGTTCAGGTGCAGGTGATGGTATGACAGAAATAAATGCAGAAGGAGAAGAAGTTTTGACAGAGGCAGGGCGTAGATATCAGGAAGCTTTCCAACGATTACAGACTAATGGTTATTCAAGTGAAGATTTTATGCAGGCTGTACAGTATTTTAAATTGGGCTCTACTCGAAATATGTCGGGAATGTATAATAATTTGGATACGATGCCACAGGTAAGTCGCCGCCTGTTGTCGATACTGCGTATTTATTATAGAACGCAATTGAAAAACCGGTTGCCTAATTTGATGGATTTGTATTGCTATTAATATGTAGGGTATGGTAAGGAAGATAGTGTACACGGTGTTTTTTTGTTTGTCGTTTTTTCCTCTGTTCGGACAATCGGAATCCGGTGGCGTGCCTGTATTCATCAGCGACATGCGAACCCACATTGTGGAGCTGCAGACTTCATGCGTAAGGCGGCCGACTAAGGTAGCGGTTGGAGTGCGGGTGACTTTTGATAGTGATTTGCATGATATTGACCGGGAGGTCCATCCGATAGATGTGGAGTTAAGCTACATAGAAGGGTATCTGGAGGGCAGACGAAGAAAAGGAGCGTCTCCGGTCATTTATCGTTGCGAAAGCGAAATAACGAGAAAACGTCCGGACCGTTGTATTTGGCGACTGTGTGAGGATACGATAGTCCGATGGATGTGGCATCAACCGTATTCAGTTATCGAATGTCGGGATTATGTCTTTACGGAAAATACAAAACGGTGGACATTCGTCGTCACGCTCTACCTGATGCCTCGGAAGTAATCATGCGTTCAACCGGAAAGATTATGATGCTTTCCGGTATTTTAAACGGGTATGTTCTAAAGATGAGCCTATGAGGAAATTATTGCTGGTATTTGTATTGGGGTTATTCGGACAATGTGCCTTTTCTCGGCCGGATGATATTCCGGTGATTATACATAGAGACTGGAATAACCGAGTGGAGTTGGTTTCCTCTTGTGTGAAGGATACCGTTCGTGTATGGGTAGGTGTCACGTTACGTTTCAATGCCGAATTTTTTGAACAAACACGACAGGTCAAACTCAGCAGCGTTACGTTCTCCTCTTTGGCACTTAATGTCAAAGATAGTTCGGGAAAGGTGCGGTATCTTAAGTATGACCGCTATGACATGCCGCCAGACTCTGTGCGTTGTATTTGGGATGTGTGTGCCCGAGAAGTTGTTAGGTGGATGTGGTATCAGTCGTACGATGACCTGAGCGGAAATGAATACGATGAATATGACGAGTTGAAAAGAGTTCCTTTTGACAGGACGTATTATTTCCCTTTGTATTTAATTCCAGCATCTATGACGCAAAAGATTTCTTGGAACAGATAGGATATGGTAAAATAAAACTGAGGTGAGAGATAGACTGCTTAAAGGGATGGACAATTTATATTGCTATTGATAGGAAAGTGTAATAGCATGAAAAAGGTTTTGTTGCTATTTGTTGTTGGAGTATCGTGTATGAGTGTCTTCGGACAGTCGGATGCGAAGATACCTATGTTTATCACTGGTATTAAGAACCAGACACTTGAGTTACACACCTCCTGTGTCAAACGGCCTACCGATGTTGGCGTAGTTGTTTCGGTCGTTTTCGATAATGATTTGCGGGATATCAGTCGGCAGCCCCGACCTACGGATGTGCGCCTGCAATTCATTGAGGGGTATATGGACGGCCGGAAACGCAAAGGGCGATGGCCAACCTGTTATTATAGTGAATCGGAAATCAGAAAACGGTATCCGGACAGATGTATCTGGCGATTATGTGAGAATACGATAGTCGAATGGATGTGGCATCAACCTTATGTTGAGATTAAGGATAGGGAATATCTTTTTCCGCGCTATACGATGCAATGGTCGTTTAGAATAACCGTCCATTTGCTCCCTGATTGAGAAAGGAAAAGACGGAAAGTTGTCATAGCTTTCCGTTGTCCTTTTTATTGTGTTTCTTTTACGTTTGATATTCATTGCTTTAGTGCCGTTCGTTGCAGAGATTATGAAAAAAATATTCTTGTTGCTTTTGTACGTTATGATAAGTGCGGGAGGAATTATTGAGGCACAAAATGTTGCTGTACCCGTTATTGTAAATAGGGATTCTTGGGATACTGAAATCGAGATAAGTACATCTTGTGTACAGGATACATTGAGAATTGTTGTAACGGTTGTGTGTAGGTTCGATACGGACCTATATTTGAAAACACGTAAAGCACAGCTCGTACAAGTGTCTTTGGATAAGGTAGAATTTATGGTAAGAACGAATGGAGCGTATCGGAGGCAGGTCTATCAAGGCAGGGAAGAGTGTAAAGACGATGATGGAAGCAGGTGTATCTGGGATTTGTGTACAGAGAAGGTCTTAACATGGATGTGGGCTCAGTCATATGCCTATCTTGATGGCGATGTATTTGATGAATCAGGAGTTTATTTTCATGCTCTTGATAGACGCTATCGGTTTCCTCTGTACTTGATTCCGGAATCATAGATTAGGTAGGGGTACATAACTGTCGTTAGAGGCGTCATTGGAAAACATGATGTATAATTTTATGGGTGCCGGTGAAGGTGATGTAAATGCAGTGTATTGATGTGGATTAAGTATTTTTATTATCGGCTGTATGTCTATGCGTGTCATTGTCGTTTTATGCCAGAAAGACGCAGACAGCTATCGGATTTGGCGGTATATGCAGTTGCCTGTGTATGGATATTTTGCAACTTCTACATAAGTTGTTTCCGTCGAGCCGGTTGTTGACGACTTTGACGACGTGGCCGTTGGGTGGATATATCATGATAGGTATATTCTTTTTGTTGCCGATAGTTGTGGGTTTGTCCATTAATCTGGAAACGTGCGAAGCGAGGTGGAAGCATACGAATACGTTTGCGATAGAGATTCGTAACGGCATCCTTATCGGTCTCATGTGTGTTTTGATTTTTGCATATGCCATTTGGGGGTGGTAATTTAACGTAGATAACTTCCATAAGGAGTTTCCTTGTTTGCGGACATCCGGGCAGAGACTGTTCTGTCCGGATGTTTTTTATGGGTAATTTCGTATCTTTAGAGACATAAACTTATCTATGAGTGGATATGTCTAAATCCTTTTGTTTATATCTACTCCATGGCGGATATTACGGCAGAGTGGGTAATAGGGATTGAGGATGCAACGGGGGGGCATCCATATGGACCTGGAGGAAGTAATCATACAGGGCAGGCACTGCTAAATATCAATTCGACATGGAATGAGTATCTGGGTGCTTATCATAGTGAGAGGAGAAGCATTAGAGAACAATATGGAAATTGGGGGGATACTCCGATGAAAGATGTTATGGAAAATGTTTTTAATGATGGATTCATATGGTAACGAAAGTATTGTTTTTGACGTTCATGTCAATGTGCATGGGCATCGGTATTTGCATGGGTACCGAACCTCCTTCTGAGCCGTTTCAAGGAACCTTTGAACAAAGTAAACATTCTATTGCACCTGTTCGTTTGATTTTGCATGGTCGGGGAACGTTTGAATTTTATAGGAGAAGAGAGTCTGGTTACGTGTCGCACCAAGGTATCTGGCAGCGTGTCGGGGATGATGCGATTCGAGTAGTCCCGTTGGAGACTGCTCCGATAGACTTGCTAACAAGTAAGCCTGAACATCTTACCGATACTGTTCGTATCATCAATAATGATGTGCTGCGAGTGACTTTTTGGTATACGCTGTCTCCTTTGGTATGTGATTATCATCGCGTTGAGGACTAGAGAAGTTTAGGCAGTCATTACCGCCGGGTGTAGCGGTCGTTCGTTCGGCGGTTTTTGTCATTTCGGTTAATTTACAGATTATTCTGGAGTTTATGAGAAAGCTGTTATTGTTTTTTGTCGCAGTATTGTGTTCTTCTTTCGGTTTTGCTCAGCATTCGGACAAGGGTACCATGCCGCCGCTCGCCTATAACTATTTCGCCCCTGCAGACACCAGTGTGATGGATATTCCGGCCTCGTTTGTAAGGGATGAATTGAAAATTAGGGTAAATGTTAGCGTAGGTTTTGCTTCGGAAATAGAGGATTGTGCCACGGAAATGGAGCCTGTATGGGCTCAGTTGACATCCGTAAGTTATTATTCATCTGAAGGCAGATGTATTTGTATACTACAAAGCGATAGATATCTAGGTTGTCGCCGTCGACGTATCTTGAATTTTTGTACCCAAGTACTTGAGCCGTGGCTGCTATCGCAGTCATATCCGACTGCTTTCCGCTATTTTTTCGATAAGAGTAGGACTGTAAATATTTATTTTTTTGTGACTTTGGTTCCGGATAATAATAAGCGTGAGTAAGTCCTAATGGCTTCGTATGTTTGATTGCATATTCGTGCGGGCATCCGGACAGAGACTGTTCTGTCCGGATGTTTTTTATGGGTAATTTCGTATCTTTAGAAACAAAAACTTTGATACGGCCATGAAACGGTTCGGTGTTGTTCTGTTGGTATGCGTCTCGGTGTTTTTAATGGCTTTCATGCCGTCTCCGGATGTGGTCGGCAAGTATGAGTCCATCTGCATACAGAAATGGCATGACCCGTTGACGAACTATGCCGATTTTCGTAAAGTGGATTTGCGAGAAGATACAACGTTTCTGATGCAGTCGGCTAAGGAGGCGTATTATGGTAAATGGCAGATTAAGGGTGAGTTTTTGATTTTAACGGAGATGGTTCCGGAAGATATTCCATTATGTGTCAGTAGTGGGAATCGCCTGCGTCAATGGTATTATTGGATTAAAGACAGGAATATGCTCATTCGGTTTATCGGTCAACGTCAGTTGGTTCCGGTTGATACGCTTGTCCGGATATCCGATGAGAGGTATTATGAAGCTTCTCCGTGGGGTGATGGGTTGTAACAAGCCGGTAAAAGTACAAGAACTTAGAAAGAATGATAAAGAAACGGTTTGGTTTGGTCTTGTTGGTGTGTGTGCCGATAGTGTTGATGGCGTTTAAACCGTCTCAGCTGGATATGATTGGCAAGTATGAATCTGTTTGTATGGAGAAACAGCAGGATTTGTTAAAGCGATATGTGTTTTTTCGTAAACTTGATTTGCGTCAGGATACGACGTTTCATATGAGTTCTCGTGACGCTTCTTTTCACGGCAGTCGTTATGGCCGATGGCAGATTAAGAGGAAGTACCTTATTTTAAGGGAGATTGTGCCGGTGGATAGACTTGCCGATTCTTGTGCTTTCGGTCAGGAACATTCCTATGAGTGGGTTTATTGGATTAAGAACAGAGATACGTTGATTCAGGTTGATGGACGTCGTCCGCGTGTCCCGATTGATACGCTCGTCCGGATTTCCGATGAGAAATATTATGAAGAAAATAAGGCTCCTTCATGGGATGACAGTTTTGAGCGCACTCAGTGTTTGCCATCATGGCGGCAAGAAAATTGACCGGTATATTCGGCATTTGTATAGTGAATAATAATGTGATGTATATCAGTCTGTTACATTGAATTTTTCGTATCGGGGCAGAAATTTTCTGCCCCGATATTTGTTGCAAATAAATTCGTATCTTGTAGTAGTCATCCATCCATATATTCATCAATTCGACCTGGAATGAGTATCTGGGTGCTTATCATAGTGAGAGGAGAAGCATTAGAGAACAATATGGAAATTGGAGGAATACTGCAATAAAAGATGTTTTACATGAAGAATTAGTATGGTAATGAAAGTATTGTTTTTGACGTTCTGCATGGGCATCGGTATTTGCATGGGTACCGAACCTCCTTCTGAGCCGTTTCAAGGAACCTTTGAACAAAGTAAACATTCTATTGCACCTGTTCGTTTGATTTTGCATGGTCGGGGAACGTTTGAATATTATAGTGAGTATGGCGGTCTGTCGTATAAAGGTATCTGGCAACGTGTCGGGGATGATGCGATTCGATTAATCCCGTTAGATACTTCTATTATAGATTTGATAACATTTAAGCGTCAAAGCATTTCTGATACGGTTCGTATCATTAGTAGTGATATGTTGCGTCTGACTCACTATGATTATTCTCCTCCTGTTGTCCGCGATTATCATCGGGTCGAGGAATAGAGGGATTTAGGCAGTCATTACCGCCGGGCGTAGCGGTCGTTCGTTCGGCGGTTTTTGTCATTTCGGTTAATTTACAGATTATTC
>ERZ780218.1471-NODE-1471-length-14531-cov-3.794764_pt1 | contig 14531 bp, 17 predicted proteins | sample MGYA00510975_ERZ780218 | MGnify/ENA primary metagenome ERZ780218 (study PRJEB29588, sample SAMEA2152063) | human gut metagenome | biome: human gut; feature: human-associated habitat; material: faeces | place: Denmark | collected 2008/2010 ...
ATCTCTTAAAGTAGAAAGAAATCAAGATGATATAAAAAAATTGTTGCCTACTATACAATTATCAAGTGGAGAAATATATACTCAAACTTATAGAAGACAATTAGAAATAGTATCAGATTTTCTTAAAAAAGGTAATTTTTTGGATTTATCTTTGATTTATGCTAAAAGTAGTACTATAAATTTTGGAGTATTTGCATTTTATGGAGATGGAAGTGACTCTTATGATGTAATGGGTAGTTTTAATTCTAATAATACACAAATTAGTAAAATATTAGATAAAGATTATAAGAAAATAACAATTTACAATAACATAGGTGATTATGAGGAATTTTCAGTTAACTTTCATGTAAGTAATTTGAAAATTATTGGTAACCACGAAACAGAAATAGCTGATATAAAAACAGAAATAGCTGATATAAATGCCTTTATTGAAGGAGTAGAATATAAAGTTATAAATGCAAGAAAAATAGATATTCCACTTTCTTATTTAAAACAAGGAAACACATTAATCGTTGATTTGTTAGAATGTAAAAGTAGTAGTGTGAATATTTCATGTTTTTTGTTCTATTCTGATTCTGAATATGACCAAGTACAAGGATTAAAAAAAATAGGACAGAAAAATTATATTAATCTAAATCGTGATTATGAATTTATTAGATTTTACAACAATACTGATTTGTTAGGATATACGGTAAGAATAAAATATGAATATCAAAGTGAAGAAACGGAATTTAAGGCTTTAATATTGGGTAATTCATATTCGCAGGGTGGAAATTGGGTAAGAGGTATGCAAGAGTGGCTTAATATAAAAAGTCTTGTAAATTTAGGAGTAAGTTCAGCAACAGTAAGAGATAAATATCAAGATAGAATAACATACCCATATACATCACGTCCGGTTTCAACAAATAATTCCGGAAATCTAAACACGTTAGCATGTCAAGTCGAAAAACTAAAAAGATTAATGCAAGGTACAGATTTAGACCCGGATGAAGTGCAAATATATACATCTGAAAGTGAATACCCAAATATAATTATAATTGAGGGCGGAATGAATGATACATACGATAATGAAGAAAAAGAACAAACATATTTTTCTCAATTTGAAAAAAAAGTCGATAATGTATATATAAAACAGAAGTCAACATCAAAGTTAACACAAGGTTCATGTTATATAAAAACGCCAATAGAAGAAACAGACAGAACATGTTTTGCGGGAGCGTATAGATATATTGTTGAAGAATTGCTAAACATATTTCCAAAAGCACAAATATTTATCACAACTGCAAGTGGTTTAGGATATTGGAATGGGAGTGTAGTTGAAAAAAGATACAGGACAGCGGTGCAACAAAGAAAATGCGCTAACTTATGCGCTGCTACTGTTATAGATTGGAGTGCAGAAGGGCAAATATCTTCAATATTAACGCACCCACAAGGAAGTGGTACACAAGAAGACCCATATATATGGGGACAATGCACTTTGCCAAATGCAGACTCAACAGACTTAATGCACCCTAATACAAAGGGGGGAAAGAAATACGGACATCTTGCTGCGCTTGTTATAAAACAAAGATTTTTAGATATAGAAAATATGTAATATATTTTAATGACGATGCTTTGCGCCTTTTCTAGAGAGGCTTAATTATAATTAACTTTATTGTTTAACAAATTTCTAAATTCTTCGAAATTATGGGAGAAGTTACAGAAAAAATCTATTGTTGCGACAGAGGCGACAATGACAACGCCCTAGCAGCAGCCATTCTGGCAGGTAATAACCGCAGAGACGATTGGGGCTCTATGGCCGCCATGATGGGTGGAGGTATGAACAACTGGATGAACAATCCATTTGCTTATCTCATGTTCATGGCTCTGCTCCGCAACGGAGGCTTCGGCTTTGGTGGAGATGGTGCAGGAGCAGGTACTGCTACCCAGGGTATCGAAACTCAGGCTCAGCTCAATGCTATCCGTACCCAGTTGCAGGACAACCAGAATGCTGATTGCATTAAGTCTGCCATTCAGGGCAATGGCTTTGCTCTTAGCCAGCTGGCCCAGACGCTTAACATTGACTTCAACACCCTTCAGAAGTGCTGCTGCGATGTTCAGGCTGCTATCCAGCAAGTTGCCGGCCAGGTTGGCTTCTCTGCTGAGCGTGTTATCAACGCAGTTAACCTCGGTGACTGCAACATCATCCAGGCTCTGCAGAATTGCTGCTGCCAGACTCAGCGCCAGATTGCAGATTTCCGCGCTGATCTGTTACTTCAGAACTGTAAAGACACATCTGAGATTCGTAATGGCCAGCGTGATCTTGGCTTTGCAATTACACAAGGTTTTTCAGCTACTGCTTTCCAAGCTCAGCAGGATAAGTGCGATATTCTTCGTGCCGGTCAGGACAATACTCAACGCATCATCGACACTCTGAACAACCACTGGAAGGACGAACAGGCTCTGAAAATTCAGGACCTTAAGTTCGAGCTTTCTCAGGAGCGCCAGAACAACTATTTCGCTCGTCTCATAAACGGCGGATGCGCCTGCGGTGGTAATAGCTGCGGATGCGGTTGTGGCCAGTAATGTTTAACCATTAAACTGTAAAGATTATGGTTACATTATCGCCAGTAGGCTTAGCCGCTGCTCCTGTGGCAAATCAAGTTTCGTTCTTGGCCACATTTAAGGAGAAATTGTGTCGTTGTGTTTGTGCAACTTCTACAAATCAACCGTTTGCGACTGTTACTTACAGGAATGAAACGCCTGTTCTTAATGGAACTACAGTATTCGTGCCTATTGTAGCAACAATCACGATTACTACTCCAAATGCTTGCAAATGCCAAGCTGAGACACAGGTAATCAATGAACGGTTTGTGGTTGCATTCCAAGGTAGAACGACGCTTCCTACATCTGTTACTATCAACCAGCTTGGAATGACTCAAGGACTTATTAAGATAGTATGCGGAAAATCCAACTGCTATGCTATCAATAGCTCATTGAGCGTTTCTATTACAGCTGAACCAGCAGCCTAATTAATTGAGGGTACTTAGGGAAGTTTTATACTTCTCTGAGTGCCCTCTTTTTTATTAACAATTCAAAAAGATAAGCTATATGTTGTTATTCAAAGATATAAAGCAGAATTATCCTGTATACATTCTTGATACACAGGAATTTAGCCTTATTCAAGGCAAAGCCACTCAGGTATCGTTTCCTCGATTAGAAATGAACCAGAAGACTGGCAAAACAGAGATGGTAGTAGATGTTACTATAGAGGCCAATGGAAAAATGGCAACTTACGCTATTCCTGAAAGCCATTCAGTTACCTATGCCGGGTATCTTGTTCTGTCAACAGAAAAATCTGGATTGACGAGCGAAGTTGAAGCTCAAAAGGCAAATGCTGAACAGGTTTTGGCTTCTGCTTCTAAAGCTCAAAACATCATTGACAAAGCTCCTTCATTACTCGCAGAACTTAATCCTATGTATAAGGAAAAGCAAGAAACAGAGCAGCGCTTCGGCAAGATTGAAGGTTCTATCGGTGAAATGAAAGAACTCATGAAAAAGCAGCAGGAAATGATGGAGAATTTCATCAAAAAATTTGAAAGCTAAAAGTTATGGGACACAGATTAAAATGTATCATAGTAAAGCATCATACGTGCGACCATGATAAGGAGCACGAAGATGAAGAGGATGTAGTAGTAGAAAGCAGAATAGCTACTCCTCACGGTGAGCATAAGGTCAAATTCGATTTACCTTACGAGCAAACAGCGAATGCTCTTATGTCTGCTAAAGGATATTCTGAGTATGTCAAAAAGCACGGCTATCACTTTACAGATGCTCTTGCAGAGCACGTAAGTAAAATGATGGTAAATGCTAATGGCCAACAGCATTCTTGGACTGCAAGCCAAGTCAAAAAGTCTATGGAAAGTTTAGGATTGAGCATTCCTGACAAAGTAACAACAGGCGATGTTACCTATGCGGCTAATATGGCTTATGCAGATTTCTATCCAGACCCTCTAAAAGATGAGGCTGCATGCTTGAGATATGCTCATAAAGTAGCCAATGACCCAGATGGGTATGATGGCATGATTTTCTGCAGATGGACTGCTGACGCAATCGGAAAAGCAATCAAGTTGGACTGGGAAAAATTCGTATAGTATGTTAGAACTGATTGAAGCAAAGAACTTTGACGGACTAATGTTTTTCATAGCTATTAGAGTTGGCATTATTTTAATCTGCTGGATTTTCATGATACTAAGCAGTATCGTAGACTTCTGGAGTGGAACAACGACAGCAAAAGCACTTGGCCAAGCGTTGATGTCGCATGGATTTCGTAGAACAATTACAAAAATCGGCGATTATGTAAGGCTGATGCTTTTTGCTCTTATGTTTGATATACTTGGAAGCTTATTATCATTCTATATAATTCCATTTGCCACAATTCTATGCACTATAGCTGTAATCTATATTGAAGGTAAATCTGTTGTGGAAAATAGTAAACGCAAAAAGGCTCATGCTGCAGATGTACCTGATATAGTAAAGAAGATTGTGCAAGCAGCCACTGCAGAGCAAGGCCACGAAATACTTAATGAAATAACAAAAATAATCGCCTTAAACGACAAAAAGAAATGAGAAAGATAAATAAAATCATAGTCCATTGCTCTGCTACTCCTGAAGGACGAGATGTTAAAACTGAGACCATACGAGATTGGCATGTGAATGGTAATCATTGGAAAGATATTGGTTATCACTATGTGGTTGAGCTCGATGGCTCTGTTCATAAAGGCAGAGATGAAAGTGTAGTTGGAGCCCACTGCTCAGGTCAAAATGCAAATTCTATAGGAATATGCTATGTAGGAGGCGTTGCTAAAGACGGTAAAACTCCTAAAGATACGCGCACTGAGGCTCAAAAGCAATCTTTACTCGAATTGCTGAAAAGCTTAAAGGTAAAATACTCAAATGCTACTATTCATGGACACAGAGAATTTGCAGCTAAGGCATGCCCCAGCTTTGATGCTAAGTACGAGTATAAAGACCTCTGAAGCACATAAAAGCCATTCTCGCAATAATTTCTTATGTGCGAGAATGGTTTTTATATTAAATATGAATAATAACAAATAAAACTCAAAGATTATGCGAGAATTAGCGAGAATAATTACACTTATATTTTTAGCCACTATATTATATAGCTGTAAGTCAATTCAATATGTGCCAGTGGAAACAACGAAAAGAGATACTACTTACTTATCTCAGACCAAAATTGATAGCATATATCATAGAGATTCAATCTATGTAGAGCGCAAAGGCGATACCGTGTATCTCAGTAAATATAAATACTTGTATAAATACATAGAAAAGCATGATACTCTCTGGCGAGAAAAAGTTGATACAATTCAAGTTGCATACCCTGTAGAAGCTCGGCTTACTAAATGGCAAAAGATAAAAATTAATATTGGTGAATACCTGATAACCGCCATAGCCTTAGTAATTATATGGCTGTGTGCAAAATACTTCATAAAGCGGTAAACAACAGAAACAATATAAACAAGTCATTGTTTACGCCTAAAGTGCTCAAAATTAATTACTTATATATACTGTAAACAAAGAAACAATAATTTCATTAAATCTTTTCGTATTAAAAGCCGATATTTCTTATTAACCTTAATGTTAATCGGAAATTAAGAAATTAAGTTTGAAATATATAGAGGCATTGTTTTTATTGTTTCTTTGTTTACAGCAATTTCAAAGCCGCACTAAAATTGCTGTTTAATTATTTTTAACAAATAAATTCTCAAAAAATAATGGAAAATTTTTTTCTTTCGAGAATAGTTTGTATATTTGCATATCGAAAATAAGATAATAAAATTCACCAAAATATGGAACAATTTAATATAGGTAATGTAATTGAGCACTACAAGCTAAATACGGAAGATTTAGCGAAGGTGTTATTTCCTACTGTTAAATATCCGAAACAGGCATTTGACCGTGTGTTAAAGGGTGAAGCCAATTTGGATGTTATACAGTTAGAGCGATTGGCCAATCATATTGGCGTGTTAGTAACTGATTTGTTTTCAGCAAATACTTGGAAAGGTTCATCTGAAGATGGATGCCTAACAATGCTGAAAGGCGAATATAAAGTAAAGCTGAATTATAAGGGTGTGTACGTATCTATATATAAGAATAATGAGCTTATCCACCAAAAACTCTCAAACGTACCAGATATGACAGTAAACGAGTTTATTAACTATTTAGATAACTTCATTAAAAATTACGAAAATGGAAACCATTAAAATTTCTGTTGAGGTTAGCGTAAACCTGTCTGAAAATACGCAGAAGTTTTTAACTTCATTGTTTGCAGCAGGAGTTCCAAGTGGAGCTCAAGTAGCTGCTCAGGTTGCTGCTCAGCCCGCAAAACCAGCTCAGCCAGCTCAACCGGTAAAGCCTGCAGCTCCAGCGGCTCCAGCTCCAGCAAAACCTACTCCTCAGCCTGCGGCACCTGCCCAGACTCAGAGCGCTGCCGAGCCTGCTCATTCAGCACCTGCTGCTCCGGCTGCTTCTTCTGCCTCTAAGAGCATTGAGGATGTTCGCGGAATGCTTGCGAAGAAGGTCAATGAGCATCGTGACGTAATCAAGCAGAAACTCAATGAGCTTGGAGCCCCGAGTGTAACAAAGCTTGACCCGGCTAAGTATGATGAAATGTATAACTTCTTAGAGTCACTGTAATTATGTCGAGTACAAAGAAATTGCAAAAAGCAGCTCAGAAGTTTCGCAGAGAAAATCCAGAGCTTTATGCTCAGTGTGCTATTCAATGCTGTTATTTGGCAAAATTGATAAAAGAATATGGCTCAAGCGACAAGTAGTACTAAACCACAGAAACATAGTCAGAGGAGTCATGCACTCCTCTCGGCTTCTGGAGCAGGAAGATGGCTGAATTGTACTCCATCTGCTAAGCTTGAAGATGAATACGGAGAAAAGAAGTCTTCAGTATATGCAGAAGAAGGTACATTAGCTCATGAGCTCTCAGAGCTTTACCTGAGAAAAGATACACTTAACAGCATTAGTGAGCAAGACTTTGACCAAAGGCTCGAAGAGATAATGGCAAATGACCTGTTCAATGACGAAATGCTTGACGTAGTACCTATCTACACTGACTATTGCTCAGAACAATTTGCAGAAGCTCAAGTCGTGGACCCATTAGCAGTAATGGAAATTGAACAGAAACTCGATTTGACAGAGTATATTCCAGAAAGCTTCGGAACAGCTGACTGTTGTATAACTTATGGTAATGTCTTAGAGGTTATTGACTTGAAATATGGAAAAGGTGTTCCAGTATATGCTGAATGGAATAAGCAATTAATGCTATATGGACTGGGAGCATTACGTAAGTATGATATGGTATACGACATAACAGAAGTACGATTGACAATTGTACAGCCTCGCATTAACAATATATCAAGTTGGCAAATATCTGTCGAAGAACTCCGTAAATGGGCAGAAGAGGAGCTTAGACCAAGAGCTGAACTTGCATTTGAAGGTAAAGGAGAACTTAATGCTGGAGATTGGTGTAGATTTTGTGCTGTGCGTAATCAATGTCGTAAGCTTTATGAGCAACAGCTCGAAATTGCACAACATGAATTTGCAGACCCAGAGTTGTTAACCGATGATGAGATTGCTGATATAGTTAAGCGTGTGCCTAAGCTTATAGAATGGGCTAATTCAATAACAGAATATGCACAAACTAAAGCGGTTAACGAGAATAAGCAATGGCCGGGGCTTAAATTAGTTGAAGGAATTATTCGACGCAAATGGGCTGACGAAGACCAAGCTTCTAATGCAATTTTTGCGCGTTGCCCTGAACTTTCAGAAGATGAGATTTTCAATATGAAGCTTAAGCCAATTACTTCTATTGAGAAGTTAGTAGGCAAAAAGCGTTTTGAGGAAATACTCTCAGATGTGGTTATCAAGCCACAAGGCAAACCTACTCTTGTACCGCTTGAAGACAAGAGACCAGCAATGGGATATGCTCAAGCACAATTAGATTTCAAAGACGAATAATATTTTTTAGCATGGAACGTAATCCTTTTATTATATCACCAAAATTGGTAGGAACTGCTTTTGGTCATGACCCCAATAATATGATTGGCTATGGTATCAATTGTATTAACTTTAAAGCTAAACATAGAAAGCTTAAAGGTTATATGAGAAATAATAGAAAAAAGTAATAATAACAGCTTAAATTAAAAGACAATGAGTAATCAAGTAAATTCAACCAAGGTTGTAACTGGCAAAGTAAGATTTTGCTATGTAAACGTATTCGAGCCCACAGCTATGAATGAGGGCGATACTCCTAAGTATAATATCTGCGTTCTTATTCCTAAGAGCGATACGGCTACTATTGACAAAATCAAGAAAGCCATAGAAGCTGCAAAGGAAGCAGGTAAGGCAAAACTCGCAGATAAGAATGGCCGTATTCCAGCAAACCTCAAATTGCCTCTACGCGATGGCGATGAAGAACGTTCGGATGACCCAGCATTTGAGGACCACTATTTCTTCAATGCAAACTCAACGCGTCAGCCGAGCATTGTGGACCGCTCACTCAATCCAATCATGAGCAGAGACGAGTTCTATTCAGGTTGTTATGGTCGTGCTTCAATCAACTTCTATGCTTTCAATGTTTCATCCAAAGGCATCGCTGCTGGATTGAACAATCTCCAGAAGCTCGAAGATGGAGAGATGTTGGCTGGTGGCTCAACAGCTGAAGAAGATTTCGGTGGAGATAATGCTGTTCAGGATGACGATATGATGTAATTTCCTCTCTGCATTAATGAGTATAGTAGTTTAATGGTAAAACCACAGAGTAGCATTGATTTGTTGCCTGTTATGCGGGTTCGAGTCCCGCCTATACTCCTATTATAATACATAAATGAAATATAATGGCAAAAAATCTTTTTATAGACGTTGAAACATATTCATCTGTAGATATTAAAGAGTCTGGAGCTTATAAGTATATTGAGTCACCAGACTTTGAAATTCTTATAATAGGATATGCTTTAGATGATGGCCCGGTAAAGATAGTAGATTTGGCTCAAGGTGAAGAAATGCCTGAAGAGTTTGAAGAAGCTTTGCTTGACCCGGATTGTGTAAAAGTGGCGCATAATGCAGTATTTGAGCGCTTGAGCTTTAAGCGTATAGGATATAATGTTCCAGCAGAACAGTGGTATTGTACCTCTGTAAAAGCTGCGTATTGTGGTTTACCACTTTCTTTGGACGGAGTATCAAAGGCTCTTAATCTTACAGATAAAAAGTTAGATACTGGTAAAGTGCTTATTAAATACTTCTCATGCCCATGCAAAGCAACTCGAGTTAATGGCATGCGTACTCGGAATTATCCTGAACATGCTCCTGAAAAGTGGGAAATGTATAAGGAATATAACGAGTATGACGTACTTGCAGAGCGTGAGATATTTAAGAGATTAGAGGCATATATCATTCCTGATATTGAGCGCAAGATGTATGCACTTGACCAGAATATAAATGATAGAGGTATTTTGGTTGATATGGAATTAGCAGAGTCTGCTATCGCAGTAGATAACACATATACTTCTATCTTAACGCAACATGCTCAACAGCTAACAGGGCTTGAAAATCCAAACTCGCCTGTTCAAATTAGGCAATGGATTGAAAAGGCAACAGGATGTGTTGTTATGTCACTTTCAAAGGAAACAATGCCTGATTTAATGAAAGAGTTTGCAGATTATCCAGATGTTATTGAGTTGCTTAATATACGCAAAAAGCTCTCAAAAACGTCTATTAAGAAGTATTATGCTATGCTTAATTGTGCCATGAAAGACCACAGAGTCCGTGGTACATTTCAATTCTATGGTGCAAATAGAACTGGACGATGGGCAGGTAGGCTATTGCAATTGCAGAACTTATCAAAAAATCATATATCACATATAGAAGTACCACGTGAAATGATTAGAGCACGTGATTGGGAGTCAGTTGAGATGATGTATGATGATGTTGCAGATATTTTGTCTCAGTTAGTAAGAACAGCTCTTATAGCATCGCCTGGTAAAGTATTTAGTGTTGCAGACTTCTCAGCCATTGAGGCACGCGTTATATCTTGGCTTGCAAATGAAAAATGGCGAATGGACGTATTCCACGGAGACGGTAAAATCTATGAAGCTACAGGAGCAAAGATGTTTAACGTGCCAATATCTGCTATTACAAAAGGCTCAGTACTTCGCGACAAATCAAAGATTTCAGAGCTTGCACTCGGTTATGAGGGCTCATTAGGAGCACTTAAGCGAATGGGTGGTGAACGTATGGGCTTATCAGATACTGAAATGATGAGTCTGGTGCGTAAGTGGCGTATGGCCAATCCAGCAATCGTAGACATGTGGAAAGAGATAGACGAAGCATCGAAAGAGGCTGTCAGATACCAAAGGCCAGTATCATGCACATGTAGAAATATAATTTTCGACTGTAATGGTGAGTTTATGACAATACAATTGCCATCTGGCAGAAAGCTATTCTACTATGGACCTAAATTCAAAGATAAGAAGATAGGCCGTTCTACAATGCCAACTCGAGTATTATGTTACCAAGGAGTTGTGCAAGAAACTAAGCAATGGGGCGAAATTGATACGTATGGAGGCAAATTAACAGAGAACATTGTACAGGCTATTGCACGTGACTTATTAGGTGATGCAATGTTAAGAATGCAAGATGAAGGTTATGAAATAGTAGCGTCAGTACATGACGAAGTAATAGTAGAAGTACCAGAAATAAATGCTAAAGACCACTATAATAGGCTTGTTGAAATAATGAGTACTCCACCGCAGTGGGCAGAAGATTTACCTTTGAACGCTGATGGAGGAGTAATGATGTTTTACCAAAAATAATTAAATGTTATGGAAGGATTAAATATAACAAAATGCCCTAATCTTTATATAAAGCATGAAGATTATGCAGAAATACTTCTACAGAATAAAAAAGGAGAAATTATAGCTTCAGCTTTAGTAGACTTAGAGGACCTAGATAAAGTAATCTTATACAGATGGACTTTTCATAGAGGTTATGCTTTTTCTTTTAGGCATAGAATGCATAGGGTAGTATTAGGGCTAGATAGACCAGATTTTAATGACCATACTACTTGCATAGACCATATCAATGGTGATACTTTAGATAACAGAAAGTCTAATCTAAGGGTATGCACCAAAATAGAAAATGCTCAGCATGCTATTAAACCAAGAATAGATAATACTTCTGGAGCAATAGGAGTATCGAGATATGGAAATGGTAAATACAGAGCCTATATAACTGTGCATAAAAAGATTATAGGCTTAGGTCAATATGATACCTTTGAAGATGCGGTAAAAGCTAGATTAGAAGCTGAAATAGAATATTTTGGTGAATACAGAGGCTGCAATTCTAAGTTTTCATACTTGCTAGAAGATTAAAAATATGATTTGGTTGTGTTTATATATTGTTTACGCATATTATGCAAGTAGATAAATTGAAATACGATGAAAATTTGAGCATAGCAGTTGGACTAAACGTTTCAAGTAAAGTATGGAAAAATACCAAAACTACTTGGAGCAATTTAGTTCAAAAGCTAGCTACTCCTGTAGTAACCGCTGAAACATATAAGCGGTTTATGAGTGCCACAAAAGAAGAGCAAAGTAAGATAAAAGACGTAGGCGGATTTGTAGGCGGATTTCTTACAAATGGTAGGCGTGATAAAACAAATGTACTTTACCGCCAGTTAATTACATTGGATATTGACTTTTCTCATGAGAACTTTTGGTGGGACTTTACGATGCTATTTGATTGTGCCGCAGTTATTCATTCAACTCACAAGTCATGTCCTGAAAAGCCACGACACAGATTGATAATTCCACTTGATAGAGAAGTATCGCAAGAAGAATATCAAGCAATATCAAGAAAAGTTGCTGGAGACCTAAACATTGATTTGTTTGATCAGTCGACTTTTGATGTAAATAGACTTATGTTCTGGCCGTCTGTATCATCAGATATGGAGTACTACTTTGAATTTCAAGACGGACCTTTTCTTGAAGCCGATTATATTCTTGGGCTATATGATGATTGGCATGATACAAGCGAATGGCCAACTGCTACAGATAGCACAGATGTAATAATGCAAGCTATCAAAAAGCAAGAGGACCCAGAAGATAAAAAAGGCATAATTGGTGTTTTCTGCCGTACTTATACTATACAAGAAGCTATTGAGACTTTTCTTTCAGATGTATATACACCAGCTGGAGAAGGACGATATACATATATAAATGGCTCTACAGCTGCGGGCTTAATAGTCTATGATGATAAATTTGCATATTCTCATCATGGAACAGACCCTGCTGGAGGTAGACTATGTAATGCATTTGACTTAGTTCGCATACATAAATTTGGCCATTTAGATACAGGCAAAGAAGACAAAGATAAAAAGAGCTTTAAGGCAATGGAAGAATTTGCCTCTAAGGACTCTACAACAAAAAAGCATATTGCTGAAGAAAAGTTTGCTGAAGCTAAATTCGAATTTGCAGAAGAAGCAAAAGCAGAAGTTCCTGAAGAATATGATACTTCATGGACAGAAGAGCTTGATGCTAATACAAAAGGCGAATATGATAATTCTGCCAATAACTTGAATATAATAATTCAGCATGACCAATTCTTAAAAGATGTATTTAAGCTAAACATTTTTGATAATAAAAGATATGTTACACGTTCGTTACCATGGCGTAAAGTCGATACTGTGGAGCCTCTTCGTGATGTTGACTATTCTGGTGTTCGTAATTACATTGAGTGTGTTTATGGCATTGTGTCAAGTCAAAAAGTGGACGACGCGCTTGCGCTTGAATTTGAAAAGAAAAAGTTCCATCCGATAAGAGAGTATATATGCACTCAAAAGTGGGATGGCATACCGAGAGTTAATACATTATTGATTGATTATTTTGGAGCAGAAGATAACGCTTATACTAGAGCCGCCATTAGGAAGACGTTGGTGGCGGCTGTTGCGAGGGTATTCGAGCCAGGTATTAAGTTCGACACAGCGCTTATACTTGTCGGAGAACAAGGAACATATAAAAGTACTTTCGTTAAAAAGCTCGGCATGGAATGGTTCTCAGATACATTCACAACTGTGCAGGGCAAGGAGTCATTTGAACAGATACAAAGGGCGTGGCTGATTGAAATGGCAGAGCTTTCAGGTCTTAAGAAAGCAGAAGTAGAGTCAATCAAGCACTACATATCAAAAAGAGAAGATATGTTCAGGCCAGCGTATGGTAGAACAGTAGAAACATATAAAAGGCAATGTGTATTTTTTGGTACTACTAATAACAAAGATTTCTTACGTGACCCGACAGGAAATAGACGATTTATGCCTATAGACGTAAGGCCAGAATATGCTACAAAGTCTGTAAATGATGACCTTACACAAGATGAAGTAAATCAAATATGGGCTGAAGCATATCAGTTATATTTAGCAAAAGAGCCTTTATACCTCGTTGGTGATGAAGATATAATTGCTAAGATTGAGCAACATAAACACTCAGAGGCAGATGAGCGAAAAGGTATTATTGAAGAATATCTTAATACTAAATTTCCAGATGATTGGGACAAAATGGACCTGTATGACAGAAGACGTTGGCTTGAAGACCCATTGTCTAAAAACGGTACAGTACAAAAAGATTTTGTCTGCATTGCTGAAGTATGGTGTGAGTGCCTTGGCAAAGATAAGACAGAAATGTCAAGATATAATACCAGAGAGGTTAATGAAATTCTTAGGTCATTACTTGAATGGGAAGCTATAGCATCCACTAAGAACTTTCCTTTATATGGTAAACAGAAATACTATAAACGTAAAGATAGCTTATTATGATAGCAAATTTTTATAAAATGCAATACGGAAATTACCGTAATTCTGTGCTTCTTGTAACAAGAAATATAGAACATATTCCATCTGTCAAAACGGTTGTTATATACAATGGCCAAAAGTTTTGTGTTGACAGACTGGAATTTAATTTGGATAAGTGTGAGTATAACATTTATATGGCCAGGTTATGAAATATGTAATACTAAGAGTTGTATGCAAATTCTCCGATGGTTCTTTAAGAACAATAAAATATGATGAAAACCATGTAACAGAAGAGAATGCTTGCAATGATGCTGACCCTGCTGCTGATGCTGTCCATCCACATGGGCGCGCTGGCCGCGGAACCGAACGAAATCATCTGGCTGGATGAAAACGGCAATGTTACAACGCTTGAAGCCGCGGCCGTGACCATCTGCACGCCGCAGTATGGGCAGGCACAGGTGATTGGGCCGGTCAAGTGCTTCTTTGAAACGGAGGAGGGCACGGCTTCATTTACGATTTATCCCGCCGCGATGAATGTGACGTTCAAATACTATGTGGCGGCGGATAAGGCAGGAAAGCTGGTTGGCGGCTATGGCGTAACGGAGGATGGCTATCCTATGCTGGAGGCTTTGCCTGTGGATTGGCCGCTGGATGTGTCCTTTGCGCTGGAAACGGT
>ERZ780218.1472-NODE-1472-length-14530-cov-3.598549_pt1 | contig 14530 bp, 14 predicted proteins | sample MGYA00510975_ERZ780218 | MGnify/ENA primary metagenome ERZ780218 (study PRJEB29588, sample SAMEA2152063) | human gut metagenome | biome: human gut; feature: human-associated habitat; material: faeces | place: Denmark | collected 2008/2010 ...
TGAAGTTCAACAAGAGCTTATAACAAACTATATAGAAACAATAAAAGAAGCTTCATGGAGTGAATTAATGAATATGCACAATAACATGATTGAAGAAGAAATTTATAATGATGAACACCCAGAAGAAGTAAAAGCAAAACAAATGCAAAGAGAATATGAAAGAAAAGCTAACGAAGCATGGTTAAAAAGAATAAAAAAGCAACAAAACGGAAATGAAAATAATGAATAATATTGTAATATATGCAAGATTTTCTTCTCATTCACAAACTGAACAAAGCATTGAGGGACAATTAAGAGTATGCAAAGAATACGCCAAAAACAAAGGCTATTCTATTTTGCATGAATATATTGACCGGGCAATGACAGGAACAAACGATAATCGACCAGAATTTCAACAAATGATAAAAGACAGTGAAAAGAAAACGTTTCAATATGTTTTAGTTTATAAACTTGATAGATTTTCACGCAACAAATATGATAACGCATTATATAAACACAAACTCCACCAAAATGGAGTTAAGGTTATATCAGCAACCGAAGCAATAAGCGACACACCAGAAGGCGCATTGATGGAAGGACTTTTAGAAATGTTCGCAGAACTTTACTCAAAAGACCTAAGCCAAAAAGTCACAAGAGGACTAAAAGAAAGCATATTAAAAGGAAATTTTGTAGGTGGGAATATTTTATATGGTTATCAAGTAAAAGATAAAAAAATAATAATCAACGAAGAACAAGCACCAGCAGTGAAATTCATTTTTGAAGAATATGCAAAAGGAACAAGAAAAACCGAAATTATAGAACAATTAAACAAAATGGGCTATCGAACCAATAAAGGTAAAAAATTCACTAAACAAAGCATACAAAATAGTTTATCAAACAAAAAATATATAGGACTTTATAAAAACGATTTTGTAGAAAACAACAACTATTATCCAGCGATAATAGACAAAGCCATTTTTGACAAAGTCCAAGAAAGATTAAAATTAAATAAAAGATTTGCAACAATACCAAAGGAAAAGTTTTTGTTATCAGGAAAAGTGTTTTGTGGACATTGTGGCGCCAATATGATAGGAACAAGCGGAACAAGTCACACAGGGAAAACACACGCCTATTATACTTGTTTAGAACGAAACAAAAGGCATAATTGCGACAAGTCCAACGAAAATAAACAAAAACTTGAAGATTTGTATTTAATAAAATATATACAAAAATTCTTCAACCTAACAAGATTGAAGAAATTGCCGACAAACTTTTACAAGAGTATGAAAACGATATAAACAACACAACCTTAAAGCAATACGAAAGAAAGATAGAAGAAATCGAAAAGCAGTTCGATAAAATAACACAACAAATAATAAAATCAACAAATGACAATATCATAGAGAGATTAAACAAGCAAGCGAACGACTTAACCGAACAACAAAACATCTATAAAGAACAAGTAAAAAAATTGAAACTTGCAATGAGTATAAAACACTCAAAAGAAGATATAATAAACTATTTAAAACTTTTTCTCAACGAAAACCCAAAAGAAGAGAGTTTTAAAGAAAAGTTGTTTGATTTATTTGTAAATAGTGTTTATGTGTTCGATGATTATATAAATATTTATATTGATATGTTTGATATGAATGATAAAATCTCTTTTGAAGAAGCAAAAGAACATACAAAACAAGCAGAACGAGAGTTCGCACACTTAACGCAATGCTCCACCAAAGGGAACTTTTCCGAACACCTTATAAAATAGTTTTGCTTTCTTTTATGAGAATAGCATTTATTATGCTATAATTTTATCTTTTTCAAAAAACTTTAAAAACAAACGTCGTAAATTTAAATTAATGTTGATAGAAAATCTCAGGCTTAAAAAATTCTAAATTTAACAATGATTTTACATCTTCATCATTATCATAATGATTTAAAATCGCAACAGCTCTAATATGTTTAAATGACGTTCTTATCCCTTTTCGTATCCGAATATTATATTTTTCTTTGAGATTTTTAGTTTTCAAAAATTTTTCAACTACGTTATAACCAAAAACAAAACTTTTAAGTTGCATTTTAATCTTATCTGCGGAATTGAATTTTGTAGATTGCTCCGAATGCATAACATAATGATATTTTGCCTTTTCTACATAAACTAATTTTTTTGTATAAAAGCTAAAAATCATCAGCATGATAAAATCGTCCATATTGCTGATTTTCGCCCAATCTCCAATATCTTTCAGCTCATTTAAGGCATTGTTTAAAACTTGTCGAGAAACAAGTTTGTTGCAAATTGAATTAAATTTATTCTTCCCAGAGAAGCACATAAAATTCAGCCAATTTTCTCCGACATCATAATTTTTCTCTGGTCTTTCAAAAAATTTTGAGTTTATTCTGTAAGCACGATCGTTTTCAAGTGTTACATCACCAACGCACATATCTGCACCACTTGCTTTAATTTCATTTAGAAGATTTTCATAATAAGTTGTATCAACATAATCATCACAATCAAGACAGATGCAATAATCCCCATTTGCAGCTCTAAATCCATGCAATCTTGACAAAAATGGCAACTGTCTTTCATTGTTTTTTATCAATTTGCAATTCAAAAATTTATTCATATTTTTTTCAATATACTCAACACTTCCATCAGTGGAACAATCATCCACAAAAATAATTTCAAGGTCTTTGTATGTTTGACCTAAAAGAGTTTCAAAGCAGGTTTATAGAGTTGTAAACAGGAACAATCACAGAAACCATCTTTCTCCTCCCTTTGCAGCTTCCATTATATTCCTTAGCGAAGCAGCCCTAAGCATCTCTCTTAAGTCGTCGTCAATTTGAATTGAGTTTTTATACGTATAATATTTTAAACTTCTAAGCACATACAACATTTTGCCTTGAATTGATTCAAAATATTTTTCTGTTAAATTTTTATCACAAATAAACTGAGTCAATTTGGTTGACACTTTATATAAGCTATTTAGTTGAATTTGCAAAATAGTGTTGTCTGAGATGCAAATTGATTGATTTTTATGTTGAACATAATGATATTTTGGACCAAAAACTTGAATCATTTTTTTTGCATGATAAAGCATCATAAAAAGGAACAAACAATCTTCACAACAATTTATTCCTTCAGCATTCTGAGCATATCTTTCAACATCTTCTAAAAACTTGTGAAAAAGATCTTTTCTAAGCATTTTATTCCACAAGCAAATCATTTGATCAGAATTATGTGAAAAGAACTTTTCTAAACATTCTTTGTTTAAAAAGCATTCTTTTTCAAACGGAGACATCAAATTTAATAAATTTTCATCTTTGTCAACAGAAAAATCTCCAACACAAAAATCTGCATTCATGCTAACCATTGCTGAGTGAAGAGTTTCATAATAATTTTTATCAACATAATCATCACTGTCTAAACAAATAACATATTCTCCAGTGCAGGCTTTCATTGCGCTCAACCTCGTCAAGAAAAGATTTTTGTTTTCTGAATGAAACAAAAGTTTAGCATTTTTAAATTTTTTGATGTTCTCTTCCAAAAATTCTCGGCTGCCATCTGTTGAACAATCATCTACAAAAATTATTTCTAGATTTTCATAAGTTTGCGCCAAAAGACTTGCCACACAACGTGGCAAAAATTTCCTCACATTAAACACTGGTACCAAAACAGAAATTTTATCCAAGGTCTTATGTTCTCATCACTCTTCTATTAGCTGAAAGAGCCAATAATCTCCGTCATCGGTTTTTGTGTGGTTAGGCAGAAATGATTCTCCTTCACCTTCATTTATTAAGCTTTTCAAAACTCTTAGATTTACAATTTCATAGGATAGAATAAACCTAAGGTTTTGCCAAACATAGTTGCTCTCAATTGTAACATCTGTTAATCTACAACCAGAATTACCGCCATCATTAACACTATCAAAAACTTTATTTCCAACACTTATCACACTTGCTGGAAAATTAATTTTAACAAGGTTTTCACAGCCTGCAAAAGCTCCATATCCAATCGATTCCACTCCTTCTGGAATAACAAATTCTTCCAAATAAGAGTTGTTTGCAAAAGCAGCAACACCGATAGATTTCAATTGACTGTTTTCTTCAAAAACCAATTCTTTAATAATCATTTCTACAGCATAAATTGTGGTACCTGACTGTCCACCATAATAGCACAAAAAATAATCTGGAATTGCTTCAACCACTTTGGCAACAGTGATTGTTAAATTTGGATTTATATCAAAAATAAACTTGTCTCTGTTTACATTGCTTTCTGTTTTTGCATTGATTGCAGAATATAAGACATTTTCCAAAGCATCGCAATCTTCAAACAAAAACCAGCCCAAATCTTGCACATTTTTTGGAATGTTGATCTCTTTCAGGCTTGTGCAGCCAGCAAAAGCGCTGTTACCAATTTTTAAAATGCTGTCTGGCAATGTGATTTTTGTCAAGGCTGTTTGACCTTCAAAAGCACTTTCGCCAATTTCTGTAACTTGAAAATCATCTCCTTCAACAATGGCGCCGCCAGCTCCGATTGAATAAGATTCTGGAATAATCAATTCGGTTCCAGAGCCGGTGTAAGATGTGATTTTCCCGTCAGTGATTTGATAGTCTAATTTTTGAATTTCTCTTTGTGAAAATTCTGCTGTGATGGTCATATCATCAACAATTTCATCTCCAGTTTGAAGTTCTATCTCTCCAACTTTCCAAGAAGAGAAAAAGAATTCAGCATCATCCGTCGCAATTGCTGGAGTTGCTGTAACAGTTTTAATTTCCCCATCCTTAATGAAAGTGATTTTGTTCCCTTCCACTTCAACGATTGCACCATGCTCAATTTCAATTTCAATTTCACTCACACTGCCATAAGCAGAATTGTTAGGTGAAATGTTTATTGTATAAACACTGACTTCATAATATGCATAAATTGTTATACTGCCAGTTATCTTGTCATTTGGATCAAACGGTTGTTGCAAAGCTTCATCTTTAAAAAAACCAATGAATGTATAGCCAGGAATAACCTTAGGCTCCAAATCTTTAATTTGAATTCCCTTCTTTTCTGTAAAATCATAGTCGATTTCAATATTCGAGTCGACATTGATATCGACTTTTTTGTCTGAAAGTGCGATAGTCGTTGGAATAGCCTCTCCAGCAACAATCATTGCTGCCACTGCACTTCCAATGACAATTTTCTGCGTTTTGGTCATTTTTGTTTTCATCTTCATCTCCTTTTTCTATGGTTATACTAAACTTTACTATAACCCCCCCCACACTTTGTCAAATCTTTTTCACGTAATTCTACAAAAAATTTTAAAGCTACAATTGAACATAAAAAAAAAGATAATCTCAAAATTATCTTATTTTCAATATCTCACAAAGTTCTCACATCTCGGTCAAAATATGTAAAGTTGGTTTTCTTGTCGCTTGCAAGAAGATTATACTTCTTTTTTGATTGGGTCAATTTTTGGGTTATCAAATCTTGAAATTCGCTCCATTCTTCGACGGATGGCTGCAAATCTTTGAAGCAAAACACAAAATCAAAATTTTCGCAAGAGTGATTTAAAAATTTTTGCAAAGTCGCCCCGCCCTTTTTGCAACCCGCAATCACCACGCCATACATAAGATGTTTATGCAAATTTTTATGTGCCTTTGCCTTGGTGTTGTAAGTCATGATGTCATGAGAGGTTATGCCGCCAAGTTTAGATTCCACAACAAGCATCGGAACAAATTCGTCATCCGAAATTTTTTCGTTTATCAAAAGGTCGGTTTGATAGCCACCTTTGCCACGTTTACATTCAGTCGAATAAAAATTTGCTTCAACTTTGTCTTGACTGATTTTGTAAGATTTTATGTTGACATCATAAAGCAAAACCTGTCCACATTTTACAAAATGTTTGTCATCCAACATGCTTTCAATTTTTGGGCACAAAACTTGCCTTGTCCAAATATCTTCTTCTGACATAAAAACTCCTTTAAACATAAAAATTCTATCACAGTTGAACGTGCCTGTCAATATGGTTTTTATTACGCCAACAAACCACATGAACACTTAGTTACCTTAAAATATATAATGTTATTGGGAGGACTTATGGAAAAGAAAGAAAAAACAGCTTACCAAAACGAAGAAATCAAAACTGTTGAAACTTTGGAAACAGTTCAAGAAACTGAGACCACTTGTCCAGAAATGGAAGTGGACGTCAATGATAATGCAAGCAATTATATAAACTATGAAAGATGCGAAAATGACAAAAATGTTGTGCTTGATGCACAGAATTTGTCAAGCATTGGCAGATTTTTGACTGTAAACACAACTGTAAAAAATGTTTGTCCAAACAAACAAATTGCAATTGGGCTTAAATTGTATGAAACAACCGGTGGCGGAAAAGTGATCAAAGGTCACAAAATGTTTGCCATTCAACACGAACACAATTGCTGTGCAGACGTAACACTCTCAAATATTCACTTTGTATTGCCAGAAGAAATTGCTGAAATAGATGACAAAACAAACATTTGCAGTCGTCGAACTTTCAATCTTGAAACAACATCGCATTATATTGATTTGACCCCTGTAAGCTAAAAAACGACCACCTTTGTGGTGGTTGTTACATAAAATTTTTCAAAAAACAACAAATCTATAAGTTCAGCCCCATTTGAAACAACAATAATCTAAAAATGTCATTAATTTTATTGACATTTTTTTTCGTTCTTCTTAATATATATGTGTAAAAGGAATTTGTTATGAAAAAAAATGTTTGGTTTTTGGTTTGTGGCATTTTGTCAATCATTGAAGCTGTTGCAATGGGGCTTATGACCGTGATTTTCTTCGTTTTCTCTTCAATGATAAAAAGTGGAGATTTCAACGACCTTTTCACAGACCCACAATATACTCTTACTCAACAAGAGCTTGACATGATGGCAAGCATGTTAAATGGAATGGCAATTTTCATGTTAATCATGTTGGCAGTGGCAATTTTCTGTGCAGTTGTTTATTTAAAATATAGAAACAAAACTCCACAAGAAATCAAAGCAAAATCAGGGCTCATTTTGACAACTATCGTTTTGTCTTTCTTCGTTGGCGGAATTTTGGTCGGAATTTTTGGCGTTTTGGGTTATAACAAAGTCAATGAAGAAAAAACTGAAACATTTGTCGCTGGCGAAAGTTCTTCAAATGATTTGAAATCAAAGCTTGTTGAGTTGAACAAATTGAAAGAAGAAGGCATGATTTCTGAAGAAGAATATGCCAAAAAGAGAGAAGATCTCATAAACAAACTTTAATAAAAAATTAAACGAAGCAAATTGCTTCGTTTTTTTATTGCAAAAATTCTCTCAGTTTTTCATAGCCCTTGATGTGCGGAACAAAATCTTTGGAAAAACATCTCTCAAAAAACTCTTCTTTTGAAATCCATTTTGCTGTCGAGACTTCTTCTTTCTGAAACTTCAAATCTTTGATTTCCAAATCCATTTTCACCAAATAGACATCGGCAATTTCGTTGACAACCATGTTTTTGTAAGTCATTTGGTCAGCAAAAGAAAACAAAAATTCAAATTTGTTTTCGTTTAGCTTGAGACCGAGTTCTTCTTCCATTTCTCTCCTGCAAGAGACAATTGAAGCCTCACCAAGCCCCACATGCCCGCCAACTGTCACATCCCAAGCGTTTGGGAAGAAGCTTTTTTCTTTGCTGCGTTTTTGAATGAGAAGCTGCCCTTTTGAATTTAAAATCCAAATATGCACCACCCTGTGCCAAGCGCCATTTTGATGAGCCAAACTTTTTTTGATTTTTCCAAGTTTTTTGCCTGTTTCGTCCAAAAGGTCAACGATTTCTTCTGCCATAACATTCTCCATATGACATATTTTAATCAAAACACAGCCACAAATCAAGCCCTTTTTCGAATTGGAATAACTTTTTCTTCTTTGTCTTGTTTGTCGCTCTCTTTAACGGACTGCTTGAGCGCTTCCATAAGGTTTGCAATGGTTTTTGGTCTTTCCGATTTGACAACCTTGATTTTTTGTCCAGCAATTTTTGCATCAATTGCTTTTTGAACGCGTTCTTTATATTCATTTTTATATTCAGAAATGTCAAACTTCTTGGTCATGTTGTCAATAAGCTTTTTTGCCAAATCCAGCTCTTCTTTTTTGACCGTTTCCTTGGTTTTTTCGACGGGATTTTCTTGAATTTCGTCTGCAAAATGCAACTTTGAAAGCACAAGTTTGCCGTCAATCACTCGAATGGCAATCAAACTTTCTGTTGAGCCCAAAACCGCTTTTGCAATTCCAACTTTTTTCTCGCTATCGAGCGCTTTACACAACAAAGAATAGGCATTTTTTGCACCCATCGGTTGAATGTAATAAGACTCTTCATAAAAAATAGGGTCAATTTCGCTTAGCTTTGCAAATTGCAAAATTTCGATGTTTTCATCTTTTTTTGTTTTCAATTTTTTCAGTTCTTCATTCGTCAAAATGACATACCTGTCGCGTTCGTATTGATAACCTTTCACAATGTCTTCTTGCGGAATGTTTTTTGGACAATCTTCGCATGTTTTGTTATATTTTATCCGTTGTCCAGTTTTTTTGTAAATCAAATTGAAACCAATGTCAGTGTTTTTGGTGCAAGAATGCAGCGTGATTGGAATGTAAACCAACCCAAATTGAATTGCCGTCTTTATTTTTGCCATAACAAGCTCCTTTTTCTTATTATGTGCAAAAAAAGACAAGCTATCAGTTTAAGACAGCGCTTTGATGATTGCCTTTGCCAATTTTTTGTTTTCTTCGGACAGACGCTCAAAACTGTCAATCAAATCTTTGTGTTCATCAAACTTTTCAGGATTTTTTGAAAAGAATTTTTCAGGCGAAACGTTCAAAATTTTCATCACATCAAGCAAAACTTCAGATGGCATATTGATCAGCCCAAGCTCATATTTTCCGATGTAACCTTCCGAACAGCCCAACCTTCCCGAAAGTTCTCGTGCCGACATATTGGCTTGATTTCTAAAATAGCCCAAGCGTTGAATTAAAAATTTTCTATCATCATTTATATCTTTTTTCATTTGTGTTTGCCCTCCTTTTATAATTGTAATTCCAATAATATTTTGCTTTGTTTCCTGATAATGATAAAAAAAGCTTGAAATTCTTCATTTTTATGTTATAATGGTCAATATAAAGAATTTTATGCCAGCATAAATCATAGGAGTTAAAAATGAAAAAAATTAAAAATAACAAAAAATCATGCCACATTTGCTTTGACGCTAAAGATATAGACGATGCAAAAACAAAAATTATCAACTGGATGAAAGATGGCTATTTTCACTTTTATTTCAACATCTCTCAACAAAACAGCAAATTTATCCAAGCCTTGTTAAATTTAAAGGTCATATACAAATCAATTTCAATTTACATAGTTCACAGCTACTTGACACCGTTTTGGCGCGTTGAAAACATAACAAATTTGCCAATTTGGACAAAAAGCGAAAATTTTGACAGAGAAATTGAAGCATGGCTCGAAACTTATACTGTTAACATTTTATGACGGCATAAAAAATGCTTTAAAATTAGTTAAAAAATTTTAATATTTATTTTGATAATTTCAACATATGTGTTAAAATTGGTTTATCTAAATATAAAAGGTGAAACTTTTTTATGATAATAACTTTAGTGACAGACCAATTTTATCAAAACAATCATGGCACCAGCATTTCAGCACAGAGATTTTATAATGGTCTTGTAAAATTGGGACATGTTGTCAGAATTCTCTCAATTGACGAAGAGAACAACACTGCTTACGCTCTCAAAGAGAGATATTTTGGCAAAACTATAAACAAAATAATCAATTCTCAAGGTTTTCAATTTGCAAAGCCAGACAAAGAAACAATCAAAAAAGCCATCACTGGCGCCGACATTGTCCATGTCTATATGCCGTTTAAATTGGGCTACACAACAATTGAGCTTTGCCGCGAAATGAACATTCCTTGCACGGCAGGTTTTCACATTGTGCCTGAAAACATCACTTCAACAATTTACTTAAACAAAATGCCAATTGTAAACGAAACTTTTTGGGCTCATTTCAAAAAATCAACTTACAGATACATCCATCACATTCATTGTCCGTCCCTTATGGTAGCAAAACTTTTGGCAAAACACAACTACAACTCAGTGCTTCATGTGATTTCAAATGGCTATAACGATGTTTTTCAAGTTCATGAAGAAGAGCAAAAACCAACAATTTTTAAAGACAAATTCATCATCACTTTCATTGGACGCTTTTCAAGAGAAAAAAGACATGATTTGATAATCAAAGCTGTCAATGCAAGCAAATATAAAGACAAAATCCAACTCGTCTTTGGCGGCAAAGGTCCAACAAAAAAGAAGATTATGAAAATGGCAAAAAGATTGCCAAATTATCCAATTTTTTCTTTCTTCACAAGAGAACAACTCGTTTCGCTTTTAAACTTTGCCGACCTTTATATTCACCCAGCTGACATTGAAGTGGAAGGAATGAGTTGCATAGAAGCCATTGCTTGTGGCTGCGTGCCAGTTGTTTCAGACAGCCCTAAGAGTGCAACATCTCAATTTACTGTTGACGAAAATTCTGTCTTCAAACATGGAGACTACAAAGATTTGGCAAAAAAAATTGACTTCTGGATAGAACATCCCGAAGAGCTGAAAGCACAAAAATCAATCATCGCCGAGCACGCAAAAAGATTTTCGATTGACCAAAGCATGAACTATTATATTGATATGTTCAACCAAGCAATCAAAGACTGGAACAAAGATTTTCTTTGCAAAAACTGCAAGTGTGCAAAGATAATAAACTATTATGACAACACTCAAAAATAAAAGCAGTCAAATGGCTGCTTTTTTAGTTGAAAATCACTTCTCCGTCAAGCCACGAATTGAAAAAGCTTTCCAAATTTGTGTGAGAAGATTTTGAAAAAGATGAAATCAGTTTCTCTGCGGAAGAATTTTGAAAGCTAAAATTTTTATAATAATCTTTCAGACAACCAAAAAACTTTCTGTCTGACATCGACTGGCGCAAACTGTCAAACAACAACATTCCTTTTGTGTAAGTGCAATTCACATATTCCGGCTCAGTCGGATATTCATTCAAATTTCTGTTCATGCTTTCATCAAGCTCTCCATAGATATCCGAAAAAATTCTGACAAAGTTTTTATAAGTGTTTGTGGCATTTTCCATGATTGTGTCATATTCCAATCCATATTTTGAATTTTCTTCAAAAAAGAGTGCAGTGGAAAATTCGGTCAGCCCCTCATCCACCCAAGGCTGTTCAAACTCGTTGCTTCCAACAACGCCATACCACCACTGATGTGCAATTTCATGTGCAATGACATAGTTAATTGTTTCGTCGTCAGAGATGTTGTCTGAAATCATAACAAGATTTGGATATTCCATTCCGCCGAAGCAAAAATTGGTTTTGACAACACTCAACTGCTTGTAAGGATAATCTCCAAACAAATTTTGGTAAGTCGAAAGTGCGTCAACCGAAGTTTGAAGATGTTCTGCCGCATTGTCATCTTGATAAAAATAATATTTCACTTCGATGTCATCCACATTTTGAGTCAGAACCTGAAAGTTTTTGGACAACACAAATGCAAAATCTCTCACTTTTTCCGCCACACATCTTGTGATTTTTTTGCCGCTTTCGGTCTTTGTTTCCACCTGCTGACCGCTTGAAGCGACCACAAAATCATCAGAACAAGTTATCGTAACTTCAAAATTTGAAACATCGCTATAAAACGGGTCGCCATTTGAAGCAAATTTGTTTTTAACAAAGCCATCATCATAGACACACGCGATTGGAAAAAAATTTCCAAAGTTTATGGCGTTGTTTCCGTAGCCCAATCGATGATTGATGTTTGCCAAATTGACAACATATTCAAGCTCAATCAAAACGCTCTCTTGCGGAAAGAGTTCTTCGCTCAAATTCACCACCAAAATTTCATTTTCTTCCAGTTGAATTTCGGTTTCAACATTTTCAACCTGCACACTTTCGATTTCGATGTTGCCAAAACTTCGCCCGTTTGGATAGGCTCTCGTCAAATAAGCATTTGAAACAGGACTTTCACTCTCATCAAAAGCATTTGCATACAAGAAAAAACAAACTTCATCAAGTGCATTTTCGCTGTTGTTGACATATTCCACCTGCTGATAACATGTGAGTGAATTTGAATTTTCGTCGAAAACAACATCCAAAACATAGCTTGACAAAACCTGCTCGTTTTTCGCTGAACAGCCACAGCAAAGAGCGGCAGTCAAACACAAACAACAAAACAAAGCAAAACCAAATTTTTTCATAGCATATTCTATTCGCACATTGGACAAAACATTCTTTGAAAAAGTTGAAAAAAGTGTGGCAAATGTGTTATTATGAATATTGCAAAGGAGTTTGAAATGGCATTCTGCAAATATTCCATCGACATGCTGGCAAACAACACCACGCCCGTCGACAACATCTTCATAAACAACTATCTGCCTTATGCTGACGCGACCGCCGTCAAGGTCTATCTTTATGGACTTTACAAATGCCAGGACGCAAACAGCAACGACAACACTTTGGAAAAATTTTCTGCAGAACTTTCGCTGCCAGTTGAAGAAATTGAAAAAGCTTTCTATTTTTGGCAAGAGCAAGGGCTTGTTCAGATTTTGAACGTCATTCCTTTTGAAGTGAGATATTTGCCAATCAGCGACGTTTTGACAAACACAAGAAAATATAACGAAAAAAAATACGCAAATTTCAATGCCCAAGCGCAAGAAATCTTGTCTGGAAGAATGATAACTCCAAATGAATATCGAGAATATTATGACTTGATTGAAAGATTGCACATTGAAAAAAGTGCATTGCTTTTGATAATCAACTTCTGCGTAAGGACAAAAGGAGATAATGTTGGTTATAATTACATAACCACAGTTGCGAAAAATTGGCAACAACAAGGCATAACCACAGAAAGCGATGTGAAAGCCAAGATTGAAGAAATTGACCAACTTCGAAGTCCAATGGAAGAGTTTATCAAAACTTTAGGCGCAAAAAAGGCCTTTTCTGTTGAAGAATTTGAATTCTATCGCAAATGGGTGGTAAATTTTGGTTTTGACGAAAAAGTCATTGTTTATGTGGCAAAAAAGTTTAAAAACAAGCCAAAAAACTTTATTTTTGAAGCAATTGACAAACAGCTGGAAAAATATTATTCACAAAAACTGTTCACTCTGGAAGAAATTCAAAATTTTGAAGAAGAAAAGAGCACTTTAAACAAAATTGCTCGCCAAATCTGCAAAAATTTGGGGCTTTATTATGAAAATATTGAGCCAGTTGTGGAAAATTATATCTATAATTGGATAAATCTAGGCTTTTCTGAAAAAATGCTGGAAGAAATTTCAAATTATTGCTTCAAAACAAATGTTCGAACTCTCGAAGGCATGAACAAGGTTTTGGAAAAATTTCACAAACTTGGCATTTTAACAGAAAATGCGTTGGCTCAATTTTTCAATGAAGTTCTCGTTTTGGACAAAAAAATCAAATCGATTTTGGAAAGCATTGGGCTTTCAAGAAATGTCAATCAGTTTGATCGCGACAAATTCAAAATTTGGACAGAAGTTTGGCAGCTGCCAGAAGATGTAATAAGTTATGCCTGCACCCTGGCGGTTGGGAAAGAACAGCCAATGCAATATCTTTCTTCCATTCTTTCCACATTCCACGACAAAAACATCAAAACTTTGGAAGATGCAAAAAATTCTTTTGACATTGTTTCTCCAAAAAACAATCATTCGAATTTTTCAACTGGAAGAAGTTATTCTCGTGAAGAAATCAACTCGCTCATTCAATCAATAGACGAAATTGAAATTTAGGAGAATCTCATGAAACAAGACATAATTCAAAGAGCGTTGGAAAACATCAGAGAGCGAAAACGAACTGCCGAAGAAGCCTTTTCTAAACAGATGGAACCGCTTTATAAAAATCAAAAATTTTGTGAATTGGAACAAAAATACGCAAAAATAATGATAAAAAACGCAAAAAAAGCGAGTTTAAATGAATTTTTTGATAAAAATGAAGAAATTTCTTTAAAAAATCAAATTGAAAAAATGAAAGCTGAGCACAATGTGACCACTCCAAATTACAGTTGCAAAACTTGCAAGGATGAAGGGTTTTTGAATGGTCAAATGTGCAAATGTTTGAAAAAAGAGATTTCAAAAGTGCTTCTCAAAGACAGTGGATTTGAGACTTTGGAAGATTTTAAAGAGAGCGAAAAAACGGCTGGCGAACTTCGACCAGTTTATGAAAAAATGAAACAATGGTGCCAAAGCGATTTTAAGAAAAATTTGATATACATCTATGGTCCAACCGGTGTTGGAAAAACTCACCTTATGAAAGCCATGGCAAACGAACTTATAGAACGCGGAAAAGTTGTCAGACTTGTTACCGCATTTAAAATCAATCAAGATTTCAAAAGTTTCAGCAAATCGTTTGACGACGAAATTTTAAACAAATATTTGCAGACCGAAATTTTGTTTATCGACGACCTTGGCACAGAACCACTTTATAAAAATGTTAC
>ERZ780218.1473-NODE-1473-length-14522-cov-7.164720_pt1 | contig 14522 bp, 10 predicted proteins | sample MGYA00510975_ERZ780218 | MGnify/ENA primary metagenome ERZ780218 (study PRJEB29588, sample SAMEA2152063) | human gut metagenome | biome: human gut; feature: human-associated habitat; material: faeces | place: Denmark | collected 2008/2010 ...
AGGAGATCGAGCTGGAAGACCCCTTTGAGAACATGGGCGCCCAGCTGGTGAAGGAGGTCTCCACCAAGACCAACGATGTGGCCGGCGACGGCACGGAACTGCCGGCCCCGACACCGTAACCGCCCGTTTCCGCAGCGTAGTCGCACCCCCAGACGCAGTTGTCGAAATGCTCGGCGAAGAGCAGGTCTTCGCCGGGAGCGTAATTCAGCGGCGCAAGGGTCTTCACCCAGCCCGCCGCGACGGCGCACGGACCGGGAATGTCCCAGGTCGCCGAGCGGTGGGCGCAGTCGGTGACGCGGACGGAGAGGCCCGACGCGTAATCGCCTGCGGGAACCGCCACGCAGAACTCCGTTCCGGAGGCCGCGGGCCGAACCCCGCCGCCCGTCCCGGCACAGTCGAGCACCACCCACGGCAGGTTCCCGGAATTGCCGTTCCGGACAATCTCCGGCGTCGCCGGATCGAACGGAAACAGGCCTGAAACGGCCCCTCCGGAGCGATCCTCGACGCGAACCGAAGCGATGTGCGCATCGCCCGCGAGCGGAATCCGCACGACGCCGCACAGCGGCGAGAGCGTCACGTCGGCCGCATCGCCCGTGGTCCGGACCGTGCCGTACATCGGGCATGCGGCGGCCTGCAGGCTGCCGCCCGAAACCGGAAACTGCGCGGGAGGCAGCACGAAGGCCCGCTTCGCGCGGCTGTAAGCATCGGCCGGGAAATGAACCGTATAAAGACCGTCCGCAGAGACATCGGCGCCCACGACCGGCACTCCGTCGGCGTCGAAGCCCACCGTGCGGGCCACGCCGTTGACCAATGCACGCGGCTCCCCGGACCAGTCCCAACGCATTCCGGACTCCCCGGCAGCCACCTTCAGCCGCAGGATCACCCCGCCGCCCGCAGGCGGACGGGGTTTGTCCCCGTCGTCCGCACCGTCCCCGCCGCAGCCCCCGAGGAGCAGCGGAAGGACGAGCAGGACACATACCGTATGACGGATCGCAAGCATGGCGCTACCGGTAACGCAGGGTGATGACGCCCCACCGCAATTGGTTGTCGTAGGTCGTGGCGGCGCTGATCTCGGCGGTTTCCGTGTCGCCGTTCCAGACGAGTGGCAGCACGGTCATCACCTTGTCGTAGGGGCGTATGCGGACCATCACCCGCTCCCGGCCGAAGACCTCCGCGGGGAGGCGGAAGAGATGGTCGGTCAGTCCGATACCCGCCGAGGAACAGGTGTTGTAGCGGTTTCCGGCCAGCGAAGCGTCCCACCACGGCAGCGAACGCAGGTGCACGTAGTCGGCGCCCGTGGCGGCGCTCGGGCAGAGCGTATAGCTCTGTCCCCCGTCGACGGAATACTCCACGCACCAGTGCGCCGGATAGGTTTTCGAGGTGGTGGCCGAAATGGTCCCCGCGGCGAACGAGAAGCCGAGGAGCATGTGCGAGCCGTTGAGCGAGGCGGTCGAAAACTCCATGCGCAGGCCGTTGTAACCCACCACTTCGTTCCCTTCCCAGCGATACCAGCCCTTCACGCCGGCCTTGACGAAATAGGCTTTGCAGGTGAGCGACGTTCCGAGCGAGCCGACCTCCGGATTGTTGTAATTGCCCGTTCCTGCAATGGGCCAGGCTTCGGCAGCAGTGGTTTCGACGTGGTTTTCGCAGAACAGTTCGGCATTCGGCACGGTCTTGCCCGACGAGATGTCGTCCGACGGCGTGATCGACTCCAGCCGGTTATAGGCATACCGGCTGTTGAACTTGGCATAGGTCCCGAACGAGTATTTGTGAGGGTTGCCGTCCCATTCGGCAAACTCCGTATAGGCCGACTCCCCGGCCCATTCCATGCCGAAGCCCGACTCGTCGAGCACGCGGATCTGGTAGCGCCCCACGTTGCCGTAGCGCGGCAATTCGTTGTGCACCACGATGCCGTGGGTCGTGCCCGTCCCCTGCGGGACGCCCTGACCCGAACGCCGCCAGAGGCAGAGCATGTTGACCGGTGCGTAGATCGAATTTCCCGCGTCGTCCATCAGCAGCGACGCCCAGCCGTCCATGCGGTTGTTGTTGCCCGTCTGCGAGGCGTTGACATCGGACGAAAGGCTGTAATTTTCGTAAACGTTGGCATAGCTGCCCTCCTTGAACAGGAATTCGGTGTTTTCGAGCGAGACGAAGGTGTAGACGTCGTCGTCGGTCAGTTCCGAAATCCGACGCTGCTTGACGGGAATCACCTCTCCGGCAGCGCTTTCGACCATGTTTTCGCCGACCAGGCTGCTGATCGTGTAGCGTTCGGGATTCTCCTCGCGCGTGAGGACCGTGCCGCTGAGCGAGAGCGAGAGGCGCGTGCCGCGCGCCAGCACGTTGTCCTCCGGCGTGTCGAAGCGCAGGCGGAAGCCGTAGCGGCCGTCCAGGCTCTGCACGTAGTTCGTACAGTCGTTCTCGTCGGTGGTGATGCTGTTGGGACCCGTATTGAGGTTCTGATCCATATTCGGGTTCCCGGCGTCGCCGATGACGCGGCACAGCAGGTAGTCGATATGGTCCTCGTCGCTGGCGTAGGATTTGTCCTCGGCCGTGAAGAGCGCCCGCAGATCGGCGAACGACACTTCGCGCGGCTGGGCCGTCACCCGCTGCGTGATGTTCGAAGAGGCCGAAACCACACCGCCCGCAAGGTCGGCGCAGGAGACCGTGATCGTCGCATAACGCTTCTCCACGCCCTCGTTCGCCGTAATCGCGTAGGTCAGCTCCCCGGCGCCGAGTTCGACATCGGAGATAAAGTCCGCGACAGCCGGATCGGCGTACGTGACTTCGACCTTCATCTCCGCAAGCAGCGCCCCGAGATTGGTCGAGAAGGCCACGGCGCGCCGGCCGCCCTCGATGGGAGCCACGTCGTCGGCGAGCGTGATGCGGGCCTCGTCGGCGCTCTGCGTCACGGTGAACGAGTCGCCGAAAACATTGCCGTCGGCATCCGTCACCGAGAAGCCGACCGTCGCCGTGCGGGGTTCTCCCGTGGCGTTGGCGGCCGTGGCGAAGGTGATCAGCCCCCGGCGGGCCAGCGGAATTTCGGTCTCGCCCGCCTCCTCGTCGTCGGCATGGTAGACGACATCGGAAATCCACGCGTCGCCCTCCGCGGCATAGGTCACCGCGGGCACGACATCGCGGAGAAGCTCGTCGGGCAGGTTGGTTTCGAAAGCCGCCGTACCCTTGTAGGCGCCGTTGGCGAAGGCGAGGTCCTTCGAAAGGAAGATCAGTTCGGGGGCGGTGATTCCCGCCTTCTGAACCACGGTGACGGTCTTTTCAAGCCCCGAGCCGCGCAGCACGACCCCGACCGAACGGGTCAGTCCGGGGTTGTCGGCGTAATTGAGGCGGATGGTCGTGATGCCGCTGCCGGCCGTGCGGTCGAGCGTCGCCCACGCCGACTCGGCGGTGAGTTGAGCGGTCCACGCCCCCGAGCAGTAGACCGTGACGGGGAGTTTGCCGGCCTCGGCCGTGACCGAATACCGGTCCGTATTGACGGCCAGGTCGTAACGCTCCTCGAAGGTGTCGGCGCACGCGACCGCGAAGAGTCCCGCGAGCGCCAGTATCAGGTTGTTGATTCGTTTCATCGGTTCTGGTTTTTATAATCCGTCGGCAAGGTATTCGTCGTTGGTCAGCACGTAGCCCGAAAGGGCGCACTGCGCGTCGGGAATGGGATAGTAGCGGTGGCAGGGGCGCATCTTGCCCTTGAGCGTCGCGTTGTTGGTATAGGCGTAGGTCTGGTCGTACCAGATGCCCCAGCGCACGAGGTCGAACTTGCGCTGGAACTCGCCGCCCAGCTCCCGGGCGCGCTCGCAGCGGACAGCCAGCGTGAGGTCCTCGAAGCCCGTGAAGTTGGTGACGGGATCGACGCCCGCACGCTGGCGGACCATGTTCAGGTAACGCATCGTCTCCTCGGCGTTCTCCAGGTTGCAGTAACATTCGGCCATCATCAGAATGGCGTCGGCATAGCGGAAAATGCGGTAGTTGTTCGAATCGTAGTTCTGCTCGATGTCCGGACACCAGAATTTCGGACCGGGCCAGGGCACTCCGTAGTTGTGCGTGATCTTGAAGGTCTCGCCCGCCTCCAGGTCGCCCAGGCCGAGGAAGTACTGCACGCGGCGGTCGATCTTCTGCCCGCGGATCTCCCCGGCGGCCAGCGCCTCGCGGTCGATCTTCACCGTATAGCGGTTCAGCGTCGCGTCGTAGGTGTCGTAGGTCAGGGGCAGGGGGTTGAACAGCGCGTCGACGTAGGCCGCATTCTCGGTCTGCGTATTGCCCGTCGCGGGGCGGAAGATCGCATAGCGGTTGTTGGCCCGCAGCGACGACCAGCCGGGCATCGACGTGCCGTAACCCTTCAGGGGTACGCCGTCGAAGACCCCGTCTCCGTTGTGCGTGGGCATCATGATCGCCGCCACGTTGCCGTTGTACTGCGTGCCGGTGAGCGACCAGGCGTGCTGGATCTCGAAGATGGACTCCGCAGGGTTCTTGTAGCGCCACTGGGTCTCGGCCAGCGGATAGTTGCCTTCGTTGAAGTCGCCGTAAAGTTCCTCAAGGGCTTGCAGGGGGACCAGCGCCCCGTTCCAGTCCTCGTTCCACATGGCGAACTTTGCCATCAGCATCAGCGCCAGCGCATAGCCCGAACGGTTGTCGACGGCCTCCGAGGCGCGGCACTTGCGCCCGTTCTCGGCGGTGAACCACGGCAGTGCGTTCCGCTCCAGGTCATCGTACAGCTCCTGGCGGATTTCATGGGCCGGGGTTCGGGGCAGGCGGCGGATTTCGGCCAGCCGCTGGTCGGTGTCGACCATCGTGGTGTAGAACGGCACGTCGCCGAACATGCAGGTCAGCACATAGTAGTAAAACGCGCGCATCACGCGGGCTTCGGCCGCCAGAGGCATCTTCACCCCGTCGGCCAGGTCGGCGGACGAGATGCACTCGACGCACTCGTTGCAGTACATGACGCCTTTGTAACCCTGCGTCCAGACGTTCTTGCCGTATTGCGGCTTGGCGGGAGTCACGTCGAGGCAGGCGTCGACGGTCGTCGAGGAGGAGTACCAGATGTCGGTGCAGGCCTCGGTGACCAGCATGAAGTTGGCCGTATAGATCGCATTCGCAGGCATGTAACACGAATTGAGCGCCGCAATGCACTGCGACTCGTTCTTGTAGAACGATTTGCGGTTGACGAACGAGGTCGGCTCCTCCGTCAGCGAACAGGAGGCGAACAGTCCCGCCGCGAGGAGCGTCAGTATGAATTGATTGAAGTTTTTCATCTTCTTCGGAAATTGTCGGGTGGATTTAATAACGCAGCTGGATGCTGAACACGAACATCCGCGAACGGGGATAGGCGCCCATGTCGACGCGGCGCAGGGTCGAACTGGTCCCCTCGCTCGAAACGTCGGGGTCGAAACCGTTGTACTTGGTCCAGAGCCAGAGGTTCTCGCCCGTGACGGCCAGCGTGATGTCGCGCAGCAAGCGGGTTTTCTTCCGCAGGTCGAACGTATAGGAGACCGTGGCGTTCTTCAGACGCAGGTACGAGGCATCGTGCACCTGCAGCGAACTGGGAACCAGTCGGTCGTCGGTTCCCGCACGGGGCAGGTCGGAATCCGGGTTGCGCACGGGATGCCACGCGTCGAGCATGTAGCGGTACTGGTTGGTGGCGTAACCGCCGGCCATCGCAAGCTCGGAGTAGTTGTAGATCTTGCCGCCCAGCGAATAGGAGAAGTAGAATCCGATGCGCAGACCGCCGATGTTGAAGGTGTTCTGCAAACCGCCGTAAAGCACGGGGTCGGAGTTGCCCAGATAGATCAGGTCCTCCTCCGACAGAATGCCGTCGCGGTTCTGATCGACGTACTTGGGATACCCCAGCATCAGCTGGGCGTCGCTGCCCGTCGACGAGGATATATAACTCTTGGTAAAGCGATTGCGCTCGAACTGGTCGGTCGTCTTCCAGACCCCGGCGTACTGGAATCCCCAGAGTGCATTGAGCGGATAGCCCGTCTTGTAGCCATACATCATGTAGTTGGTATTGCCGCCGCTTTCGAGACACGAAACGTATTCTTCGTGGCCGATGTCGTCGACCATCTGCTTGTTGTGCGAAAGGGTGAAACTCGTCGTCCAGCCGAATTTCGGCTTCACGATGTTACGGCTCTCGACCGAGACCTCGACGCCGCGGTTCGACGTCTTGCCCAGGTTCGTGAAACGGCTCGTGTAACCCGTCGTATGGATCGTCTGCAAGGAAAGCAGCAGGTCGCGGGTGGTCGAATAGTAGCCGTCGACGGTGATGTTCAGGCGGCCGTCGAAGGCCGAGAAATCGAGACCCGCATTGTAGAGCGTGGTTTTCTCCCACGTCAGGTTGGGATTGGCCACACGCGAAGGGAAGAACGACGCCGACTGCGTGCCGCCGAACAGATAACCGTTGGTGGTCGTGCCATAGGCTTCGAGCGAACGGTAGGTCGCGATGGCGTCGTTACCCGTGCGTCCGGCGCTCAGGCGCAGCGACAGTTCATCGAGCCAGCGCACCTGCTTGAGAAAATTCTCGTTCTTGGCGTTCCACTTGACGGCCGCCGAAGGGAAGAAACCCCATTTGTTGTTCTCGGCGAAGTTCGACGACCCGTCGTAACGCCCCGTGAAGGTGAAGTAGTAGCGGCTCTTGTAGTTGTAGTTCAGGCGCATGAGCACCGACTCCCGCACGACTTTGTTCGAGCTGGTCGAAGCGTTGTAGTTCTCCTTGCTGCCGATGCTGTTCATGTTGTTCCACTTCAGGTCGTCGGTGAGCAACCCTTCGGCCTTCAGCGAGAAAAAGTTGGCCGTTTCGTGCGTGGCCGAGAAGCCCGCCATCGCATCGAAATAGTGCCCCGAGGCGAATTTCTTCGAATAGGAGACCGTATTTTCCGAAGTCAGGCGGCGTGCGTCGCCCTCGTAACGGTAGGCATCGGCCCCTTCGCCCTCGGTGCGCTTCGGCAGATAGCTGGGCCAGAACTGGTAGTCGTGACGCTGGTAGACCATATAGGAGTTCTGACTCTTGATGATCAGCCCGCGCACGGGCTTGATCGTGAACTCCAGCACGTCGGTATTGGTCATGCGCTCGCTCTCGTTCTCGTTGCAGTCGATCTTGGCGCGGGGCGTATCAATGCGCACGCCGTTCTCGTAGAGGGGGTTGATGTAGTCTTTGGGACCCATCGTCGGGGCCAGGTAGACGGCGCCGTCCCAGATGTTCGCGCCGCCGATGGTCGCCCGGTTGGGATTCTCGTCGCGGAAGGTATAGCTGCCCTTGAAACCGACGGTCAGCCACTTGGCGAAGTCGTACGAAAGATTCAGACGGGCCGTGATGCGGCGGAATCCGCTGCCGTCGACGATGCCCTGCGTATCGTTGCCGCCGAGCGCCGCGAAGTAGCTCGACTTCTGACTGCGGCCGCTGACCGAAAGGTTATAGTTCTGATAGAGGGCCGTGCGGGTGATCTCGTCGATCCAGTCGGTCCCGCGCCCGTACTCCGAAGGGTCGAAGCGCGGCGGACGCTGCGGATCGCGCGAGGAGAAATAGTTCCGGTCGTTGAGGTAGCGGACGAACTCCTGCGCGTCCATCAGATCGAGGTCGCGGGCGAGTTTCGAGACGCCGAATTCAGCCTTGGCCGTGACCGACGGCTTCGAGGTGACGCCCTGCCGCGTGGTGACGATAATCACGCCGTTGGCGCCGCGCGAGCCGTAGATGGCCGTCGACGAGGCGTCCTTGAGGACCGAAATCTGCTCGATGTCGGCCGAGTTGATGTCGTTCAGGTCGCTCACGGCGTCGATCACGCCGTCGACGACGATCAGCGGTTCGTTCGACGCCGAGATCGAACGCGTGCCGCGCACGCGGATCGAAGTCGTGGCTCCCGGCGCACCCGAAGTCGACATGATGTCCACACCGGCGATGCGGCCTTGCAGAGCCTGGTCGACCGACGTGTTGGGCACGTCGCGGATGTCGGACATCTTCACGTTGGAGACCGAACCCGTCAGGTCGGATTTCTTCACCGCGCCGTAACCGATGACCACCACCTCGTTGATGGTGTTTTTGGCATCGGGGACCAGGTTGACGTCGACCTCCGTACGGTCGCCGATGACGATCTGCCGGGTGACGTAGCCCAGGTAGGAGACCGAAATCAGAGCGTCGCCGGCGCCGAGCGTCAGCGAATAGCGGCCGTTGCTGTCGGTGACCGTGCCGCGGCGTCCGTCGGGCGTGGCGACGGCGGCGCCCACCATCGGCGCTCCCGTTTCGTCCAGCACCGTGCCTGTCAGGGTCTTACCCGTCCCGGCTGCGGGGGGGGGAGTCGCCGACGCCTTGTAGATCACGATCATCTTGTCCTTGATCGAATACTGGACGGTGCGGTCGAGCACCTCGCGCAGCACCTGCGACACGGGCGTGCGGTCGAACGAAGCCGTGACCGGACGTTCGAGGTTCAGCTCCCGGGTGTCGTACATGATCGACAGCCCGGTCTGGGCCTCCACCTCCTTGAGCACGTTTTTGAGAGGCGTTTTCCGGAAGTTCTTCGTGACGGGCTGCATCTGCCCCCACGCCGGGAGCGTCAGCAACACGAACAGGCACGGCAGAAACGCCCGTTTCAGATTGGAGAATTGCTTCATTTGTTTAAGGTATTGGTTGTTTTAAAGTTGTTTCGGGATGCGGCGTCACTTGGCCGAGAGACGCACCGAAGGGCCTTGCCGGTGGACCGAGACCGGAACGATCAGGTCGAGGGCCTTCAGAACGCTGTCGAGCGACTCCTGGTTGCTCAAGCGGATGGTGATGAAAGTCCCGTCGGCGCGCAGGCGGTCGTCGAGCGTGATTTCAACGCCGTAAAGGCTGCTCAGGCTCTCGCACAACTGCACGATCGTCACGTCGATGAACTCGATGCGCCCTTCGATCCAGGCCAGGTACTGCGCCGTGTTGACGTGCGTGATGGCCGTGGTCTCGGCGAAACGGTCGTAGGTGAGCGACTCGCCCGGGCGGAGCAAGGTCTCCCCGCGCGGCGCGGTGAAACCGACGGCCCCTTCGAGCAGCGTGGTGGTGATGAGCGAGTCGTCGGGATAGGCCGTCACGTCGAATTTCGTACCCTTGACCACCACCGAACAGTTTCCGACCTTCACCTCGAAACGGTGCTTTTCATCGGGCGAAACGTCGAAGTAGGCGGCCCCCGAAAGCTCGACGGAGCGGTTCGTGGCGTTGAAATTGGCCGGATAGGTCAGCGTCGACGACCCGTTGAGCCGCACCTGCGTCCCGTCGGGCAGGCAGACCGTGCTGCGGTCGCCGCTCTTCGTGGTCACGGTGTAGCGCTCCGTGGCGCGCTCCAGCAGCAGGCGGTCGTAGAGCCGCGCGCCGAAGAAGGTCGCGCACACCACCGCCACGGCAGCCGCGGCACGCCATACCGCAGCGAACCGCCCCGGACGGGCGCTCCTCGCGGACCCTTGCAGGCGGATACGCGACCGCAGGCGGCGCCAGTCGCGGTCGGTCGCGGCGTCCGATGCCGGCATCGCCTCCCATTCGAGCCGCCACGCGGCGAACTGCCTGCGGCACGCAGCGTCGGAGGTGACGAAGCGGAACAACTCGCGCTCCTCCTCGGCAGCGATCTCTCCCGCAAAATAGCGTCCGGCCAGACGCCGCATCTCTTCCTGATCGAATTTCATCTCTTCCATTTCCGTTACATATTTTAAAACAACCGAATTTGCTTTTCCCCAACCCTCCCGATCACAAAAAAATCAAAAAAAGTCGCAAAAAAGAAAAAAAACGACAACAGCGGAGAGAGAAATCTCCGCTGCCGGGTCAATGATCGTCTATCCGATTTTACAGGTAATTCGCCAGCAGGCACGAAAGCACGGCCACCGAAAGTTCGAACGAACAGCTTCGCCGCAAATGCTCGCCCAGCCGGCCGACGGCACGGGCCAGGTGTTTCTCGACGGCCGTCTCGGAGATGCCCAGCCGCGCGGCGATTTCGCGGTTTTTCAGCCCTTCGAAGCGGCTCATCCGGAAAACCTCGCGGCAGCGGTCGGGCAGCGCGTCGACAGCCTTCTGCACCTCGCGCTGCAACTCCTCGTAAAGGCAGGGCTGCTCGGCGTCGCTCAAAAAATCGTAGCTGTAAATCCGCTCCTCACCCCGCATGCGGGCCGTGTACTCCAGTTCGTGACGCGCCACGACACCGTTGTGTTTCAGATAATTGAGACAGGCATTGCGCACCATCGTGAACAGCAGCGAGGCCAGATCCAGTTCGCGCAGTTCACACCGCCGCTCCCACAGGCGTGCAAAACTGTCCTGCACCAGATCGCGCGCCGTTTCATGCCCGGCGACGAACCGGGCGGCATAGTTCACCAATCGGGGATAGTAACGCCGGAAGAAGCATTCGAAATCGGCCTCGTTGCCGAATCGGATGCCTTCGAACAACCGCTGGTCTGACGGCGAGGGTGTGGGCATGGCGGAATCTGGACTTTTGCCACAAAAGTAACGTTTTTTTCCACGCCGCAAAATTTTCGGCCGTGACAAAAACGTGACACGACGCGCCGGGCGCAAAAAAAGGCGCTGCCGTGCAGCGCCGCCGGTTTTCAGGCCTGACCCATCTTGGGACCCGCGTCGGGCGTGGGCTGGGGCGAGGGAATCTCGATCTTGCCCACGTTGCTTTCGTAGCGCACGATGTTCTCCTGCAACGAACGCAGCAACCGTTTGGCATGCTCGGGCGTAAGAATGATGCGGCTCTTGACGCGCGCCTTCTGCACACCGGGCAGGACCGTCGCGAAGTCGATGATGAACTCCGAAGTGGAGTGCGATATGATCGCCAGGTTCGAATAGTGGCCCTGGGCCACGGCGTCGTCCAGTTCGAGGTCGATGCCGAATTGTTTCATCTCTGCCATTGTGGAGTACTGTTTCTGCAAATTTATTCATTTTCAACGAACGATATGCAAGCCCGGGGCCAAAGTTTTCGATATTTTATCAACATATCCGACCCGCGGGACAACCCGCCGCACCCTTTTTTTGCCTTTTCATAGGCGGATGTCGGAGCTTTTTTGTATCTTTGCTTCGCAAATACGGAAAGCCGCCGCAGAGCCGAAGACAACGCCTTTTTCCGGGCCGTCTTCCGCGCAGGGGCGATAGTAAGTAACAGGTGCGTCGCTGACGCGCAGCAAACCGAAAAAATGGCATTTGAAATCGTCGAAACCCTGTTCCGCGGCATCTGCGTAGGCGTCGCCGCTTCGATCACGGTAGGTCCCGTGGCAGTGCTCTGCATCCAGCGCACGCTGTCGAAAAGCCGCCGCTCGGGCATCGTTTCAGGCATCGGCGTCGCCTGCGCCGATACGTTCATGGCCATGGCCGCACTGTTCTTCTACTCGATGCTCCAGACCCAGATCGAACAGTACAACACGCTGCTGCGGGTGATCGGCGGCATCTTCGTGGTGATCGTCGGCGTTTTCATCTTCGCACAGAATCCCGTGCCGCAAATCCGCCGCAACCGCGCGGGCAAAACCTCGCTGTGGCAGGATTTCGCCTCGATCTTCGGGCTTACGATCGCCAATTTCATCATGGTAATCCCCTACATCCTGGCCTTCTTCGCGGTGTTCAAGATTTCGGGCGGCGACATGGCCGACCACACCTTCGGGGGCTTCATGCGCTCGCTGTTCGTCATCGCCGGGTTCTTCGGCGGCGCGGTGGCGTGGTGGACCCTGCTGGCCTTCGTCATCAACCTCTTCCGCCGCCGCTTCCGTCCGCGGCACATGCTCACGATCAACCACGTCGCGGGACTCATCATCGGCATATTAGGCATTTACACCATATTATCGACCTTCTTTGATATATTCCCCAATGTCGGACACTAAACACAGGATCATCATTGCCGTCGACGGCTTTTCGTCGTGCGGAAAAAGCACCTTCGCCAAAGCCATCGCGGCCCGCCTGGGCTATATCTTCATCGACACGGGCGCCATGTACCGCGCCGTGACGCTCTACGCCCTCGAGCACGGGGCCATCCGTTCGGGCATCGTCGACGAAGAGGCCGTCGTGAAGCTGCTGGACCGCATTTCGATCACCTTCCGCTTCAACCCCGAGCGCGGGGCCAGCGACATCTACGTCAACGGCGATCTGGTCGAGGGCAAGATCCGCACCATCGAGGTCTCGAACTGCGTGAGCCGCGTGAGCGCCATCCCCGAGGTGCGCCGCAAACTGGTGGCCATGCAGCAGGAGATGGGCCGCCGCCGGGGCGTGGTGATGGACGGCCGGGACATCGGCACGGTGGTGTTCCCCGACGCCGAGCTGAAACTGTTTATGACGGCCGACACCGCCGTGCGCGCCTGCCGCCGCTACAAGGAGCTGACGGGCAAGGGCATGTCGGTGACGATGGAGGAGGTCGAACGCAACATCCGCGAGCGCGACAAGGCCGACATGAGCCGCGCCGTATCGCCGTTGCGCCAGGCCGACGACGCCATCGTGCTCGACAACAGCCACATGAGTGTCGACGAACAGATGGCGTGGTTTATGAACGAGTTCCAATTAAAAATGAAAAATTAAGAATTAAAAATCCGACGGCACAGGTCTCGGCCTGCAAGCCGGAATCGGTTCACAACTAATTTTTAATTTTTCATTCTCAATTTTTAACTACGCAGTTATGCGTGTTGAGATCGACGATAAATCGGGCTTCTGCTTCGGCGTTGTCCGCGCAATCACGGAGGCCGAACGCGCCCTCGCGGAGGGCGGCACGGTCTACTCGCTGGGCGACATCGTCCACAACCGCATCGAGGTCCAGCGCCTCGAACAGCTGGGGCTGCGGACCGTGACCCACGCCGACATGCCGCACCTGGCGGGCTGCCGCCTCTTCATCCGCGCCCACGGAGAACCTCCTACGACCTACGCCGCCGCCCGGGAAATGAACATCGGGATCATCGACGCCACCTGCCCGGTGGTCGCACGGCTGCAACGCCGCGTGAAGGAGGCCCACGAACGGATGCGCCCCACAGGCGGGCAGGTGGTGATCCTCGGCAAACGGGGCCACGCCGAAGTGGTGGGCCTCACGGGGCAGGTCGCGGACCCGACGATCGTGATCGAACGGGAGGAGGACCTGGAGCTGATCGACTTCTCGCGTCCGGTCTATTTCCTTTCGCAGACCACGCAGAGCATCGGGCTGTTCGAACGGCTGGGCGCCGAAATGCGCCGCCGGGCCGCGATGCGGGGCAGGTGTACATCGACGACACGATCTGCCGGCAGGTATCGAACCGCGAACAGCACCTCACGGAGTTTTCCGGACGGTTCGACGCCGTGGTGTTCGTCTGCGGGCGCAAGTCGTCGAACGGCAAGGTCCTCTCCGAGGTGTGCCGCCGGGCCAACCCGCGCACGCACGTCGTCGAGGAGGCTTCGGAAATCGACCCCGCATGGTTCGAAGGGGCCGCGACGGTGGGCATCTGCGGCGCCACGTCGACGCCCAAATGGCTGATGCAGGATGTTGCCGACGCAATCGGCAACCTCAATTCAGAATTCAGAATCCAAAATTCATAATTATCGCCCGCCATGAAAAAGTATATCGTCCGCTCGTTAAAATATTTCTTCGCCCTGTGCGTTCTCTGTATAGCCCTGATGGGGCTGATGCTGATGACCGGGACCTCGGCGCTGTCGCTCGACGACACGCTCTACGTCATGCTGCACACCGACCGCTACCTGATGCTCTTTGCGGCGATCGTGGCGCTGGCGGCAGTCTACCCCAGATTCGGGTTCGTGGTGCGCCGGGTGGAGGGCGACATCGAGGAGAACCGGGAACAGATCCTGAACGCGTTCCGTTCGGCAGGCTTTTCGCTGCGTTCGGACGAGGACGGGGTGATGACCTTCCGCGCCGACAATTTCGGCCAGAAGCTGATGCTGCTGGGCGAAGACGAGATAAAGGTTTCACAGTACGGACAATGGATCGTGCTCGACGGCATCCGCCGCGGCGTCGCCCGGGTGCAGTACCGGCTCGATTCGTATATACACATGACACGCAATGATTAGAAAATACCGTTACCTGCTCACTGCGGCGGCCGCTGTCGGCGCCGCGGGACTTCTGACATTCGCCGCCCGCAACGACTTCGGGCTGGGCCGCAACATGGAGATCGCCGTCAACATGATGCGCGAACTGTCGCTCAACTACGTCGACCCCGTGGACCCCGACCGCCTGATGGAGGGGGCCGCCGCCGGCATGGTCAGCGACCTGGACCCCTACACGGAGTATATCCCCGAGGAGGGGATGCAGGATTTCGAACTGCTCACCACGGGCAAGTACGGCGGCATCGGGGCGCTCATCCGCCAGAAGGACGACTACGTCCGCATCGCGCAGCCCTACCAGGGATCGCCCGCCGACAAGGCCGGGCTGAAGATCGGCGACAAGATCCTCTCGATCGACGGCAAGGACGCCAAAGGCTTCACGACCGAGCAGGTCTCCTCGCGTCTCAAGGGCGAGCCGGGCAGCAAGGTCAAAGTGACCGTCGAGCACCTCGACGGCACGCAGCAGACGGCGGCGATCCGCCGCGAACGGATCGCGATTCCGGGCGTGCCC
>ERZ780218.1475-NODE-1475-length-14517-cov-5.780321_pt1 | contig 14517 bp, 4 predicted proteins | sample MGYA00510975_ERZ780218 | MGnify/ENA primary metagenome ERZ780218 (study PRJEB29588, sample SAMEA2152063) | human gut metagenome | biome: human gut; feature: human-associated habitat; material: faeces | place: Denmark | collected 2008/2010 ...
ACAAAACAAATTGCTAATAGTATATAGGATTAGTATTTTTAGTTAGAAATTGATAATAGCTGTCATATTACAACGAAAAGTTGTCTTATGATGGCTATTTTTATGAAAAAATTTAATTTTGTTTTGTTGGCCGTCTTGACGCTTTGCTTAGGCAGCGTCTTGGCGTCTTGCACTTTCAAAAAGCCGGAAGTAAATTTCACGCAAGATGAAATTGTTTTGTCTGTCACACAGCAAGTCAATTTGAGCGAATATCTTGATGTCAACGGAATTGACAAGTCTGACGTTGCGTTCAGATTTTCCAATTCTTCACTTTTTGATTTGCAAGAAAATGTTTTGACGGCGAAAGCGGCGGGAAGGGCTTATGTTTATGCTACATATCAAAACAACAATTTGGCTTCAATGCAGGTTGTTGTCAAAAAACCGTTTGACGCTCCAACGCAATTTTCTTTGAATGAAAATGGCGTCTTTTCTTGGAATACTGTCAGCGGCATTTTCGAAAACGAAAGCCAGCCAACTGTTGCCAGCAACTATGTCGTTGTGGGCACATTGACTGAATATTCTGCCACCGACCCAGAAGAGGTTGTTGGCACCACACAAATCAATGAAGTTGTGAGTGGCACAACTTTTCAGTTGGACGCAGACAAACCAGGAGAATATAAACTTTCCGTAGGTGCTTTGGGGAGAAATTATTTTGACAACGGGGCTCTTTCGGCGGAACAAACTTTGTATTTTGGCTATATGGACAAGCTAGAAGCGGAAGATTTGAGTTTCAATCAAGGTGTCTTTTCTTGGACTGCCGTTGCTGGTGCAAAATATAAAGTCAAACTCAACGATGTGTTGTTGGGCGACTTCCAAACTGAAACATCTAAAGATTTGACAGAATATTTCGATGCTGCTGAAAGCGGAGATTACAGCCTTTCAGTTTTGGTTTATGACGAAGCGGGCGAAAAACTTGTTCAAGAAAGTGATGTTTTGACAATCGAAAAACTGGCTGAACCTGTTGTGGAATATAATTTTTCACAAAATGAAGGTGGAGTTTTGCAAATTTCAACGGCAGATAATGTTGACAAATATCAATTTACTTTAACTTCTGCGTCTGACGCACAAACTTACACAGCAGAAAACACGGGCGAGACCATTTCAGTCGATTTTTCTGGAATAGATTTTGGCGTCTATGATGTCAGCGTTGTGGCTTTGAGTGACAATCAGTTGACCTATTCAAGCGATGCGGTTGAAGTTGGAAAGATTTACAAAATGCCAACTCCAGTTCTGACAGGAACGGGCTTGAATCTTGAAAACGGTTCAGATTTCAACGCTCAAATCACTTTGAGTGAAAACAAAATTGTTTCCAATGCCAAAATCTTGAGTTTAAACGCCTTGATTGAAGATTTTCAGGTGGATGAACTTGAAAAAGATTTTGTTTTGACCTTGGCTGAAGCAAACATTTACAACCTTTCTGCAAAAATGCAACCACAATCAGCTGAAAACCTGATTGATGGCGAAAATGTTTCTGTTATCAATTCAGATGCAAGTTCAACGCTTGATGTCACAAAATTGCCAGCTTTTAACGGTGAAGTTTCTCATGAATATCAAGAAGAAAAGTCGGTTTTGACCATTGCACAAGTGGAAAATGCCACAAGTTATCAACTTTTCTATTTTGATGGAGATTGGCAAGCAGTGAGCGACAGCCTTTTTGCCTTTACCACAGAAAATGGCGTTGCGAAATTCTCTTTCAACGACAAGATTGAAAATTTAAATCTTGCAAATGGTCAAGAGATAAGGCTTAAAGTCGTTGCCAAAACTGCAGATGACAACTTGGCGATAAATTCAAGCATTGAAAAAATGCTCAGCATTTTGCAAGCACCAACAACTGCAAACAGCGGCGACAGCGTTGACAAAACTTTTGTTTGGAACGCTTCCGAAAACGCCAGTGGATATAGATTGGAAATTTACACAATCGACAACGCTACATACACGCAAAATCAGGCAGAAATCAACATCGACACATCAGAAATGACGCCAGAAGTTGTTTCGACAGACAGTGCTTCTTACACTTTTGATGATGTTGGATATTATTATGTCAAAATCTATGCAGTTTCTGATGACGAAAACACTTACATCTCTTCAACCACTTGTCTTGAAGAAGTTTTCTACATTGCAGAACAGTTGACACTGGGAACGGTTGAGTTTGGCTATTTAGACGAATATCAAAATCAACCAGGTTTCACGCAGGCAACAGGTTATTTTGTCAAGATTGAAAACACTGAAAATGTGGACAATTATCAAATCAGTTTGGACAGCGACCAAACGACCTACCAAAAATTGGAAGGAAGCGAAACTATATTTCTTTTGAGTGAAGATTTTGCTTCTGGAACGGTCAACATCACGGTCACAGGTCATGCAAATGACGAAATACTTTACAAATCGACCAGTGAAACTGTTTTGCAAATCGAAAGATTGGCGAGCATAACTTATGACGATTTGGTTTTTGACGCAAACACAGAAAGTGTGACGGTCAGAGCCAGAGAAGGTGTTGAAGTGACAGAAATTTGGTATAACGAAGGGAATTCGACCACAGCGCTTGCAGGAGAAGATGCCACGTTCCCGATTGGCGATTTAAACGCGTTTGAACTCAGATTTTCTCTTGAAAGTGCTGACCCTTCGCCTGAAGGAATTTTCACAGCGGTTGGAGGAAAAGTTTATCTTGACAGCATTCCTTCAACATTGAGCTTTGAACGCTTGGCAACGCCAGTCAATATGGAATATTATGACGGCGACATCACTTTTGAAAGTCCATTCCCGACAACGCAGTTGACTCCATATGGATATTATGTTTTGAGAATGGTTTGCACAATCCCAAACTCACAACAACTTGAAATCTATGTCAGATTTATGTCAACAGGCGTTGAGTTCAGCTATGGAGACCTTTCGTTCACTTACGGAACGGCAGACGACTTCAGAACTGTTGGTGCAGACAACAAAGTGACAATCATGCTTTCTGAAATCATTGACCAAATCAAAACAAATCCACTTTTGTCGGCCATTGAATCGATTTACAACCAAGCGACAGTGCTTGAATTTGAGGCTTTTGCTTATCAAAACAGACTGGAAGGCAGCAATATTTTGCTTTCTTCTCAAAATGCAACGCTCAAAAGCGACAGCACAAAAACTTTGTTGAAAGTGGAAAAGATGCAGCCAACTTCGCTTACGTTTGTGGCAAATTCAACCAATCAAGCGACGGATTACACCTTGTCTTGGAACGCCGTTGAAACAAACGACCAAGTGAGCAGCGAAACAAGATATGAAGTTTTCTTGCAAGGCAACGAAACAGCGCTGACCGAAACGGCAAGCACAACTTATGAGTTTTCAAAAGCCGATTATGCTGTTTCAACTTATTATGTTTTCTATGTCAGAGCGACAAATCCATATTATCTAGAGTCGGCAAACTCAAACACTGTCAGAATTTACAAGCTTAGAAGTTTGACAAGCGTTTCGCTTGCCGATGATGGCAGCTTAAATTTTGTTCCAGCTTCAAGCGAACAAGATTACATCGACCATGTTGATGTGACTTACAATCAAAGCACAACGCAAAATCAAGATTTCAAACTTCAAATTGGCACAAATCTTGGACTTTACACTTTTGTGGTTGTTGGCAAGACTTTGGACAATTTGCAAGACGACAATTCGATAACCTATTATATCTCAAGTGATGAGGCGAGCTGGAATGTTGTTGACTTGTCGACACTTGCACCGACAAACACACAAGTCTCTTACAACGCCGGAATTCTTTCTTGGAACGCCTTTGCTGAAAACACTGGACTTTCCACTTTGAAATATCTGGTCATCTTCAAAGATGCTGAAGGCGGAGTTTTCCCATTCATAACAACCCAAACCAGCTTAAATGTTTTGGAAAGCGAAGTTTACAACTCTCTTTCAGACATGGTGGCAGGCGATATCACTGTTGAAGTTTCTGCTTATCTTGACACTTACAGCGTGGCGGTTGGGCAAAATGTTTATTATTCAAACACCCAAACACTTTTGTCAGGAAATTCTCAATTCAACCATTATATATATCCGTCACAGCAGACAGTTGTGAAGTTGAAAACCCCAGAAGTCAGCCAAGTGACTTTTGTTGACACAGATTTGACAACAATTTCTTTCCCAACTTTCTCAGAAGAAGAACTTGATTTTGACAAACTTCAAAACCCAGACATTGCCATTTCATTTGTTGGCAACTATGCCGACGTAGTCAATGTCAGCGTCTTTTTGAATGACAACACCCAGCCGGTGTTCACTGGTCAGGTGACAAAATCAAACGAAAGTTACACAGTCACACTGACAAGTGAAGCATACAGAAACGCTTTTGTAAGCGGCGTTATGACGGTGAAAATCAGAGTGAACGACAGCATGGCAATTCCGTCATCAGTCGGAAGTGTGGACATCAACAGAGCGGCAGATTTGCAAAGCATTGCTTTTGAACAAGATGGCGGAAATCTCACTCAAAACTTGACTGTCACATTTGATGGAGAGAATTTGCCCTCCACAATCGGTGGCGTGGCATTCAAGATTGAATATGTTCAAGCCGAAACAACCGAAACAAAAACTTTGTATACTTTTGCCGAAGTTGTCAGCGTGGACGAAGAAAATGCTCAGCTCACTTTTGACCTTTCTAGCGTGTTTGAAGATTATCTTTCAATGGGCGGACAAATTTCGGTGGAAGCATTCATAAACAGCTATGACGACGGCAATCCATATTATCTTGCTTCTGCCAGCTCGACCACAACAGCTCAGCTCAACGTTTTGAAAGGTGTCACTTCTACGGACATAACCAGACAATCTGGCGGATTTGTTATTGCTGACCTAAACAATTCTTCCACCGTTTATGTTGTGGAATATGGTTCCAATCGTTTTGAAGTGGAAAGCTCTGACCAAGGCTTCTATTTCGAATTTCCAAATGATTGGATTGACGCTGAATATAATCTCACAATCTATGCAACTGAAAATGGATATATCTCTTCAGTGAAAAATGTCGTTTCATTTACGCTAAACAGAATTGAACAGGTTTCAGGTGCGACATTCTCAAGAAGTGAAGACGATTTGTCTGAAGTGACGCTCTCTTGGAATGGTGTTGCAGCTGCGACAGGCTATCTGTTTAAGGTTTATCAAGATGAAACTTTGATTTTCTCAACAGAACTTGCCGGGACTCAAACTTCTTACACAACCACTGATATTTTTGGAGAAAATTATGCCGCACTTTTGGCTCAAAACAACATTTCTTTGATTGATTTGCAAAACGATTTGAGCGTTCGATTTGCGATTGTCGCTGTCGGCTCGAGCGAAAGCGTGAACAATTCGTTGGAATATTCTTTCAATGGCGTTATTAAAGGCAACAGTCTTTTGACGGCAGAGCTTTCTGACATTTTCGAAATCAATGAATATGGTCAAGTTGTGCTTAGTGCAACCGAAAACACAACCTATTTATATAGCTTCTTGAGCACCGACACTCGTCAAGCCTGGAAAAATGTTTTGGCAAATTCTTCTTCTGTGATTTTGGACACCAGCGAGCTTGCAAAAGAACTCTCTTCACAAATTTTGTTCAATGCCGAGCTTTCTGTTCAAGGAAATGCTGAAAACTTTGAGCTGGATTCTTACTTTATTTCCACCGAAGGAAACACTTTGTCATTCTTGTTCAACGATGCGCTTGCAAGTGTGGGCTACAACAGTGGCTTGAGTTCTGCTCTGGCGATTGAAACCGTGGAAAACAGCTTCTCCAAAATTTTTGTTGGGCTTTCAGAAGACGCTTTAAATTTAGCGCAAGTGGCAGAAGTTGTTCCAACGTTGACAGATGTGCCTGCTTCAAACAATATCTACAAAGTTTATTCACTTTCGCTCGCCGACCTTTTGGACGCTTTGGAAGAAGCGGGAATTAAACCGACTGCAACAACCGATTTGGAGCTTTATTTCTGGGCGTATTCAGAAACAGATGATGCCACAAATGAAAAAACAGTCGTTTCTGCTCCATATATGTTCACATTTGATTTGACAGAAGAAAGTGACTTTGTTGGCATTCAAAAACTGGGTCCAGTCGCTGACAACGAAAATTATACAGAAGATTATGTCAATTCGTTTGCAGTTTTCAACAATTCTGACACAGAAAATCTTCAAACTTTGGGCTTTTATGTAAAAATAACATCGCAGGGCACAGAACCATTTTCAACAATCAAATTTGTTTCAAATGCCCAACTTGTTTTGCCACAATTCGACACAACAAAATATGTCGTAAATCTGACAAGTCTGTTTGAAGAAGAGGATTTGTTAAATCTTTCTGGAACATTCACAATTCAATTTGCTCGACTTCAACTTCAAACCTCTGCTTCAGGTGAAAAGTTTGTTGTGACTGATTGGTTGTCTAGTTTTGATGAACAAACTTTTGAGTTTGTTCGCTTAAACCAAGTTCAAGATTTGACGCTTTCAAATGGAAATCTCTATTGGAGAGCAAGTGACGAAAATGCCACAAAATATTATGTTTACTTCATTCAAGACATGGATATCGAAACGGGCGATTTGGGCGAAAATTATGCTTACTTGCCTACGTCAAGCACAAATTACAGTGTTTCTGATTATGCAAGCACAGGCACAAGATATTATTTGGCAGTGCAAAGCATAAACGAAGATCCATTTGTGCTTTCTTCGAGCAGAGTGTTTATCCTTGATGCGGAGACAACTCTTCCAGCACCGATTTATAGAAACCAAATCACTTCTCCACTTTCTTTGCAAAGCGGAAAACTTGTGATTGATTGGACGACAGACAGCGAAATTTTCACAATTTTGTCAAGCGGAATCGACTATCCACAGATGCTGACAGCGCTTCTTGATGATGCCCCTTTCACAAACCCATTTACTTTCACTCTTGACGACCTTGTGAACGACCAAGTCACAATAAGGCTGAGATTTACGCCGAACGACAGTGCCGGCAGAACAAAGACTTTTGACTTCAACGCCAAATATTTGCTTGCCGACCTTTATGAATTTGGACAAGACAACAATTTGGAAAACATTGAAACTGTGCTTAGAGAAGTTTATACAAATGCAACCGAAAGTTTTCAAAGAGAAATTCTGTCAAGGTTTATTGATTTGATAGAAAATGGCAGCCACGGCGTGGCAAATTATGTGACACTGTTTGATGACATCTTTGAAAGCTTGCAAACGGGCGCTTACAAGGTGGAATATTGTCTGGTAGGCGGCAATTACACTCTCAACTCTCCTTGGTATTCGTTCAGCAATGCAAATCAAGAGAATGTTGTTTATGTAAATCCAGAGCCAGTTGTTAGAGCCATTCCTGAAAAAAACGCAACAGACATTTCACTCAACACTTACAAGATTTTGATAAGGAAAAGCCAGATTTATGACTATGATGCAGAACAAGGGCAATATGTTCAAAAGACTGCAGAAAACTATGTTATGAAATTGTTGGAAGATGCTGGAAATTATTTGGTTTTCAACATTCAAAAGGGCATTTCAGACTATAGTTTGACTTTGAAAGACAGCGAAAAAGAAGTCAATGTCACAGTTTATGAAACAGACGCTGACGGAACGGAAGTGGTTGGCGGTGACTATTTGATGTTCTATCTGAACCACAACGACGGAAATTCGGTTTTGGGTGTTTATGAAGACGAAATCGGCAAGAGAACCTATCAAATGCAGATTTATGCTGTCGGAAATGATTATTCAATGTCCAGCAAGTCGGAATATTTCAGCATGATTATGCTCGGTTTTGGCGACAGCTTCAGCATAAACCAAGGCGTGTTCTCTTGGATTCCACAGCTTAGACGTGCAACCACAATAGTTTACAGAAAGAATGGCAGCTCAGCTGAAGAAAAATTGGATATTTCGGTTGACGCTCAAGGTGTTGCATCACGATTTAGCTTAGAAACGCTTGGCGATGGACTTTATGACTATATCAAATTCTTTATGAAAGGCGAAGTTAGACAAAATTCAATTTTTGTTGACAGTGAAATTTATCAGATAAACAATGTCTACAAGCTTTCGACACCAAGCCTTAACAACAATTTTGGCTTCATAGGCATTGACGACTCTGCCAATGTGGCAAAACTTGCAAACAGCTATTCAGACACCAGCCTTTACAACTATCGAGTTTACAACAACGCACTCGCTTACGATGAAAACGATTCTTCCACCTACATTTATTTGACCAACGACACTCCGGGAAGCGTGCTTTATTATGAAGCAGGCGTGACTGGCATGGACGAGACAACAGGTCAGGAAGATTACACTTATAAGAGCAGCGAAGAAAACGCCACTGAGTTCAACGTGGCAAGTTTGGGCTCAACTTCTTCGTTTATCTACGAAAGCGGAAACACAGTCAACGAACAAAATTACAATACAACCTATTATCTGAAAACTGTTTATCCAGTCGACACAAACGGAGAAAAGGTGGAAGACAAGAGTGTTTCTGCCAGAAGCAATTTTGCTTCAATAAGTGCAAAGATGTTGCCAAGAGTGACTGACCTTCAAATTTCAGACGGCGTTTTGACGTGGACGGGGCTTGAAAACTCTGGCGGAATTTTGACAGAAAGCCTTGAAAAACTTATATACAAAGTGAGAGTTGTTCAATATCGCGCTTCAGGAATTTCTCAAGATGAAACCACACCTTCAAACATTGATAAGGAATATGTTTATTACACAGCAAACAACTCTTTTGATTTTGCTTTGATTGAAGAAGACATGGACAATCCTGCTGTCGATGAAACTGTTTATTTGATGGCAACAGTTCAAGCACTTGGTTTGAATGTTGTTCAAACGGCTCCAGCAGAAAGTTATGTTTCTTTGATTGAAGGCGGCTATGCTTATGGAAATGTCAGATATGCTGGCGAAGAAGTTTCTTATGTTCTTTTGAGCAACGGCGAAACAATCGATGAAATTTCTCGACTTGACCCGGTTGAAAACCTGGAAGTTTCAAACGGCAGTCTCTATTGGAATTTCAGAGCCGATGACCCTGAAACAACCGAAGTGAACTTCTTTGAAAAATATTCATTTGTTGTGACGCAAGTGACGGAAAACGGAGAAAGAGATGTTTCTGGAGAATTTGTGGCAACTCTTGTCAGTGAAACATATTTCAGAATTCAGTTCATCGAAAACAAAGGAGCCTTTGAAAGTGGTGTTTCCACAATAAAGGTTTACACAACACAAGGAACCAGCCTTGAAGGCAAATATATCAAATCATTTGCAAGAGTGCTTTCTGATGTGACAAAGCTTGGCACTTTGACGACTGAAGATTTTGTCATTCAGTCAGATATAGACTTTGAAACGCTTGATTTGTCAGGATATTTTGCTGACGAAAACACAAATGTTGTGACGATGACTGTGACGGTTGGGCAAGAAGCGCCATATTCGCTTCAATTTAGCCGAGCTTCAAACCGCTACAAAATGTATATTTTAAGGTCAGAAGAAGATGCGGCACTTTTGCCAAGCACTTATCCAGAAGGTTATATAAGACAATATCTTGTGGTTTCGAATGACGAAGTTGTCACAATAAAATTCAGAGTGACAAGTTCAAATGCCAACACAATTTACAGTGACGAAAGCGATGACTTTTTGCTTCAAAGGTCAAGTTGGGAAGACAACACAATTTCTTGGGATGAAGAAAATCAACAATTTGTTTGGACTTATCCATACAAATCTTTGCAAGCAAACACCACCGCTGACAAACTTGTTTTGTCAAATGTTCTCACAGAAAGCGTGACGCTTTATCTAGATGAAACGCTTGCAGAAGGCGACCAAACTTTGGAAGTTGGCACACAAATTGAAGTTGTTGAAGAACTTGAAACCTGCACAAAAATTTCTGTCGACGGAGAAGAATATTTCATCGAAAACGGAACTTATGAAGAGCAATATGTTGTGGAGACCAGCGGAGTGGAACTGCATATGGGCGACGTTTTCACCGTTTTGGAAACTGAAACAGACACATCAATCATATCTTATCCAAACGCTGAAATCTATCGAATTGCTTCAAACTTGATTGAAGACCCAATTTTTATCGTCGAAGCGACATATTATGGGGCTGACGAAAACATTGTCAGAACTTACACAACTGCAGAAAACTCTTTCAAGCCGACAATAATCGGTCAAGTTGGCATCAAAGTGAGAATAAAAATCAGTGATGCAAACTTGCAATCTCAAGAGCTTGAATTTGTTTCTGAAGGCGGCCAAAATTTTGAGATGTTCAATCTTTTTGAAAGCGGTCAAGGCACCAGCGCTGACCCATACATAATTTCAAACGGCACGCAGTTTAGAAATCTTGCTTACAGAATGCAAAAACCAACGGCACTCAACAACTATGTTGAAACAACCCAGCTTGGCAATCGTGAAATCTCTGAAGAGACACAATTCTATTTCAGATTGAGTGAAGATATCGCTTTGAGCCAGAAAGGTGGAGCTTCCACTTACGTTGATGGGCTGTTGTTTGCTGGAGAGTTTCAAGGCGACATTGACGGAAACGGAAAAACGATTTCTTACATCGGCACTTACACCAAAAGTGGAACAAACTTGGCTGGAATAACTGTTTCGGTCGGAAATATTCTCGGGCCACAAAATGGAGACACTCAAACGACATATTATTATGGAATTTCATTGTTTGAAAACTTGGGAGCCACGGCAAATGTTTATGACCTTGGCATTGACGTGATTTATGCCGACACTCAAATGCCAACGCATACACTTGTTGCTGGCTTGGTGTTGACAAACAGTGGGCAAATCGACAATGTCACGTTGAAAAATTTCCAAAATGGAAGTTTGGCGGATGACCCAGGTTTTCAGGTCGGTTTGAGAGGCTATGGCGGAACGAACGTCAGAGTGATGATGGTTTACAGCGGAATAGCTTCCATAAACATGGGTGCGAGCCAAACACGAATAACAAATTGCAGAGTGGAAACCGACATGATTTTGGATGACACAAACAATTCTCAAATCATCTTTGCAAGTGGAATTGTTTACACAAACTACGCATTGGTTGAAAACTGTGTTGTCGGCACAAATCAAGACGGAACAACCTTTGATTTGTCGGTAAATTGTTCAAATGCCATGAGTGCAGTTCAAGCGGCAGGAATTGCAATCACAAATGCATCTTCGGGAGCGACAATCAGTGCTTGCCTAAACAACTTCGACATTTCGATTTCTTGCACGAGTGCGGCAAATTATGTGACAGCTTATCTTGCAGGAATTGTTGATTTGGGCTTGGGAACGCTCAGAGACAATGTGAACAATGGAAATTTGACACACTCAAACATCACAACCATAACTCAAGGCGACATTTACGCAACCAACAGACAAAATCAGAATACTTAAAAGAAAAAAAGAGTATAAATATAGTGTGAAAAAATCTATTTATACTCTTTTTTTGTTGATATTGTGTTTTTGCTCTTTTTTTAGCGGCAAAAATGTGGCAAGCGCCGAAAATAATGCACAAAGCTACAATGCATTTCGCTTGATCAGACAAGCAACGGCTGACGGACAAATTTCTTTGACCTATGTTTTTCCAATAAATTCGGGCAAACTTTCTGAGATTGGTTTTCAAGAAAATGAAATTCAAGCTTACAAATTTTATTTGACCACCTATGTCAACGCGCTTGCACAAACAAATCGCGAAAAAGCCACAGAAGGCACAACGATCGGAAATTGCGTCTATTTTGAAGATGTCGATGGCATTGGCTTTTCGATTTTGTTTGAAGATTTAGACGCCCAAAAACTCTTTTTTGGAGTTCAAGACGGCGAGAACACTTCAAATTCTCAAAAGGCTAGCGGTTTTTTTGTGAAAAGAGTGGAAATCGAAACATCATTTCCTATCTCCGCAAAATCGGCAAACGATTTGAAACTTATTTGCACAATGGCGACAACGGCTTGGTGCGCCAACAATGATATTTCTGGAGAGCTAAAAACGCAGGCATTAAACGTTTTCAATGACACAATTTTTGTCTATGATTTTGCCACGCAGACGCAAGGCTTGAAGTCAGATGTGATGTATCAAGATGATTATTTTTTTCATAATGTCTTTGTCAGAACGGCAGCACAAATTGAAGAAAATGACAAAATTACATTTTGGGTGACTTATGCCAATCGGCCGATTTGGTATCTCACAGCACTTATCGTCGTTTTGCTTGGCATTGGAATAAGTTTTGCAGTGTTAAACTTTAAAAAGAAACACAAATCATAAAAAATTTTTCAGAAATATTGTCTTTTGCATAAAAAAGTGTTATACTATTTAAGTTACAGCGAAAAAGGACAATAATATGGAAAACAAAAACATTAGAAACATTGCAATCATTGCGCACGTTGACCACGGCAAAACTTCACTTGTGAACGAGCTTTTGAAACAAGGTCACGTGTTTAGAGAAAATCAAGTTGTTGAAGACAGAGTTATGGACAGCAACGCACTTGAAAGAGAAAGAGGTATCACAATTTTATCAAAAAACACCTCTTGCTTTTTTAACGGCGTCAAAATCAACGTTATCGACACACCGGGTCACGCTGACTTCGGCGGAGAAGTTGAAAGAGTTTTGAAGATGGTGGATGGCGTGCTTTTGGTTGTCGACGCCTTTGAAGGACCTATGCCACAGACCAGATTTGTTTTGGAAAAGGCATTGGCGCTCAAACTTAAGGTCGTTGTTGTTATCAACAAAATTGACAGACCAGACGCTCGAATAAAAGAAGTTGTCGACGAAGTGTTGGAGTTGTTTTTGGAGCTTGACGCTGACGATGACCAACTTAATTCTCCATTCGTTTTTGCTTCGGCAAGGCAAGGCGTCGCTTCAACTGACCCTGACGTTGTGGGAACTGACATGGTGCCACTTTTTGAAACAATCATAAGTCACATTCCGGCGCCACAGGGAGATTTGGACAAGCCGCTCAAAATGCTCGTTTCTTCAGCGGAACACAACGATTATGTCGGAAAACTTGCCGTTGGAAAGATTGACCAAGGCGAAATCAAAGTCGGTCAAAATGTGGTGGTTTGCAACTTTCACGACGAAACGAAAAAGGTTAAATCGAAGATTGTCAGCTTGTATGTCTATGAAGGATTGAAGAGAGTGCCTGTTGAAAAGGCTGCATTTGGCGAAATTGTCTGCGTTGCTGGGCTTGAAGATGTGACAATCGGCGACACAATTTGTGACGAAAACGCTGTTGAGCCAATTGAATTTGTCAAAATTGCAGAACCTAGTGTGGAAATGACTTTCATGGTCAACGACAGCCCGTTTGCTGGCAGAGAAGGAAAGTTTGTGACGTCCAGACACTTGAGAGACAGACTTTATAAAGAAGCGGTCAAAGACCTTTCGCTTAAGGTTGAAGATGGCGACACTGCAGAAAAATTTAAAGTTCGCGGCCGTGGCGAAATGCACCTTTCCATTTTGATTGAAAACATGAGAAGAGATGGCTATGAATTTCAGGTCAGCCAGCCAAAAGTTTTGATAAAAGTCATCGATGGCGTAAAGTGTGAACCAATCGACAGGCTTTATTTGGATGTTCCAGAAGATTGCGTGGGCACAGTCATGAACAAAATGGGCGTGCGAAAGGGCGAACTTCAAAACATGACACCGCATGGCAGCAGAATGAAGATGGAATTTTTGATTCCTTCGCGTGGGCTTTTCGGATTTAAATCAGAATTTTTGACGGACACTCGTGGCGAAGGCATTATCAACTCAATTTTCTATGATTATGAACCTTACAAGGGCGAAATCAATCGAAGAGACTATGGCTCGCTTATTGCTCACGAAGAAGGCAAGTCGATTGTTTATGGGCTTTACAACGCTCAAGAACGTGGCGAACTTTTCATCGGCCCAGGTGTGCCAGTTTATGCAGGAATGGTTGTCGGCATGAACCCAAAAGGTGGCGACATTGTTGTCAATGTTTGCAAAACCAAACATCTTTCAAACTGCCGTGCGTCAGGCTCGGATGATGCTTTGAGATTGACGCCGCCAAGGGTTATGAGCTTGGAAGATTGCATTGAATTTTTGGGCGACGATGAATATTTGGAAGTTACACCAAAATCAATCAGAATAAGAAAAATCATTCTCGACCACAACATGCGTCTGCGTGAACGTGGAAAAATGTTGCGTGGAGAAATTTAAAAAAAAGAGCAAAATTTGCTCTTTTTTTGTTGTTAGTAATCTTTAAGTCCTAAAATTATATCAGCTGAAATATCAAGCGCCAAACAAATTGCTCTCAAGCTATCGTAACCAGGTTTACTTTTACCACTTAACCATTCGCTAACTTGACTCGGTTTAACGCCAATTTTCCTAGCAAGCTGACTTTGATTTAAATTATAATCAACCATTAAATCTTGTAATATTTCTATAAAATTCATTATAACACCTTATATTTAGATTTTATAGAAATTTCTATAAAAATGCTTGACATGTAGAAAATTCTATAGTTATAATTAATCTATGATATATAGAAAATTCTATACATGTTGTTTTACTGGACATAGACCTAAAGGGTTGCCAT
>ERZ780218.1476-NODE-1476-length-14516-cov-5.359795_pt1 | contig 14516 bp, 14 predicted proteins | sample MGYA00510975_ERZ780218 | MGnify/ENA primary metagenome ERZ780218 (study PRJEB29588, sample SAMEA2152063) | human gut metagenome | biome: human gut; feature: human-associated habitat; material: faeces | place: Denmark | collected 2008/2010 ...
ATTTAACGCAAATACGGGATTTCATTCTGGTGAGCTATCGGGGATTCGAACCCCGGACCCTTTGATTAAAAGTCAAATGCTCTGCCAACTGAGCTAATAACTCACAGCTAGTTTAGCCTGTTCTGTCATAACAAAACTTTCATTCTGCAACGACTTAATTATTATAGCAAACTACAGCTGATTTGTCAAGTGTTTTATGCAAATTTTATTATACTTACAAAAATATTTTTTCTGCAATTTGATAGGTTATACAGTTTGTACAACTTTGTGACGGATAAGCCACAGCAGCAGTAAGCGGACGATCATAGCTCCAGCCCGAAAACGTAATCATCCATAACATATCCGTTGCCTATATCGGTTACTTCGGTCCTGATTATTTCCATACCCCAGTGTTTATATACCTCGATAGTCGGATCGTTATGCTTGTTCACAGTAAGCCATACCATAGTATTTCCGTTTTTTCTTCCTATATTCCTGATAAAATCAAAAGCTTTGGAAGCATAGCCCCGTCCCCGGTATTCCTTCTTGAGGTACAGTTTTGACAAAAACAGTGTATTGTCAGGCTTTTCACATATTCCGAAATATCCCGCCTGACTGCCATCGATAAAAAATCCATAGTATTCATATCCGGCTTCTATCTGCGATTTTAATGACTCATACGACTGAAACTTTTTAACCATATAGTCTATCTGTCCGTCGGATATTATACCGCTGAAATGCTGATGCCATATCTCGTCAGCAAGAGCGGCGGTTTGCTTTATCTGTTCGTCAGACAGAATTTTTTCAAACGTCAGCATTATTCCTCAATTCCTTTCAGATATTCTATAAACTGCTTGGCGACTCTGGGCGAACGTCCGCCTCTTGTAAGCGCGAAAGCCTCCGCTTTTGTGCAAACCTCGTCCTCAGACATTTTAAGACCGTACTGATGCGCCAGGTCGCGGACAACCGACAGGAACAGCTCCTTGTTTGGCTTGGAGTATGTAACCGTAAGTCCGAAGCGGTCGGAAAGGGACAGGAGTTCCTGCATTGTGTCGTTGAAGTGGATCTCGTCGCCCTCTCTTGCGGAAAATGTTTCACGCACAAGATGACGGCGGTTTGAAGTGGCGTATATCGCAAGATTTGACGCTGTGGAGGAAACGCTGCCTTCCAGTATGGCTTTCAGCGCTGCAAAATCATCGTCGTCCTCGGTAAACGAAAGATCGTCTATAAAAATAATGAATTTAAGCGGATTCTTGCTTATGGTTTCAACTATAGCGGGAATTTCGTGAAGCTGTTTTTTCTTGAGCTCTATAAGCCTCAGTCCGTCAGGATAATATTCGTTTGCAATAGCTTTGACGGTTGAAGATTTTCCCGTTCCGCAGTCGCCGTAAAGCAGAACATTGTTTGCAGGCTTGCCTTTAAGCAGAGCCAGAGTATTGTCTATAACTTCACTGCGTTCCCTTTCATATCCCGAAAGCTGAGAAAGTCTGATAGGATCCGGATATTCAACCGGAACGATAGAGCCGTCCTTTATGACAAAAACATGGTAATGAGAGTATATTCCATAACCATACTGGTTTATCTGGTGAATCCTGTCGGCGTATATCTTAGAAAAATCCAGTTCCTCGGTTTTATAGCGGGGGAGAAATCCGTCGTATCCGATTTTTGATATTATATCTTCAGAGGAGATACGTGAAAGCTCCTGCAAAACCATAAGCTCGCTGGCAAGACATTCGTCCAGCAGCATTCCGGTTTCCTTTCCCTCGCCCTTTCTCAGCATATAAAGATTCTCGTTTTCAAGCGCAAGTCTGAGGACATAACGGGTAAGGTTATCCGAGTGCGTATAAAGCTGAGCGACAAAGTCGGAGTATTTCTCAACCGCCTTTTCCATATCGCCTTCTTCGCAGGCTTCAAGAGCCAGTAAAAGCTTTTTTATTACGTTTCTTTCTTTAAGACCTTTGAAGATAACAAGAGTCTTTGTCTGCATAAGCAGATTTTTGTAGCTGTTCATTTTAAAATACCCTCTCTGAAAACATATATCTATTACATTATAATACTTTAAATCCCATTAGTCAAGAAGCGGTGGATTTGTCGTGTATTTTAATGTGTAGGTTTGTAATGCTTCATTGACAAACTTACATAATTCTTTGCTTATTTATAAGAATATTATCAACAAAAACTTATGAGCGTGTTTATTTGTGCTCATGCGAAAGGCGTGGCAAGTCCATATTCGTCTGTGATTTTGAGTATGGGAGGGTATATGCATTATACGCAGAGAATAAGAGGTCTGAGGGAGGATATGGACCTCAGGCAGAAGGATATTGCCGATTTGCTGAATGTAGGACAGAAAACCTATTCTGACTATGAGCTGGGCAAGACCGGAATACCTGTGGACAGCGTTATTATGCTTGTGAAATTTTATAGCATGGATTATATCTGCGGCGTAAGCGACATTGTAAGTAAGTTCCCTTCAAAATAGATTTCCGCAACCGCTGGTTGACAAATTCCCATTTCCGGTTTGTGGACGCACCTTTGATTTTTTGGTAGAATTATTATGGGACGGACTTTACTCTCGATGAGGCAAGAGCGGAAATGATGAAGTATTTTCCGACTCTGAATAGGCGTAGGAAGTAACCGTTCAGCCGGGCGATATTCCGTCCGGCTGTTTTCGTATCGAAAAAAATATTGTAAAGTCAGTCATATTCCTTAAATTCCGTGAATATAATTATATAAAAAGGACATTGAAAGGAAGATCGACTTGAAAAATCATATTCAGCTTATGGCGGTTTTTGCTGTGTTTCTGATACTTGTTCCCTGTATAACCTTTTTTAACGAAAAAAGCGGACAGGCTCCTGCAAATACTTTGGCCGATTCCGACACGGTAAAGTTTCTGTTCAACGAGGAAGGAAGGGTCGAGGAAATATCCATGGAGGATTACATGGTAGGCGCGGTTCTGGCTCAGATGCCCGCCGATTTTGAGGAGGAAGCGCTGAAGGCTCAGGCGGTTCTTGCGCATACATATGCTGTAAGGCGTGCGCTGAATGAAAAGGAAAATCCAACCGAAGCGTTGAAAGGCGCAATAATGAGCGACGATACATCGGTCTATCTGAGTTATTTTACTGAGGAACAGGCGAAGGAGCTTTACGGCGATGATTATAAAACTGCCTATGAAAAAATATCAAAGGCGGTAAAAGCAGTAAAGGATGATATTCTGGAATATGACGGAGAGCCGATAACCGTAGCCTTTCACGCTATAAGCGGAGGAAAAACCGAGTCCGCTCTTAATGCCTGGGGAGAAGATATTCCATATCTGACCGTCTGCGACAGCTCGTGGGATACCGAAATATCCGGCTTTGAAAAACAAACTGAATTTACACCGGACGAGCTTTCCGCAAGAATATCCGCTCAGTTTCCCGATGCCGATTTCAACGGTCTTTCCGAAGAAAAGTGGATTGTTCCCGACGAAATCACCGAGTCCGGCACGGTTCTTTCGGTAGGAATAGGCGAAAGCTTTTTCATAACAGGTCAGCAGTTTGCCAATGCGCTTTCTCTTCCCTCGCCTTGCTTTGAAATAGAATATTCTGACGGAAAGTTTGTTATAACAACGCAAGGCTACGGACATCTTGTGGGAATGAGCCAATACGGAGCCAACTATCTTGCACGTGAAGGAAAGACCTGCAGAGAAATATTATCTCATTACTTTCCGGAAACGGTTCTGTCCTGAACTAAGTGATGTTTTTACAGCTATTATCACTAAATTAAGCAGTGCCGAATATGACTGTTCAGCGGCTTTGTGCGTAATCATTGTTAAAAAAGCCTGTTCATGTAAGAGTAACCTGCGCTCGGCGGTTTGTCTTATATGAACAGGCTTTTGTTTGTCATGCCGTTATTCTTATTTGTTTCTTAAATCAAGAATACGCTGAGCCTTGCCCTGGAATCTTTGCAGCGTCTTGTGACCAACGATCGTGATCTTTGTATCTATGCCCAAAACGGTCTTCATTCCGTGACGAATGTCCTTATGCAGCTGCTCCAGCTTAGGGAAGTTGTCAAGAATATCGCAGCACTTGTCTGAAAGCTCGACCTTTATTTCAAGATGATCTGCGCAGTTTTCTCTTGTAAGCACCAGCTGGTAGTGGGGAGCGATCTGATCAAAGCCCATAAGCACGCTTTCTATCTGAGACGGGAACACGTTTACTCCTCTGATTTTCAGCATATCGTCCGAACGTCCTCTGGGCTTTGCCATTCTTGCGAAAGTCCTGCCGCATTTGCAGGGCTCGTAATTGATCTGCGTAATGTCCTTGGTGCGGTAGCGCAGCATCGGAATGCCCTCTTTGGTAAGAGTAGTAATAACCAGCTCGCCCTCGGAACCTCTCGGCAGCACCTCACCGGTCTGGGGATTGATTACTTCGGCATAGAAGTGATCCTCGTTGATATGCATTCCGTCACGCTCTATACATTCGCCGGAAACGCCGGGACCCATAAGTTCGCTCATGCCGTAATTGTCGGTAGCAAAGATGTTCAGCGTCTTTTCGATCTGATCACGCATTTCGGTAGTGCAGCCTTCGGAGCCGAACAGACCGAGCTTAAGATGTATTTTGTCAATAACGCCCATTTCGCGCGCCTTTTCGCCTATGTACTGAGCATAGGACGGAGTGGAAACCAGAGTGTTCGTACCGAAATCCTGCATAAGCATGATCTGTTTTTCTGTATTTCCGCTGGAGGTGGGTATAACGGCAGCTCCTATTTTTTCAAGTCCGTAATGAAGTCCCAGAGCACCTGTGAAAAGTCCGTAGCCGAAAGCAATCTGCACAATTGTTTCATCGTTTGCTCCTACTGCGGTTATAAGGCGCGCTACGCAGTCGCTCCACATATCCAGGTCGTTGGCGGTATAGCCTACAACGGTGGGCTTTCCGGTAGTGCCTGAGGAAGCGTGAATACGGGTTATCTTTTTCATAGGAACGGCAAAAAGTCCGAAAGGATAGGTGTCCCGCATATCCGCCTTTGTGGTATAGGGAATATACTGAATATCCGATAAGGTCTTGATCTTATCGGCGGTCACGCCTGCTTCGGTAAGTCTTTTGTTATAAAAAGGAACGTTGTCCATGCAGTATTTTACAAGTCTTTTTAGCCGTTCAAGCTGCAGCTTTTCAATGTCGGCTCGGGGCATCGTTTCAATATCCTTCTGAAAAAACATAAAATAAATCTCCTTTAAAGTATTAAAGCATAATATATTATACTACATAAAACAAAATATTTCAAGGGTTATTGATAAAATAATGTACAAATTTGCATACTTGATTTTATGCAACATTAAGAGTATAATTATTTAAGACAATAAGCTGTTCTGCGTTATATGCCTTAGGCCTGCGGCAAATTGTAAGACTTTGTTTAGTAAGGCGGTCTGTGAACGGCTGCACAGGAGGAGTCAAGCTTTTTCGGAAATACGGCATGGCCTGAATAAGCAGCAGTAAATGAAGGGAGCGGAATTGAATTTTATGTTTGAGATGAACAGAACGGTAAACTGCAGTAATATAGGAGAGGACGGAAGAGCCAGAAACAGCGCTATTGTGGACTTTTTGCAGGATTGCAGTATTTTTCATCTGGATTCTCACCCGGTTATGTCGCCGTTTTTCAGAGAGGAAAACTGCGTTATGTATCTTGTGTCAAGACAGATAGATATCATAAGACGCCCTTGCTATGGAGAAAAAATAATAATAAGGACCTGGACGTATGAGCTTAAAAGAATGTATGGTTACAGGAATACAATAATATACGGCGAAAATGGAGAGCCGCTGGTAAAAAGCATTGCGGCGGGGGCTTTTATGGATAACGAAAGTCAGCGGCCGCGCAAGGTCCCTCAGGAGCTTGTAGACAGAGTAAAACTTTATCCGAAGATCGATATGGAGTATCTTCCACGGAAGATAACGCTTCCTGATTCTGAGCCGACGGTTTTTCCGCCTGTACATATAATGAAGTGCTATATAGACATGAATCATCATGTGAATAATGCCAGGTATATTGATATTGCTGATGAATATTTGCCGGAAAAGACTGATATAAGCCGCATGAGAATAGAATACAAAACTCCTTTAAAACGTACAGATACGGCGATACCCAGGGTATATACCGGGGAGGGAGCTATTACTGTGGATATTTCGGACGAAAAAGGAAAGCCGTTTTGTATCGTTGAATATACATTAAAATAATTATACCATGCAGAATATTTGCTTTTATATGATGCACTGACATTACTTACAATTCTGAGCAATTATCAGAGTGTAGTTTGTTGTAAATACACAAATTCATATAATTCATATTGACAAAGAAGTAGGAAATATCGTGTATAGTATAAACATATAATAACGGACAGAACAGTAAAAGTCATAACTGAAAAACGACGGAGCTGATCAGGATATATGCGGTGCTTCGGGGCAGAGTAGCGTTTTGCAGCAAGAAAGGAAGGATTTTATGTCTAAAATTTACAAAAACATTTCGGAGCTGGTGGGAAAAACTCCTTTATTTGAGGCTTCAAGACTGAGTGAACGTCTGGGGCTTGAGAAGCCGTTGCTGGCTAAGCTTGAGTATTTCAATCCGGCGGGTAGCGTTAAGGACAGAGCGGCAAAATACATGATAGAGGACGCCGAGAAAAAGGGAATTCTCAGGAACGGCAGCACTATAATCGAACCGACATCGGGCAATACGGGAATAGGTCTGGCGGCTATTGGAATCTCAAGAGGATATAAGGTTATTCTTACCATGCCGGAAACAATGAGCGTAGAAAGAAGAAATCTGCTGAAGGCTTACGGAGCGCAGATCGTTCTGACAGAGGGCGCAAAGGGTATGAAAGGCGCTATTGCCAAGGCTGAGGAGCTTAACAGGGAAATCGAAGGCTCGGTAATTCTCGGGCAGTTTATAAATCCTGCAAACCCAAAGGCACATATTGAGACCACCGGTCCCGAAATCTGGGAGGATACCGACGGAAGAATAGATATTTTCGTAGCCGGAGTAGGAACAGGCGGTACCGTTACCGGAGTAGGACAGTATCTCAAGTCCAGAAATCCGGACATAAAAATCGTTGCGGCGGAGCCTGACAATTCTCCGGTTCTTTCAGAGGGCAGGGGGGGCCCCCATAAGATACAGGGAATAGGAGCAGGTTTTGTTCCGGAGGTTCTGGACACGGGAATTTACGACGAGGTTATCAGAGTAACGGACGAGGACGCTCTAAAGACGGGAAATCTTATGGCAAAGACTGAGGGAATACTCGTTGGAATTTCGTCAGGAGCCGCGTTGTATGCAGCTTCGGAGATTGCAGGTCGTGAGGAAAACAAGGGCAAGGTAATAGTTGCGCTGCTTCCGGATACCGGAGAGAGATATTTATCGACTGCTTTATTTGCGGACTGATATAATGTGAAAGGACGGCTTTAAGCCGTCCTTTTTTTGTGCCCTTTATCCCTCCCGGTACCTTTGATTCTCAATCAAAGGTACCGAAAAACACGGAAAGCGGCATGAGGAACAAGACCTCAGAGCTTTTAATAAAAATTAATTTATATTATGGAGGGATTTTTCTATGAAAAAGTCACAGAAAGGTTTTACTCTGGTTGAACTTATCGTGGTAATTGCCATTATCGGCGTTTTGGCAGCTATCCTTGTACCTTCTATGATGGGTTACGTTAAGAAGTCCAGACTTAAGACCGCTAATTCTAATGCGAAGTTGGTATTCCAAACAGCTGCAAATGTTGCGGCAGAAAAAGAAACAGCAGGCACACCATTAAGTTCATCTGATAATTTAGCAGGTGTTGATTTCGGTTCAATGACCGCCGCTCCTTCAGGTAGCGATGTACAGGTAGCCATATATAATGCACTTAAGGATAACGGCAAGGGTGCAGGAGTTGTATGGCTCACATTTGGAAGCGACGGCAATCCGACAATGTCTCATTGGATAAAAACAACTACAGATAAAATGGTAGGACAGTATCCTAATCCTACAGATGATGTTAGTAAGGCAGAAGGTGCAACTGCCGGAACTCCATATACTCCGTAATCAAATAATGTTAACAAGCAGCAACTTATGTTGTTGCTTGTTTTTTAATATAGCATATATGTTAATTAAATTGACAAAACAATAACCCCATGATATAATAATTATACAATTATATCATGGGGTTGATTTTGTGAAAGAAAAAACAAAAGAATATTTATTAAGTATGAAAAGAGGAAAAGCTGAAATTATAGCTTTACTATTATATGTAGTTGGCGTATCTGTGATTTCATATTTTCATGAACCTTGGTTTGACGAGGCTCAAGCTTGGCAGATAGCACGGTGCGCTTCAATTAAAGACATTTTATTTAAAATTCCTCACTATGAGGGACATCCACAACTATGGCATCTGGTTCTTGCTCCGTTTGCCAAGCTGGGAGCGCCATATGAATTTACTTTAAGCGCTATAAATATCGCCTTTTGCACTGCGGCGGTCGCTCTTATACTTTTTAAATCGCCCTTCCCTAAAATCGTACGGTGTTTGATTCCGTTTTCATATTTTTTCTTTTATCAGTATGGAGTTATCAGCCGTCCTTACAGTATGATGATGTTAGCATTTGTTTTAATGGCTATTACATATACAAACCGTAATGGAAAGCCTTTGCCCTATGTGCTTTCATTGGCATTTCTTTGCTTGACTCAAGCGTTTGGAATTATTATTGCAGGCGGTTTATGTATCATATGGCTCGGAGAAATTTTTATTGAACACAAACGAGAAAAAAAATGGAAAGAAATATTCATAGATAAACGATGCTGGTGTTTGTTGGCACTGGCGATTTTGGCGGGTTTTTTAATTTTGAGTATAATTCCAGCAGAAGATGTGTATTATGCCGGCGTAGATGAAAAATCCGATTTCTTTATTAGAAAACTATTAACTATTTTTATTGCACCTATCGATTGTCTCTTTGGAACGTTTTGGGATGTAGAAACTATTAAACAATCTCAATCTGGATTGATAGTTTCTTGTATTATAGGAGCACTAATATTAGTAATACTAAGCCTTATCATGTATGCTAATAAAAAATTACTTACTTTTTTATTACCGTATATGATGTATCTCGTTTTTGGCTCTTTGGTATATTTTTCTTTGCACCATATTGGAATCAGCACTTTTTATTTTATATTTATTTTTTGGATCGTATTGTCTGAAAATACAACTATGAAGATTCCTAATATTATAAAAAAAATATATATTTCCATATCGTCTAAAGCAATAAAAAAAGCTACTGCTGTTGTAACAGCTTTTGTGATAATAATGCCCTTTGCATGGACAATATGCAGTTCATATAATGATATTAGATATTGTTTTGGAGTTAAGAATGTAGTAGAATTTTTAAAAGATAATAACCTTGACAAAAGAAAAATCATGGTTCAATGGGCAACAATTTACAATACTGATGAAAGTTTTTCAATTTGGGGAAACAGTTTATCACAGTTTGATGATACTTCAATCAGGCAAGATTATACTGATTTATGTGGTTTAGCATCTGCAACGCTTCCTTATTTTGATGAGAATATATATATGAACTTTAATGCAGATGATAAAAAAATAATGTATATGAGATATAGGAAAGACAGCAATTCAGAAATAAACTTCAAAAGATGGCACGACTTAGGAATTCCGGAAGTTATAATAGGAAATTGTACATTAAGTAAGATATATAGTGAGAGTGAACTAAAAAACGTGGAATATATAAGAGTAGCTGAATTAAAGTCAAACAGTATTTGGAAGTTTTCAAGACAAGAAATTTCTCAGGAGGTTTTTCTCAGAAAAGATTTACTAAATGAATATACAAATTTAAAGGAGATAAAATATTAATGAAGAGCAGCCGAATTTTTCATTCGGCTGCTCTTCATTAATAAAAAGCGGCAACATTTGTTGCCGCTTAAATAAGTAATAAATTATTTTTTATGAGAATACACCTACAGTACTAAGTGTGTTTGAAGATAATCTTGAATCGTCAGGATCACTAATTGGGTTAGGATACTGACCAATCATGTTATCCGATGTTGACTTAGCCCACTGAACCACAAATGTAGTTTTAGAGTTAATTGAAGCCTTAACTACATTAGCAAATCCAGCTTCACTACCATTATCAGCAAGAGCCTGATAAAGGAGGTGCTGAATCTGATCCGCATCAGTACTTGGTGATGATTTATCAGTAGAACAAGAAATCGCCTTTAAATCTGTCCATGTTGACCAGTTAACAGGAGTACCGGCAGTTTCTTTATCAGCTACCCAAGCAGATACAGCATTGTAAGCCGTTTTCGCATTAGAATTAGCGGTCTTAAGTCTGGACTTCTTAACGTAACCCATCATAGAAGGTACAAGGATAGCTGCCAAAACGCCGATAATGGCAATTACCACGATAAGTTCAACCAGAGTAAAACCTTTCTGTGACTTTTTCATAGAAAAATCCCTCCATAATATAAATTAATTTTTATTAAAAGCTCTGAGGTCTTGTTCCTCATGCCGCTTTCCGTGTTTTTCGGTACCTTTGATTGAGAATCAAAGGCTCCGGGATCAACAGATAACGAAAAATTTATGTAGTATTTTATTTATCGTTTTAACCTGTCTTAACTATATTTACATTATACTCGCTTCATGCACAATTGTCAATAGTTTTTCTGAATGTTTCTGCAAGTTTGGTGAATCTGACTAAAAATCAGTTCGCTTTAAGTTAAAATCACCAATTTTAATGGAATAATTTTCTATCTAAAGATGTTATTTCATATGAACATTCTGTTTCTGTAACTTCTTTATTATATCTTAAAACAATTTTACTGTCAATATGATTTTTGATTTTTGTTGCAATTGATGAAATAATAAGGAAATGTGTGGTTTATAATAGCGTTCTGCACAATTTGTTTAATTGATAATACATTTTAATATTTGATGTTTATCAAAAGATATAAAAAAATACCGGCTCGTGAATGAGCCGGTATGTTAATTCTGATATCAGAAGTCAACTTCGGTATCATAGTAGCAGCATTTAAGCAGCTTTTCCATTTCTTCCTGTGAAGGCTGACGCGGATTGGAGCCTGTGCAGGCGTCTCCGATAGCGTTTTTAGCAATCTCAGGCAGTCTTTCAAGAAATACTTCCTCGGGAACAAATCCCTGCTCGCAAGGATAGCTGTCAGAACCGTAGTTCTTGATGCAGTGAGGAATGTTCAGCTTATCGTTCATGTCACGTACATACTTGATAAGAAGAGCAACCTTTTCATCATCGTTAGAGCCACCCAGATGCATGTAGTCGGCAATTACGCCGTAACGCTTCTTAGCAGTTTCATCCTTAGCGTTGAAAGCTATTACCTTGGGCAGATACATAGCGTTTGCAGCACCATGGATGATGTGGGCGCCGTAGTCGGCAAAAGCAGCTCCTGTCTTATGAGCCATTGAATGAACTATACCGAGCAGAGCGTTTGAGAACGCCATACCTGCAAGGCACTGAGCGTTATGCATTCTGTCGCGGGCTTCCATATCGCCGTTGTAGGAATTTACCAGATCGTTCTGGATCATTTCGATAGCGTGGATTGCAAGAGGATCGGTATAATCACAGTTGGCAGTTGAAACGTAAGCTTCAATAGCGTGAGTAAGAGCGTCCATACCCGTATGCGCCGTAAGCTTCTGAGGCATTGTTTCGGCCAGTTCGGCGTCAACGATTGCAACGTCCGGAGTGATCTCAAAGTCAGCGATCGGGTACTTGATACCCTTGTCATAGTCTGTAATGATCGAGAAAGCGGTTACTTCCGTAGCCGTTCCGGAGGTTGAAGGAATCGCGCAGAAATGAGCTTTCTTTCTCAGTTCCGGAATTCCGAATACCTTACACATATCTTCAAAGGTGCAATCGGGATACTCATATTTGATCCACATAGCCTTAGCGGCGTCGATAGGCGAGCCACCGCCCATAGCGATGATCCAGTCAGGCTCATACTCAAGCATAACCTGAGCGCCGTTCATAACGGTTGTAACCGAAGGATCCGGCTCTACGTTTTCGATAAGCTTGACCTCCATGCCGGCTTCTTTAAGATAAGCTTCGGCTTTCTGAAGAAAACCGTTTCTCTTCATTGAGCCTCCGCCTACTACGATAATTGCCTTTTTACCTTTCAGAGTCTTAAGATTTTCAAGAGAACCTTTTCCATGATACAGATCTCTCGGCAGCGTAAATCTAGCCATTGCTGATTCCTCCTCAATTTTCGTCAATAATGTTGGAACGCAGTAAACTTTATGTAAAAACTGCACAACAATAACCTGTATTGTTTGAAATAATTATAGCATTATTCACATTAACTTTGTGCTACGTAGTTATGAATATTCTGTGTCTTATGATAATTTATATATGCTATATATTTTTAGTAAAGATATACCGCTAAAATTTTTTTATTTTTTTCTGCCGTACTTGAAAAGACCTTGAAAATGTGGTATAATTCTAAATAATAATTATCGGAAGGAAAGGTTGTTAATATGGACGTTTTCAAGGAGCAGATCGTGCGTAAGATCCCGAGCAGAAACGAAAGGGTATCCAAGATATTTATTATGATCGCGGCCGTTGCGCTTGCTATGCTTTGCTTTGTTTTTGCTTTCGGAACTCAGTTTGCTATGTTCGGGATCCTTTTTGCGGGGCTTTCGCTTTACGGCGGATATTATCTTGTTACCAATTTAGATGTGGAGTACGAGTATATTCTTACCAACGGAGAGCTTGACGTAGATAAGATCATCGCTCAGAGAAAAAGAAAAAGGCTCTGCACCGTCCGAATAGGCTCGGCTACGGAGTTCGGAGCAGTTTCAGATTCCAGCAATACCGGAGGCGCTGAAACCTATGTAAGAGCTTCTGCCGACGATGAGAATCAGACGGATTACTTTATAAGAGTAAACCACAAAAGCCTTGGAGATACTGTTCTTGTATTTACTCCCAATGAGGAGATGCTTGAGCTGATAAAGCCTTATGTTCCGAGAAATATAAGGAATAAGCTTTAAAACGGGAGGCGGCGCTGTGTATACGGTAGGAATTGATCTGATTGAGATAGCCCGTATAGAAAAAAGCGTTAAGAGCCGCAGATTTATCGAAAGGGTTTTCTCTGAAAAGGAGATTGCCCTTTTTTCTTCAAAAAAGAACGCTGCGGAATCTATGGCGGGAAACTGGGCGGCTAAGGAGGCGTTTTCAAAAGCTCTTGGTACGGGCGTCAGGGATTTCAGCCTTGACGAGGTTTCGGTACTTCGTGACGGGCTTGGGGCGCCGTATATAGAGCTTGCCGGAAACGCAAAGAAGATTGCCGAAAAACTCGGGCTGGAGTTTTCGGTAAGTATTACTCATACCGCCCAGCTGGCTCAGGCGGTTTGTATAGGATACAGGAGAGACGATCCACAGAAAGGGTGAATTTTATGCATAAGATTTTAACTCCTGCACAGATGAGGGAAGCAGAGCAGGCTTCCGTAAGACTGGGAATGGGACTGGACAAGCTTATGGACAATGCCGGGGAAAGGCTTGCAAAGCGGATTTCCTCGGTTTCTCGGAGATTGATGAAAAGAAACGCAGTGATACTTGCCGGAAGCGGTAACAACGGCGGCGACGGCTTCAAGGCGGCGGCACATCTGGCACAGCAGGGGATATTTCCTTCTGTGGTGCTTTGCTGCGGCGATCCCAAAACGGAGCTTTCAAAGGCTGCTTTTGAAAGTATGCCGTCGAAAATAGCCGTGTTGGATATAGGCGATGAGCGGGTTGGCGGAATCATTTCCTGCGCCGGGATAATTGCCGACTGCGTATTCGGAACGGGGTTTCACGGGGAATTAAGAGAAGAACTCAGGGTATTATTCGGCAAAATCAACGAGCTTTCCGTATTCAGAATGGCCTGCGATATTCCGTCCGGCGTAAATTCGCATAACGGACGGGTAAGCAGCGGCACGTTTAAAGCTGATGAAACATTGACGTTCCACAGAAAAAAGACCGGTATGTTCTTTTCCCCCGCAAAGGAATACTGCGGTAAGATAATTACCGCCGCAGTCTCACCTCTTTCACCATTCCCGCCTTGAGGATTGCGCGTAAATCGTGCATAACTCCCTTATGTGCATTTCACGGGATGGAAGACCATGAAATTTATTGGGAAGCTGCTTCTCTACATTCTCATCGCTCTGTTAGTGGTGATCGCTGGCCTCTATTTTCTTCTGCAAACTCGCTGGGGAGCAGAACATATCAGCGCATGGGTTTCCGAGAATAGCGACTATCATCTGGCCTTCGGGGCGATGGATCACCGTTTTTCCGCGCCATCTCATATCGTGCTGGAGAACGTCACGTTTGGCCGTGATGGCCAGCCCGCGACCCTGGTGGCAAAAAGTGTCGACATTGCGCTAAGCAGTCGGCAACTGACCGAACCACGCCATGTCGATACCATCCTGCTGGAAAACGGGACGCTGAATCTCACCGACCAGACCGCGCCGCTACCGTTCAAAGCCGATCGTCTGCAACTGCGTGATATGGCGTTTAATAGCCCGAATAGCGAA
>ERZ780218.1477-NODE-1477-length-14515-cov-4.892808_pt1 | contig 14515 bp, 15 predicted proteins | sample MGYA00510975_ERZ780218 | MGnify/ENA primary metagenome ERZ780218 (study PRJEB29588, sample SAMEA2152063) | human gut metagenome | biome: human gut; feature: human-associated habitat; material: faeces | place: Denmark | collected 2008/2010 ...
GTCTTTTATTGTACTCCTTTTTCTTTTACTTGTCTACTTTTTTTATATACATCCATACTAATTCTGCAACTGATACAGATATGCGTGGAATTGTAGTTGATTCAGTAGAACGGTTGAGAGGAAAAGTTCGCTATGTAGGCAATGGCAAAAGAGCGAAATACGCATATGTTGAAGGGGATGACGGTAAAGAATATACGATTACAGAGCATATCTATAAGAAAACCGAAAATGCTGATGTTGTCATAAAAGCAGAAAACTATATCACCTTTGTACCGAAACAGAGTGACAAAAGTGTGTGGGCAACAGAAATCAAATCTGTAACAATGTTTGATTGTGAATAAAGTCAGTTGTGGACCGATTAGATAATCTGTGCTATAATAAAGACAGAAGCCGGAATGACACAAACAGATTTAGCATAGCGGCTGAACATTACAAAGTCTGTTGTCAGTTACTATGAACTTTAAGAGAGAACACCTTCGCTGGCTGTTCTTATACAGTTGGCGGATATATTCCGCGTCTCAACGGATTATCTGTTAGGAATCAATCATAAGAAGATGATTGATGTTTCAGATTTAAGTGATGAAGATGTGCGTTTCCTGATAATCACTATAGAAAAGTTAAGAAAAAAGAATAACAAGTAGTAAGGACTTTTATCGGATTAAAAGATAGAGTCTTTATTCTTTTGTAATCACATGGAGCAGCACACAAACAAACCTATCATTAGTGAGTGCAATGGTAAACTTATTTTCATCTATGTTGATAAAATAAAAACACTACCGCTGGTAATAGCAGTAGTGTTTATGTGCTTAATGTCGCTCTTTCAAATGTGGTAAATTTGTGGTAAATTGTTTTGAGCCTTTGCTGAGCTCTACTGCCAATTGTGCATATCCACATTCATCAACACAAGTTTTAATCGTTCAACGACTTCATCGTCGGGAACAGCAGAACATCTCTTATAGCAGGGGAATTTGTCAGCAGCATTACAAGTCTGTCGATTCCGTATCCGATTCCGCCTGTGGGAGGCATTCCGATTTCCAGGGCTCTCAGGAAATCCTCATCGATTCTGTTAGCCTCTTCGTCGCCCTGCTTAAACATTTCTTCCTGAGCGATAAAACGCTCTCTCTGGTCAATAGGGTCGTTAAGTTCGGAATAAGCGTTGCACATTTCCCATGTATTGATGAAAAGTTCAAATCTTTCAACATAGTCCGGATTTTCCGGCTTTCTCTTGGTAAGCGGAGAAATCTCTACCGGATGATCGGTAATGAACGTCGGCTGAAGAAGGTGTTGCTCTACAAACTGTTCAAAGAACAGATTGAGAATATCGCCCTTCTTGTGCCTATGCTCGTATTCAACATGATGCTCGTCGGCAAGCTTCCTGGCTTCTTCGTCGGTTCTGACTTCAGAGAAATCTACTCCGGAATATTTCTTAACTGCTTCCACCATTGTCATTTTTTCAAACGGCTTTCCAAAGTCTATTTCCAATTCGCCATAGGTAATCTTGGTAGTTCCGCAGACCTCCTGCGCCAGATGTCTGAACATATTTTCAGTAAGCTCCATCATGCCGTGATAATCGGTATAGGCCTGGTAAAGCTCCATAAGTGTGAACTCGGGATTATGTCTTGCGTCAACGCCTTCATTTCTGAAAACTCTGCCAATCTCGTATACCCTTTCGAGTCCGCCTACGATAAGTCTTTTCAGATACAGCTCAAGGGATATTCTCAACTTTACGTCCTCGTTGAGTGCGTTATAATGAGTTTCAAACGGTCTTGCCGCTGCGCCGCCGGCGTTTGCAACCAGCATAGGAGTTTCAACCTCCATAAAGCCCTGCGCGTCAAGATAGCGTCTGATAGAGGAAATTATCTTCGATCGTTTAATAAAAGTATCTTTTACTTCAGGATTGCAGATAAGGTCGGTATACCTCTGACGATACCTGGTGTCCTGATCCTTCAGACCGTGCCACTTTTCAGGCAGCGGAAGGAGAGATTTTGAAAGCATTGTTATCTTTGTTGCATGAACCGAAACCTCGCCTCTGCGTGTTCTGAAAACGAAGCCTTCAACTCCCACAATATCGCCTATATCCCATTTCTTGAATTCGGCAAACTCGTCCTTTCCTATATCGTTCATACGGACGTAGACCTGAATTCTGTCGGTTTTGTCTCGCAGATCAATAAAATTGGCTTTTCCCATATCTCTCCACGACATGATTCTTCCGGCGATCCTTACGGTTTTTCTTCCGTCTTCAAGCAGTTTTTTGAGTTTCTCCTCGTCCTCTCCTGCCTCAGCCATGCAGCCGGCTTCAAATGCTTCGTATTCGGATTTTGCGTCGGTATTGTGAGCGGTAACGTCATAGCTGGTTATTTCGAAGGGATTCTTACCCTGTGACTTAAGCTCCTCAAGCTTATCGATCCGTATTTTCTTCAGAATATTGATGTCCTCCGCCGAAATTTCTTCTTCCGGAGCATTGCTTCTGATCTCTTCACTCATCTGTTAATCTTCCTTTCGGGGTATGGTTACTTGGAAATTTCAAGAACCTCAAATTTAATGGTTCCAACGGGAGCCTCAACTTCAAAAATATCTCCTACTTTTTTATTTATCGCCGCTTTTCCTATAGGCGACTCGTCGGAAATTTTGTTGTTATCGGGATCGGATTCCGTAGAACCTACGATCTGAAGTGTTTCAACCTCGTCCAACTCAAGATCGCGGAGTTTTATAATCGAGCCTACGCCTATTTCGGTAATGGAAATATCGTCGTCGTCAACAACTATAGCGTTAGCGAGAATATTTTCAAGTTCAGCAATTCTGGCTTCGAGAATACCCTGTTCGTTCTTTGCCTCATCATATTCGGCATTTTCCGAAAGGTCGCCGAAGGAACGGGCTTCCTTAAGCTTTTCGGCTACCTCGCTTCTGCGGACGGTAACAAGATATTCAAGATCCTGTTCAAGCTTTGCATATCCTGCTTTTGAAATTGTATTTGCCATAATAAAAACTCTCCTGTTCATAAAGATTCTGTATTATCAAATTAATATTATACCGTATTTTATACCCATTGTCAAGCAATAAAATACGGTATTCTCCGATTTAAAAATTTTCGTAGATTTTTTTCAGAAAAGTATTGACAAAGCTGGTTTGCCGTGATATAATATTTTAGTCAATGTGATTACTGCATAGAACTACTGTCTGAACTGAGGATGATGGGCTTCTATGAGTTCATAATTTTTAGTTTGGAAGGAGGTCGTTTTTAATGAGAGAGGGAATTCATCCTAAGTACGAAGAAACTACTATTACCTGCGCTTGCGGCAACGTAATCAATACTCGTTCTACCAAGAAGGATATTAAGGTTGAAATCTGTTCAAAGTGTCATCCTTTCTTTACAGGAAAGCAGAAGCTTGTTGATACAGGCGGACGTGTAGACAGATTCAAGAAGAGATTTAATCTTGACTGATCACATAAAGAGCGGATTTTTCCGCTCTTTTTTGTTATGGAGGGAAAACGCTGTGGCGGAAAGCGAATATGTTACCGTTGAGCTGCCTGCCGAGGACAGCTTTGTTGAGAAAAAATCGGAATTTATCGGTCAGATATGTCCGGTAAAGACTGCCGATGAGGCCGTCGAGTTTATCAATTCCGTAAGAGCGAAGCACAGAAAGGCAAGGCACAATGTGTATGCCTATATTGTAAGGGATAATAATATTTCAAGGTATTCCGATGACGGAGAGCCGCAGGGAACCGGAGGAGTTCCCGTGATTGACGTGCTGAAAAAGGAGGGGCTGACCGATGTCTGTGTGGTAGTCACCAGGTATTTTGGCGGAGTACTTCTTGGCGGAGGGGGACTTGTAAGAGCCTATTCCCACGCCTGCAAGCTTGCAGTGGACGCAGCGCGTAAAATGATAATGTGCCGCTGCTCGGAGATAACAGTCAGATGTGATTATTCGCTTTACGGAAAGCTGGCATATATTTTTCCTGAGTTCGGAGTAAAAATTACCGATGAGAGCTTTGCAGACGATGTAAGCATTACTATGCTTGTAAAGGAATGTTTTACGCAGAAGCTGAAAGAAAAGCTTACAGATGTCTCTAACGGCAGGATCAATATATCGGAAGTCACAGATTTATGGCATGATTTTGCTTGATTTTTGTGCATTTATACAAAGTTTTGTCCGCGGTAAAGGTTTTTTTACTGCGGATTTTGTATAATATATTAGAAGCATGAGCTGATGCGAGGTTTTGACACATTCAGAGAGGACGTGAAGACTGTGACTCCGAGAGAAAGATATGAAAGCTTTGAAAAAAAGCTGCTTTGTGAATATGCCGCCTTTTCTTCCGAAACAAAGGGAAGAGCGTCCGATGCTGTCAAGTGTGATTACAGAACCGAATATCAGCGGGACAGAGATAAGATTATTCACTGCAACTCTTTCCGAAGACTCAAGCATAAGACTCAGGTTTTTCTTTCCCCTACGGGAGATCATTACAGGACGCGTCTTACCCATACTTTAGAAGTCGGTCAGATAGCGAGAACCATCGCAAGAGCGCTCAGGCTCAATGAGGATCTTACCGAAGCCATAGCTATGGGTCACGATCTTGGACATACGCCGTTCGGTCATGCGGGAGAGCGTATTCTCAACGAGCTTGCTCCTTCCGGTTTTCACCATTATGAGCAGGGGCTGAGAGTTGTTGATATTATTGAAAACGACGGTAAAGGGCTTAACCTTACATACGAGGTGCGGGACGGAATTCTAAAGCATACCAATCAGATAGCAGAAACTCTTGAGGGATATATTGTCCGTTATGCTGACGTTATCGCATATATAAACCATGATATAGACGATTCGGTCAGGGGAGGTATTATAAGCGAGGAGGATATTCCTAAGGAGATCACCGACGTTCTGGGACATTCCAAGTCGGAGCGGATCACTACTCTTGTAACGTCGCTTATAGAAAACGGAATTTCCGAAAATAACGGCATCGGAAGGATAAGAATGTCGGATGAGGTAGATAAGGCGTATAAGGCGCTGCATGAGTTTATGTTTGAAAGCGTTTACCGCAATCCCAAATGTAAGTCCGAGGAAACCAAGGCTCAGGCGATGATAGAGGAACTTTATAAGTATTTTTTGGAGCATATTGAAAAAATGCCGGCGCTTTATATAAATCTTGCTTATAAATACGGAGTCGATATTGCAGTGTGCGATTATATTTCGGGAATGTCCGACAGCTATGCCGTCGATGTTTTTACTGAGTTGTTCGTGCCTGCGGCATGGAAGGTTAGATAGCTTATGAAAAGAGCCTTTTTGTTGTTTATCACGGCTGTTTTGCTTATGATGACCGGCTGTGTAAGCAGTGAGACCCGTGATGAAATAATAGAATGTTTAAAGGATGACGGATATATAGGCGAATCTGACAGCTTTGAATACAGCTTTACTGAGTCGTTAGGTCTTCTGCCGACGTATGAATCATACAACTATATATATTCAAACGGCAGCGAAGAGCTGTACGATGTCAGAATAGACGCCGACTCGGACGACGGAGTTTACACTGTGGATATTTTATACGGCGTTGAAATAAGCGAAACGTCGTATTTTACGGACGGTGAAGAGGTAACCGAGCGCAGCGTTGAAGCTTATGATAGCAAGGTTACGCTGACTGTTACCGAAAAAAGCTTTCTGTTTTTTGAATGGCTTGAGGTTGAGGAAAATGATGTCTGACGCTATAGGTTATGACATTATGGGTTACGCCGGTGATTTTTACAGTAAGGAGATGATTCATAAATGTCGTTGCCGCCCGAATTTTTAGACAGGCTTAAAGCCGCCAACCCCATTGCGGAGGTAATGGGCAGTTATGTGAGTCTTAAAAGAACGGGACGGGACTATGTATGCCTGTGTCCGTTCCATAATGAGAAAACGCCTTCCTGCCATGTTCATCCTGACAAGGAATATTTCCATTGCTTTGGATGCGGCGCCGGCGGTGACGTTATAACTTTTACAATGCGCTATAACAATCTGGATTACTGGGAGGCGGTAAAGCTGCTTGCCGACCGGGGAGGAGTTCCGCTTCCGGACGACGGGCAGTTTAAAAGCGGCGGCGTTGACCGGCGAAAGCGCATTTATGAAATGAACAAAAAAGCCGCAAGGTTTTTCTATGATAAGCTGCGGTCGCCCGAGGGCAAGCCTTGCAGGGAGTATCTTGCGAAGCGAGGACTTAAAGCAGAAACTATCATGAAATACGGTATGGGCTTTGCGCCCAACAGCTGGTCGGAGCTTAAAAGCTACATGCTTTCTGAGGGCTATTCCGAGCAGGAACTCATAGACGCCAGCCTTGTTTCACGTTCTGTGAGAAACACCAGAAATACATATGATTTCTTTGTTAACAGGGCTATGTTTCCGTTTATAGATCTGAGGGGTAATGTAGTAGGTTTCGGCGGACGAGCTTTAAGCCCCGATGACAAGAGAAAATATCTTAATTCCAAAGACACGATCGTATACAATAAAAACAGATTTTTATTTTCAATGAATTTTGCAAAAAACGCGGCCGTCAAGGATAAAAAGATCCTGCTGTGCGAGGGGAATCTCGACGTTATCTCTCTTAATCAGGCGGGCTTTGAAAATGCGGTGGCTTCCTGCGGAACCGCTTTGACTCCCGAACAGGCGAAGCTTATTTCAAATTATGCCGATGAAGCGGTCATATGCTACGATTCCGACGAGGCGGGGCAGAAGGCTACCAAAAAAGCTATATATATCCTGGGAGAAACGGGGCTTAAGGCTACTGTTATAAAAATGGAAGGCGCCAAGGATCCGGACGAGTACATAAATAAGTACGGAGCCGTTAAGTTTGAGCATCTGCTTAATCATTCGGAGGGCGCGATAAATTTTGAACTGGCAAAAGCAAAGGACGGTATCAATACAGAAACGGAAGTAGGAAAGTCGGATTACATGAAGAAGATATATGACGTTCTGGCTTCTATAAAATCTCCCGTGGAAAGAGATATTTATATATCTAAGGTATCTCTTGAGCAGGGAATTTCAAAGCCTGCAATATACGAAGAGATCAACAGTCTGCTGCGAAAAAAGGATTATCAGAAGAAAAAGCAGGAATGGCGCAGTATTCAGACCTTTGCTGACAGGCGGGACAGTCTGAATCCAGAGGCGGCCGCTCATCCAAAGGAAAATACAGCCGAGCAGGAGATAATTTATTTTATCTATAACAATCCCGATTTCTGCGCAGATATTTCAGAAAGGCTGCCGCCGGAAAAAATGGTCACATCCCTTAACAGACGCATATATGAAAGCCTGGTGCATAAAATACTCAGCGGCGGGGATTATTCGGTATCCTCCTTCAACGATGAATTTTCGGCGGAGGAAGTGGGTAAAATAACTGCGATTCTTTCGGAATATGATGATAAGGGAATAGATAAGACTGTGGTTTACGATTGCGTGTCTGCTCTTCTGGAATACAATCCCGATAAACCTAAAGCGGAGGAAATGTCAGATGACGAGCTGCTTGAGCTTAGGGAGCGGCTTAAAAAGAAAAAAGGAATTATATAGGACTTTGGCGCATATAGCTGTGCCAAGTGCCTGAAATCAATAAACGAATGGAGAGTTTTTATGACAGACAATAAAAAGTTTATTATGGATAACCTTATGGAGCAGGGAAAGGCGACAGGAAAGCTTACGACAAAAGAAATCACCGACGCGCTTGAAAAGCTTGATTATGACGTTGATCAGATGGATGCCTTTTATGACAATTGTTCAGCGCTGAATATTGAGATCATTGACGATATAGTTCCTGACGACACGCTTATTCTGGTGAATCCGGAGGATGATATTACTCCTGATGAGGTGGATATAGGACTTTCTACTGACGGAATTGCTATTGACGATCCCGTTAAGATATATCTCAAGGAGATCGGACGGGTTCCTCTTCTTACCTCTGAGGAGGAGATACAGCTTGCTGAAAAGATGGGCGGCAACAACGAAAAGGAAGCTTCCAACGCAAGAAAGCGTCTTGCAGAAGCTAACCTTCGTCTTGTCGTATCTATAGCCAAAAGATACGTTGGCAGGGGAATGTCTTTTCTCGACCTGATCCAGGAAGGAAACATGGGGCTTATAAAGGCGGTAGAAAAGTTTGACTACACAAAGGGCTTTAAATTTTCAACCTATGCTACATGGTGGATTAGACAGGCGATCACAAGAGCGATCGCAGATCAGGCCAGAACCATTAGAATTCCGGTTCATATGGTTGAAACCATTACCAAGGTCAAAAAGGTTTCCAGCCAGCTTTTGCATGAAAACGGTCACGATCCCTCGCCTGAGGAAATTGCCGAACGTCTTGAAATGCCGGTGGAAAGGGTAAGAGAGATTATGAGAATTGCTCAGGATCCGGTTTCTCTTGAAACTCCTATCGGCGAAGAGGAGGATTCTCACCTGGGCGACTTTATCCCCGATGAGGACGCTCCGGCTCCTGCCGAGGCGGCTTCGCAGGTGCTTCTTAAGGAGCAGATAAATCAGGTTCTTTCCACGCTTACTGAGCGTGAGGAAAAGGTTTTGAGACTGCGGTTCGGTCTTGAGGACGGACGCTCCAGAACCCTTGAGGAAGTAGGGCAGCAGTTTAATGTTACAAGAGAGCGTATTCGTCAGATAGAGGCTAAAGCTCTCAGAAAATTGCGCCATCCTAACAGAAGCAATAAGGTAAGGGATTATCTTGACTAATCGGAGGAATACCAAATGCATATAACTCTTGAAACAGACTACGCTGTAAGGATTGTTTCGGTGCTTTGCATAGACGGAGGAAGAGTAGAAGCGAAAGTTATTTCCGAAAGAGCGGCGGTTACGCTGAGGTTTGCTCTTAAAATACTGAGAAAGCTGGTTGCGGCCGGAATTGTAAGATCCTATAAGGGAACTCAGGGAGGTTATCAGATAAATCTTTCTCCAAAGGAAATAAATTTAAAAATGGTTACCGAAGCTATAGAGGGTACATACTATTTCTCAAGGTGCCTGGCGCCTGACGGAATATGCAGCAGGGGAGCTTCGGGGGTATGCTGCTATCAGAAAGTATTCTGCGAGATCTCAAACATGGTCAGAGATAAGCTTGAAAGCAGCAGCTTTGCAGATCTGATAGCAAATTCTGCGGAATATACAAAGGAAGAAAAGGAGAATGCTGTTTCACCGAAGAAGGAATAGACCAAGTAAAAAAGCTGCCGGCTTTCAGCTTGACAGCCAAGCGCTCAGCCTTATCGATGAGGAGTTCCCCGACGATAACGACGGGAAGCAAAAACAGCGACGCAGGAAACGCAGGCGTTTTCTGTTTAAGCTTTCCGTAGTGTGTCTGGCGGTTATTGCATTGAACTATTTTGTTCTGGTGTTTGCCGGAATAATAGCAGTAAACGAACCAAGGAAGCGGGATTATCCGTCCAGAGGCGCGATAGTTTCCGACGGTCTCGGAGAAATACGATGGGGAACTCTTGCAAATCGGAATATGTCCTATGTTTATATACGGGCTTCTAAAGGTGTAAGCTACGAGGATAAAAGCTTTAAGGAAAACTGGCGCAGGTCCTCAGATTCAAAACTTATGACCGGAGCGGTGCACGATTTTGACTTTAAAAAGGACGGAAAGGCTCAAGCTGAACATTTCTGCGAACTTGCAGGAGAAAATATGAGCGGTAGACTTTACCCTGCCGTTGATCTTACAATGAGCCTTTGGGAGAGGATATTCGACGACGACCCAGTGGAGGTTTGCCGGAGGATTTCGGATTTTACCGAATGCGTTTCCGAGAAATACGGCTGCGATGTAATTCTGATATGCGACAAAAGTAGCTACGACAGATATATAAGTACGGATTTCGCCGATTGTCCCATATGGATAAAAAGCACATCAAAAGAGCCTGATTTCTGTTCTGACTGGCTCATTTGGCAGTATTTCGACAAGGAAAAGTCCGATTGGTATGAAAATAAAGGTGAGAGGTATTCTCTGCTTGTTGCCAGGATGGGTATGACGCCTGAGGAGCTTAAAGATAATTTTACAGTAAAATAAAATCGGACGAACACAGTTTGTTTCTGTTACAGACCATGCTTGATTTGCACGGCTTTGCAGAGACAAGCTGCGCTCGTCCGATATTTTTATCAGTATTTTACGCACACAGTAATTGTGCAGCGCTTTGTTAAGTTTACATTACAAGATTTATTATCATTCCGGATACTATGGCGGTAATGTAAAGGATACCCATAATGGCAAAGTTCTGCTTCATATGCTTATTTGTTTTGAAAAGCACCAGAAGTCCTACGCCGGCACCAGTACAGAGTCCGGCTATGGCCGACCCGAAGGATATGATGCCTTCTATATAAAGCTGAGTTATTACTATAGATGCGGCGCAGTTAGGTATAAATCCGAACAGAGCCGTTACAAGAGGCTGCAAAGCGGAGTCTGTCATCATGATTGCTTTAAGATTTTCTTCGCCGGCGAACTCGATTGCAAAACCAAGGATTATATTTACAATAAGTATGAATATCGTTATGTTTACAGTATGAGAGAGCGCGGCTCTGAGAATGCTGTGATGTTCGCAGTCACAGTGAGAGCATATCTCTTTGAAAGGTTCCTCCTGTGAGTTAAGCTTAAAGCACTTCATTACGGCGTCTACCGCAATGCCCGCCGCAATTGCTATCAGTGTCTTGATTACGATAAACTTCCAGAGTGATCTGACGCTTGAAGGATTGGACATCATCATAGGAATAGCTTCGTCGCTGGTAGAAAGAAAAACTGCGACAAGAGTGCCTGTTGAAATAAGCCTTCCGGAAAACAAATTGGCTGCGGCAACTGAAAATCCGCACTGCGGGACGGCGCCTAAAAGTCCGCCGCCTATTGCTCCGAACGGTCCAAGTTTTCTGAGTCCGTTTACAAGCTTATCGGACGACCTATGTTCGATGTATTCGATCAAAATATAAACGCCCAGCAAAAACGGAAGCGTTTTAAGCGTGTCTATCACTGCGTCCAGTAAAATATCTGCCAAATTTAAACCTCCTGTGTAAATGACTTTGATTTTTGAATGTCAATTAATTTATTATACATCATAAGCTTTAAAAGGTCAAGGTGTTTGAGCTGTTTTTTGACATTTTGGGAACATAAATAATATTCTGTAACAGCATGTGAAAAAATGTCCTATTAGATATGATAGCCGCTATTGCGCTTTTTGCGCGGTTATACTCCAAAGATGTGGTTATATTAGAATTATGCAAATTGTGCAACCATATAATATGCGCAGTTTGTTGATTCAAAGAAACTTTTCAAAATTGTTGTGAAAAAAACTGGAGGATTTTTTATATATGTGATATAATAAGACATCAGTATGATTTATAAATCTTGAGCAGTTTAAAAATTGGAAAAGGTGAATATTATGACCGGTTACCTGACGGAAGAACGCAGGCTGAGAAAAGAAAATAAAATATTGATTGAAAAATGCCCTTATCGTCAGGGGTATCATCTTATGCCGCCGGCAGGATTTTTAAACGATCCCAACGGTTTGTGCGAATTTAACGGAGAGTATCATGTTTATTATCAATACGCTCCTCAAGGCGCGGAGACAGGAAATAAAATGTGGGGGCATTATTCTACCGCTGATTTTGTTAAATGGCGAAGTCTTCCGCCCGTTCTTATGCCTGACAGTGTACGTGATGCAAACGGGGTTTTCTCAGGTTCGGCTCTCGTTGAAAACGGTGTTATGAACGTTTTCTACACGGGAAATGTCCGTTATAGCGGAGAAGGCGATCGTGAAAGATTTTTCAGGGAGCAGAATACCCTATATTCCTGCTCCCGTGACGGCAGCGTTTTCAGTGACAAGATATTGCTTATGACGAACAGCAATTATCCTCAGGATATGACCGCTCATGTCCGCGATCCGAAAGTATGGAAAAAGAACGGAAAATATTATATGCTCTTGGGCGCAAGAAATATAATGGACGAAGGACTTGCACTTTTATATAAATCTGATAATATGAGAGAGTGGTCACTATTCAGGCGCATATCCAGGGATAATACCGGATTTATGTGGGAGTGTCCGTCGTATTATGAAAGCGGAGCCTGCAAAATACTGTCGTTCTGTCCTCAGGGAATTCAGGGCGGAAATATGAAATACTTTAATTACAACCTGAGCGGGTATTGCTTTGCCGATGAGAGTCCGGAAAGTGAAGCGGACATACGACTGTCTGATTTCAGGGAATACGACAAGGGATTTGATTTTTATGCTCCGCAGGATTTTCTTGATTCAAGCGGCAGACGCATTCAGATAGGCTGGATGGGAACGCCGGAGCCTGAACGCCTTGGCTGGCAGAACCCCGAAAAGACATACGGCTGGATAAATTGTCTTACGATACCCGTTGTTCTTGGAACTGTGGAGGATGAAGGCGGAAGACGGGTTACAAGAACCCCTGTAGAAGAAATGACGAAGCTGAGATATGGCAGAAAAAGCTGGAAAGTGTCCGGATTTGAAGGCTTTTACGCAGATACCATGCAGTTTGAGCTGCTGCTTGAATTTCAGGATAAAAATACGCCGTTCAGCTTAAATATCAGATATGACGTGAATCTGCGATATGACGGCAGGATAATGACGCTTTCTCTGGGCAGAAGCGGACGAGGCCGCAAAATGAGAAGCGCTTATATTGCCAGTGCAAGAGAAGTTCGCATTTTCAGCGACGGCAGTTCGGTAGAAATATTCGCCGACGGTGAAAGCTTTACTTCCAGAGTTTACAGCACCGAAAAGAAAGCGCCTGTCAGACTGAAGACAGGCGGAGCAGGAACTATAACATTTTACAGACTAAAATCGTATGAATTTATTGATGAAGAAATGAGCAGATGAGCTTTTGAAAAACAGGTATTTTTATGTTTGACTTATCAAGTTTTCGTAGAAGGGAAGTGTGTTTACAGCATATCTAAAATCAGACATCAAAGATCAGATCGTAACAGCGTATTTGAACGGTGCAAATACTGAGATTTCAGCCGCAACTTCTGCGATCAGGCAGCGTATCAGTTATGGTATATTGTTTTCTCTTATCAACAGCCTTGCTGTATAAGTTTTCTGCATTTCGTGCAAATTCTTTTGCTGAATATCTCTGAGCCGTTTTAACAGCGTTTTCTGACATATTTCTTTTCAGAACCTCATCGCCAAAGATAGTTCGGACAAGCCTTTGAAAGCTGTCAAAATCCGTATATTGACCGCCGTTTATGCCGTCTGTTATTACTCCTTCAAGGCAATCGTCTTTTTTGCAGATCGCAGGCAGACCGCTTGCAAGCGCTTCAATGTAGGTCAATCCTTGCGTTTCGCTTTGTGAAGCGCTTAAAAATATATCTCCCAATCTGTAATATTTGGCAATATGCTCCGGCTTGACCTCGCCGGTAAAAATTATTTTCTCGGCAATCTTCTCAGTTTGTGCAATTTCTTTCAATGTACTGAGATAAGGTCCTCCGCCTACGATTACAAGAACAGAGTTTTTCATATTCAGCCGCTTGAAAAATTTTATCAGCTCGTCAATATTTTTTTCCTTTGCCGCTCTGCCGACCGTGATCATGACCTTGCTTTCAGACGGTATGCCTAGCTGTGCTTTCAGACGGGATATTTCGTTTTCCGGAATAGCTTCAGAGAATTTTTCCAATCGAAGTCCTGTAGGAATAACTTTAATCGGCTGTTCAACGCCGTAATCTTTCAGTAATTTTTCGATCTTCCTGCTGGGAGCAATGACTGCTTCGGTGTGCTGAAGAATGCGTTTTGTCATCATGATAACCGCTTTTCTGCCCAGAGTAATACTGGGGGAAAAGTAGTGCGTATAGTTTTCGTAAACCGTGTGGTAGGTATGAACGATCGGACATCCGACCTCGGCTGCGATCCTTTTAGCCATGATAAATGAAGTGAATTCCGATTGTGAATGTATGATATCGGGTTTCCAATCTATCAGCTTTTGCAGATTATTCTGACGTATCCTCAAAGCTGCTCTGGCTCCGTTGTAAATTCTGCCTACGCCGACGGAACCTATTCTGTATACGTTTTCGCTTTCGCTGCATCGGAAGTTTTCGGACGGGCAGAGTATTTTCACGTCGTGACCAAGCCTGCGAAGCTCTGTTTCCAGATTCAGTATAGAAGTGACAACTCCGTTTATTGTCGGTGTATAGCAGTCGGTTGTAATCAATACTTTCATTTTCACAACGCCTTTCTAAAATATACATATAATAATATTCCACGTTCTTATATATTTTATCAATCTTTACGCGCATATGTATCGATTAATATTTTGAGATTAGTTTTATTATAAAGCTACTCTGTAATCGAATGATAAACAAAAGATAAAATGTTGTTAAAATGTTATTAAACTTTATATAAGAGCATATCAAGTTATACACAGTTCTTTCTCTGTGGCTAGTTTTGAAAACAATGCGTCAATCATTTTATAACTTGCTTAAAAGCCAGGTTTTATTTATAAACAAAGTTATACTTTATGTAAGTTTGTCAATCATATTGGACACTGTTCTTAAGAAATTCGATAGGCGAAAA
>ERZ780218.1478-NODE-1478-length-14511-cov-5.109851_pt1 | contig 14511 bp, 10 predicted proteins | sample MGYA00510975_ERZ780218 | MGnify/ENA primary metagenome ERZ780218 (study PRJEB29588, sample SAMEA2152063) | human gut metagenome | biome: human gut; feature: human-associated habitat; material: faeces | place: Denmark | collected 2008/2010 ...
TGCGTCATTTATTTCATCTTCGGCAAGTCCGCCGTCTTCAAGCAATCTGTGCAGTTGGGTAAGATACTCAAGTCTGTTCATGTGTTTTCTCCACCTTTTTCTAATAATATACGGTCTACCATATTCTTATGCTTCTTCCACTCTCTGCGGTATTCTTCAAGAGCTTTTTCTCCCTTTGGGGTAACATGATAATAACGTCTGTTCCTGCCCATATATTCCTTATCGTAGGTTTCAAGCAGTTCGCTTTTTTGAAGCCGTTTCAGCACAGGATACAATGTGGATTCTGAAACGTCCACCGCACTGCGTATGAACTGCGTTATCTCATATCCATAGGTATCCTCTCTGTCTACCACTGACAGTACCATGGAATCAAGCAGTCCTGCACTTATTGGAAAGCCCATTTACTCTCTCCTCTCTTTAGTAAGCTCGGTTATTATATAGATCTATAATACTATATCGTTGAATATATTATACGTCATATAATATTATTTGTCAACTCAATATTATAGATTTTGTTATAATGTACAATTTTATAATAACATTTTTGTAACATTGGCCGCAAATTGTACGGCTTACAGTTATATGTTCATATTTCACTAAAATCAACAGCATAAATCGTGCATTTTTTTTGCTATAAATTTTAATTCTCTATTGCTTTACCAAATAAATTGTGATATAATACAAATATACAGTTATTTAAATAAAACTTTTTGAATAATATATACTGTAACCCGTTTTCACGAAAGGATTGGTCAATATGGCGTTAGCACTGAAAAAGAAAAAAGAAGAGTCAACAAATGAAAAAATCGTCAGAATGTTTCAGGAAGGAAAGTCTGTGGAAGATATCTGCACAGAAACTGAACTGAGAAATGATATTGTCGTGGGCGTAATAAGAAGAAAGCTGGGCGAGGACAGTATTCCGGAAACGGTTATTACCGCCAAGCCAAAACCGGCGGAGCCTGAGAACGAATCGGAAGAATCTGCTGAGAGCAGCAACGAAGAGGAAAATATTGAAAATCTCAGCAAGCTGGAAAGATATATGCTGGAAAAGAAGAAAAAGCAGCAGGAGGAATTGGCCGCATCAGCGGCAGAACCGGCAGAAAGAACGGTAAGCCTGGTGGACGATTATGTTAATCAGACCGGCGGAGATGTTGCTGGTCATTCTTCGGATATGGAAAGTATCCCTGCCGCTGAAAATATGATGGATGAAATTCAGCCACCTCATATCGGCGAGGAAGCGGAATCCGCAGAAATAGATTCGGTTACGGCTGAAGAAATTGATATGCCCGAGGCTGTATCTGCTGAGGATACCGACGCAGCGGAAGCTGAAACGACAGAAGCCGCTTCCGATAAAGCAAGCAAGGCTCTCAGCAAAATGAAGGCGTTTGCTATGAGTCAGATAGAGGCTAACAACGCCAAGATAGCCGAGCTTGAGGATAAGGCGGCAATGCTGGAAAGCGAATACGCTCCGCAGCTTGAATCCGCTGGAGCTGAGCTTACTGTTTGTCAGGAAAATTTTGAAAAGGCTCAGGATAAGCTGGACGAGGCCTGCGCCGATCTGGAAAAGGCGAGGGAAGCTCACCGTGAGGCTATTGCAAAAGCAGATGAGGAATACCGCAGAAAGCTTGAGGAAATTGACGCCGAATATAAAAATGCTACCGCAGATGCTAACAGGAAGTTCCAGGATTACGAAGAGGAAAATAAAAATATCCTTGACGGTCTTGACAGTGAAAAATCGGCTGCACAGGCTGAGCTGCTTGAAAAACAGAACGCTGTTACAGAGCTCAGATCAAAGATGGATGCTGAAAACGAAGCCATCGTAAGCCAGATCAATAGTCTTAAAGAGGAAAATGACGGTTACCAGGACTTTTTGGTATAAGTACATATGTTATCGCTTCTGATATTCATACGACGGGTTGGGTAATTTTAATATGACCTGATTAGTTGTATCTTTTTTAGTCAATACCTCACAATAATGTGCGGTATTGACTCAGTGAAAATAAATAATGCCTGCCGCTTATGTGAAATTTCTGGCGGCAGGCGTTTTTTATTGATTTGATATTGTCTGAAAGAATTATTCCCTGGTGTGGCGGATAAAGCACATCCAATATCAGAGCGTGTTCACATTAAAATAAAACGTATATCTGTTTTGTGTGAACACGCTCTGATATACGTCATGAATGAGTAAAGCAGGGACGGAAAATATACGGCGTTGTTTTATTTTCTGTTGGAATATAAGACAAAGGCGGTTTGTATATCAATAAAACATCGTGCAGATTCAAAAATAAAGTCCGAGGATGATTATCCTCGGACTTATTTTTAATGAATAAAACTCATGCTTATCAGTGCCATTAATGCTAATGCGGCAATAAGGCAGCTTGTAAATCCGTAAATTTTGTCTTTTGTTTCAGCTGATAATTTTTTCATTTAAAACTTCCTTTCTTAATATTTCGGTTGGAGATAAAGCCTCTGAATATCAGATGAAGCCTTGTATTATTCTGTTCTCAGTGCAACGACAGGGTCCTTTTTAGCTGCTATTCTTGACGGGATCAATCCGGCAATAAATGTAAGAAGCATGCTTATTATAATGAGTATGACTGCTCCGACCGTAGGAATAGCCGCTTTTACCGGTGCTTCTGTAATATGGGATATGATCATATTTATCGGTATCGTCAACAGATATGAGATCGCGATTCCTATTGCTCCGGCAGTGAAGCCTACGATGATAGTTTCAGCATTGAATACTCGTGAAATGTCCCTTTTCGACGCTCCGATGCTTCGCAGTATTCCTATTTCCTTTGTCCGCTCCAGAACGGAAATATAAGTGATTATTCCTATCATTATAGATGATACTACCAAAGAGATCGCAACAAATCCGATAAGCACATAGCTTATGGCGTCGATTATCGAGGTCACCGAGGACATCATAAGTCCTACCATGTCGGTATACTGTATGATGTTTTCCTCATTGCCTTCGGCTTCGGCCTTTTCATTATATTCCTTAATAATATTTTCGATGCTTTCCTTTGAAGCAAAATCTTTTGGATAAATATTAATGCTGCTTGGAGTATCAATACTTGCTACGCCGAGTATAGACAGATTTTCCTCATAGGTGGTTTCGGGCTTTTCCGGAGAAGCCGCCTCCTGCTGCTGTTGCATCATTTCTATCATAGCCGAAAGCTGCTGGTCGGTCAGCGAATCGATCTGAGCCTTTTCCTCGTCTGACATTTTATCGTATTCGATAGCCGCAAGCATTTCCTCACGGCTCATTTCAGACTCGGAGCCTGCAGCGCTCATCCGGGAAACCGCCTCGGCAAGCTGTTCGTCCGAAAGAGCGTCTATTTTAGCTTTTTCATCGTCCGAAAGCTGATCGTATCCGATTTTTGCAAGCAGTTCCTCGCGGCTTGCGGATTCTTCGTCCTGTGATTCCTCGAATTTCAGACCTGTAAATACGTCAGTTTCCGGGTCGGCAAGCTGTTCCTTTACAATTTCCGTATCATTTATTCTTTCGATAAGCGTAGTCATAAGATCCGAACGGTAGCCCACAACTCCGCTGATAGACTGAGCCGAGGCTTCCTCGTTTGGCTTAAGTATTCCTACAACCTTGAGTTCTATTCCGTTTTCGATTACCGACTTCATATATTCCTCATCGTCGGACATATCCACCCATTTTGAACCGTCTTTTTTATAATAATCGGTATTAAGTATAAGCCTGTATCTCAGATTCAGTATTTCATCATAGGAATACTCAGTGACCGATTCGTCAACGGTTTCCATGTTTTGCATGGCGTTCATCATCTCGGACAGCTCATTTACATCCTTTAAGCCAAGCGAATAAAGCGAAAAATCGTCTATTTCATTATATTTGTTTACAACAACGACGATTTCGTTATAGTTTTCAGGCATACGTCCGGCGATAACGTCGTATTGAGCGTCTAGAATATCCTGATTGTCTATCATTTCCGACCACATATTGGAGGTCGAAGACATAATAGGCGACATCGAACCAATCGAGGACGACTGCATATCGCTTATCTGCGAGCCCATTCCAAGCGCTTCATATACCTGAGAAGGGTTTACCTGTATGATTTCACCTTCGTCATTTTCCTTGTAAATGTTCATTACGGTGCTGTAGGAATATTTAATATCGCTTGTATACTGCTCCAGCACATCCTTTTTACTCTCAAGATAGGTCTTGAACTCTTTCAGATTGTTCTGACTGGAGCCGGCGGACATTGCATTGATCATCAGTCCGGTTGAATTCCTTGAATAGACTCTGTCGGCGGGACGGTTTTCATCAGGCTCGGCGGTATCCATCATTATTTCCATCATCGACTGAAAATCAGTAGTGGTTTCGTCGATTGTCAGAGGATAGGTTGAAAGAGTATCCTCCTGGACTGCATCTATATAAGTCTGAACTCCGTTTGAAAGAGAAAGTATAAGAGCTATTCCTATGATTCCGATACTTCCGGCAAATGAGGTAAGTATGGTTCGTGCTTTCTTCGTAAGCAGATTATTTTTTGAAAGTGAAAGAGCCGTAAGGAACGACATTGAGGTTTTTTTGCCTTTTTTTCTGTCGGCTTTTGCTTTCTCTTCATTTTTGATCGGTTCAACTACGTTGGCGGAGTAGGGATCTGAATCGTCGGTTATTTTTCCGTCAAGCAGCTTTATTATTCTTGAAGAATATTTCTCGGCAAGCTCGGGGTTATGGGTTACCATAATAATAAGCTTGTCCTTGGAAATCTCCTTAAGTATCTCCATTATTTGAACGCTGGTAGCCGAATCAAGAGCTCCGGTAGGCTCGTCAGCCAGCAGTATGTCCGGATCGTTTATAAGCGCGCGGGCGATAGCGACTCTCTGCATTTGTCCTCCGGACATCTGGTTGGGCTTTTTATTCAGCTGGTCGCTTAGACCTACCTTTGTCAGAACGTCTATGGCTCTTTTTCGTCTTTCCGATTTTGAAACTCCGGAAAGAGTCAGCGCCAGTTCTACATTTGAAAGCACCGTCTGATGAGGGATAAGGTTATAGCTTTGGAACACAAAACCGATAGAATGGTTTCTGTAAGTATCCCAGTCACTATCTTTAAATTCCTTGGTTGATTTTCCGTTTATAACAAGATCGCCGCTGGTATACCGGTCAAGTCCTCCGATTATGTTTAACAGTGTGGTTTTTCCGCAGCCTGACGGTCCGAGAATGGATACGAATTCATTTTCACGGAATTCTATATCGATTCCTTTGAGCGCCTGAACTGTTTCATTTCCGGAAACGTAGTTCTTAATTATCTGCTTTAAACTAAGCATTCAAAAATCTCCTTACCTTGATATTAATTTTATTGTACTGTTATTATAACAGGCGTTTTTAAACTGTATTTAAACTTTAAAAAATCATTCAGTAATTTTATGGATATCTTTTATTGTAAATAAAAGAGTTTGGGAATAAGGTCACTTTATTGTATTTATATAATATACATAAAATATCAATTAATAAATACTATATATGCTACATTTTAGATATATTGCTGTGGTAAAATTGTCAAAAAGACTAAGAAAATCAAAAATATACCGTCAATGGTGATTCCGCTTCAAATTCCGATCCGGAATGTATATGGGGGAATAATCGGCATAATGACTCTGTTTTATTAAGCAATAAGATCTGCTCTGTATGCTTAGAAACATTCCGAGACAACAATGATATGTTCAGCCAGGGATAAAAGGAGGTAATGTTATGAAAATGAAAGAAATGGTATTGACAGCTGTTTTAGCGCTGCTGCTGACCTCATGCGGCAATACGGCGGCTGATTCTGACAGTACTGATAGTTTACAGACAAGTCAGAGCGCATCGTCTGAATCTGAAGTTTCAAGTACGGCATCGGAAGAGTATGAGAGTAAGGGTTCCGATAAATATAATAATGAAGAGGATTATTATGTTTCAGTGGACGAAAGTGTTAATTTTGACAGCTATGATACATTTGCTTCGTCTGATGAATTGAAAAATGCGCTTGTTGATTGCGGTATTGAACTTGAAAGCCTTTCAGAACCAGATTTTGACAGTGAAAAATATACTATTGAAAGTGTTACGATGTATCCGGAATGTGCATATTATTTTATCACAGATAATGAAAACAACAATGGAATATCTGTTTGCGTTCAATTTGACCGGTTTAATGATTATACTGAAATGTGCAGCTATCTTGACGGATTGTATTATAATACAGAGGACTTTGCAATGATTAACGATACTGAAACTGACAGCGAAAAGGAAACTTATGCTGTTGACGGAAATCATTTCAGCGTGTTCAGGCTTTCACGGGACGGTCTGATTTATAGCGTTTTCAGCGAGAACGTTTCAAACCAACAGGTTTATTCCTACGCTGAGGATATAAGACTTTAGAATCTGTGCCGCCGCATTGAGTTGCGGCGTTTTTTTGTTATATCTGAAAAGTTATTGAATTTCCTGCGTTTTTAGTATTGTGACACTGCTTTTAAGGGAGTAGATAAGTTGTGAATAGCCGGTCAAATTTGTTTTATTTGTGTTGCATTTTGTCTTGATGTGATGTATAATAAAAATATATAGGTAGATAAGAATTCGGCGCATAAAAGAAAGGATCGGGATCAGTTTCTATGGATAATGACTTCAACAAGCCGTCCTCCAAGGAAGAGCTTGCAAGACAGATCGCAAGAAATATGGCTATGCAAAACGGCAGGGATGTTTTTTCTGATAATACAGAATTCTTTTCCGATGAAAATAATCAGGAAGATGATTTCAAGGCGGAGGAACGCAGGTATGTTTCATCAGGCTCCGCAGACGGCAGAGCAAAAGGACGGACAGAAGCTTCTGCGGCTTCGGCAGGCGTAAAAACAGCGGAAAAACCACATAAAAATGCTTCCAGAAGCGGTGACATAAACAACGGAGCTTCATCAAAAAAGAAAAAAGGAACTAAGGCAAAGAAAAAGTCCAAAGTGAAAACTGCGGGAATTATTTCGGCTTCAGTTCTGATCGTTGCGGCAGCTGCGGTGACCGGAGTTTATTTTTACGGAATGAATAAGGTTGACGGAAAATTTCTGGCTAATACCACGATAAACGGTATCGACGTAAGCGGAAGAACCGAAAAGGAGGCATATGAGCTGGTGCTTCAGGATTCGGTTATTCCTGAAAATATAACTCTGATCAAGATGGACGGAACAGATCTGACGATTTCCCTTGACAAAATAGACTATAATGACAACATAAAAGTCACCATATCGCAGTATTTCAGTCAGCAGAATCATTATACCTGGTTCAGAAATCTGTGGAGCAAAACCGAATATAATTTTGATTCTGCGTTTACATATGATAAAGACAAGCTGAACAGTGAAATAAAGCGTAAGGTACTGGATTCGCCTGGTACTACCGAGCCTGAGGACGCTTATATTGAAAAAACAGATGATGGCTTTGTGCTGGTCGAGGAAGTACAGGGAGATAAATTTGACGAAGATAAGCTTGATTCCTTATATGAATATGTCGATGAATGTGTTGATTCCGGTCTGTATACGATAGATCTCAGCGGAATATACTGCTATGAGAAGCCTGAAGTGGTTAGTGAGGATCTTGAGGAACAGCTTGAACAGCTTAATTCACTGTATGATATAGAGATAAATTATGATTTCACATATACTACGGAAACTCTCACCGGAAGCGAAATTATAGACTGGATAACCTTTGAAAACGAGGATCCTGCCGACGGATATACAGTTGATGAGGACAAGGCTATGGAGTATGTGGAAGAACTTGCTGAAAAGTACGATACTTACGGAAAAGACAGAAAGTTCAATTCTACAAGCAGAGGTGAAATAACCGTTGAGGAGGGTGAGGGCTGCTACGGATGGTGGATAGATCAGCAGAAGACCTGCGATCAGCTGGTAGAGCTGATAGAAGAGGGGAGCTCGGCTGATGTTGAACCTATTTATTACAAGAATCCGTATTCCTCTTATGAATATGTATGCAATCCCGAGTGGAGGACCGCAGAATCGGATATCGGCGATACCTACTGTGAGGTTGATCTGGCGATGCAGCATTTCTGGTATTATAAAGACGGAAAGCTTGAATATGAGTGTGATATAGTTTCCGGTCTGCCGACGGAGGAAAGAAATACTCCCGGAGGAGTTTATAAGCTTTGGCTCAAGGAAAAGAACAAGGTCCTGAAAGGAAGTCTGTCTACGGGCGAAACCTGGGAAACACCCGTAACATTCTGGAACAATATAAGCACTTTCGGAGTAGGACTTCACGACGCCACATGGCATTCATATTTCGGAGGAAACAGATATAAGACAAACGGTTCCCACGGCTGTATCAATATGCCGTACGACGCCGCTGAATATGTATATGAAAATATAGAGATCGGCACGCCGGTTGTAATGTACTGGTGATCCGACAGTTGGGAGTATGAATAAGAAGCGGTCTTTTTACGAATTGACGGGTAATGTTTCAGAGCGTGTTCAGCTTTATGTGAACACGCTCTGATTTTTGATTGTATGAATTTTAAAGCGTGCTCATATGAGTCTATGCAAATGTATTTTTAGGCAATTCTGCTTAAAAAGCCTGTAGAATATGCAGACCGGTGCATACGAAAATTTGACAATAAAATATTATAGTGCTATAATATTAAAGCAATACATATCAATCAAGAGGTATGTTGATATAAGTCCGGCGTATTTTTTCTCTTCAGAATCAGTATGCTTGATATATATTGACCGTCCGAAATCTATAAATAAAGGAGCATGAGCAATGAATAAGAAGATTGCAGTAATAAAGGGCGACGGGATAGGGCCTGAGATCGTAACCGAAGCTATGAAGGTTCTTGACAGCGTTGCCGGAAAATACGGTCACAGCTTTGAATACGACCAGCTTTTAATGGGCGGCTGTTCCATTGACGTCAACGGAGTTCCGCTTACGGATGAAACCATTGAACGCTGCAAGTCAGCCGACGCGGTTCTCATGGGTTCTATAGGAGGAGATACCACCACATCGCCGTGGTACAAGCTTCCGCCCGAACTTCGCCCCGAGGCAGGACTGCTTAAGATCAGAAAGTCGCTGGGCCTTTTCGCAAATCTCCGTCCGTCGGTACTTTACCCGCAGCTGGCGGGGGCCTGTCCTCTTAAGGAGGAAATAAGCGCAAAAGGCTTTGATATGCTTATTATGAGGGAGCTTACGGGAGGGCTTTACTTCGGAGAGAGAAAGACCGAAGAGGTTGACGGAGTAATGACGGCCGTTGACACTCTTAAATATGATGAGAACGAAATAAGAAGAATAGCCGTTAAGGCTTTCGAGGTAGCAATGAAGAGGAGTAAAAAGGTTACCAGCGTTGACAAGGCTAACGTGCTTGATTCCTCGCGTCTGTGGAGAAAGGTCGTAACCGAGGTTTCTGAGGACTATCCTGAGGTTGAGCTTGAACATATGCTGGTTGACAATTGTGCAATGCAGCTGGTGAAGGATCCTGCTCAGTTCGACGTTATGGTAACTGAAAATATGTTCGGAGATATTCTTTCGGACGAGGCTTCGATGATAACCGGCTCTATCGGAATGCTGGCTTCCGCGTCGATGAATGAAACAAAATTCGGCCTCTATGAGCCGTCGGGAGGTTCGGCGCCGGATATTGCAGGACAGAACAAGGCTAATCCTATCGCTACTATTCTTTCGGCCGCAATGATGCTCAGATATTCATTTGATATGAGCGAAGAGGCTGACGCTGTGGAAAATGCCGTAAATAAGGTGCTTGACGACGGTTATCGCACAGGCGATATAATGTCTGAAGGAATGAAAAAGGTAAGCTGCTCAGAGATGGGCTCGCTTATTGCTCAGGCAATAAATTGATATGTAAAAAGATAATGAAACACCGCGCAAAGTCGTTTGACGGGCTTTGCGCGGTATTGCGTTAAAAACGGTGAAGGAAAACTACAAGCCTTCTTTTTGAATGATGCACTAATTTATAATAATACCCACTTTTGCCAGAGCTTTTTTCAGCGTTTCGCTGTCAAGAGGAAGCAATCCGCTTTCGTCCGTTTTGCGTTCATAATCGAATCTCTGGAATTTTATGTAATTTTCCGAGCAGTCTTCCGATGAATAAACGTGAGCCATAATATACTGGTTTTTAACAGCATAATAATTGACCGGCACTAAAGACAGAACGGCGTGAGGATCGGCTTGGACCCGGTCGATAAGCTCTTTGAAGTCTGTATCTACATAGCATATTTTACGGCATTTGAAATCCTTGATCCGCTTTTTCAGCGGAGTTTCAGTCGGCCGGGTGCTCTTTTTTCTGAAAATATCCATCAGTCCCATATAGTTTTCCTCCGAAAAAATCTTAATGTAATTATATCATTGCTTTCGGGTAAAGTCAAATATTTGCCGGCTTTTGCTCGATCTGTTTCCGGGATGTTTATTTTTTTGTTGACTTTTAGCGGGTTTTATGATAAAATGACATTGATATATTTTAAAATTGGCGAGAACGTTTTTTATGAATTACTATATTTACGGATTCACAGGAAAAGGAAATTACAGAAAGCATAATGAAGATTGTATGCTCATAAACCGGGAAACCGTCCGGAAGGGCGGCTTTGAATCGGTGTGTATTGCTCCTTTTCTTTCTGCGGTATGCGACGGTGTTGGCGGAGAGCAGGCCGGTGAGGTTGCTTCCGAACTGTGTATAAGGTATTTGTCAATTACGGATTACGATTCTTCCGTAGACCTGGACAGGCATATTATGAATATACACGGCAAGATAATAAAAAACGGTATTTCCTCTCCTGACTCCATTAATATGCAGACTACTCTGTGCTGTCTTGCGGTAGATGAAAACGGCAGGGCAATGTGTTATAATATAGGCGACAGCAGGATGTACCGTTATGTCGGCGGCTGTGTGCGTCAGATAACGGTTGATCAGACTTACGGAAGATTTTTATACGAGCAGGGTGAGATCGACGGAATTTCAGAGCTTGATCCTGAAATGCAGAATGCGATAGTATCTTCTATAGGAAGTGTTCTGCAGCTGCCCAGCATAGACCGCTTTGAATTTGTAACACCATTCGGAAGCGAAAGCGACGATACGGTATTGATATGTTCGGACGGTGTTTCAGACTATGTTTCGGATGACGAGTTTGAAATAGCGATGAAAATAGAAAGCATGACCTTCAAGGAAAGGATAGAAGCGCTTTGCGAGCTTGCGCTCAGAAACGGGAGTACAGATAACGTTTCTGTAATCGGTATAAAGCCGTTTAATACTCAGGAGGAGTACGAAAAGCTTATAGGAGGCGTTGCTTCCCATGAAGAAAAAGCCGAAACTATAAGAGCCGAGCATGAGTGTCTTGCGTATGAGACCCGTTATCAGAACAGCATGCTTATGGAGCAGGCAGATTTAAGTCTGCAAAAGCTGTTCGACGATCTGGAAAGCTTTAAAAAATCTTGATATAAAAACGCATGAAGCATTTTATTTTACAGCTTCATGCGTTTTTCGTAATTATTTATATCCTAGGCAATCCGGATACGGAATTGTTTGCAGTAAATCGGATTATACCGCCTTATTAATACCATACTGTTCTGAACATCAGAGTCCGTTGGGGTTATTTCTGGTAAAATTCCAGCCGTCCGCAGCCATTTCGTCAAGTCCGTACTGAGCTTCCCAGCCGAACAGCTCTTTTGCTTTATCGGTATTTGCATAGCATACCGCAATATCTCCGGCGCGTCTTGGCATGATCTGATACGGTATCTTTTTGCCGCAGGCTCTTTCAAAGGCATGAAGAACGTCCATTACGCTGGAGCCTTTTCCTGTGCCGAGATTTACCGCTTCAACGCCTTTATGCTCCAGAACATATTTTACAGCGCATAAATGTCCGGAAGCAAGATCAACGACATGGATATAATCGCGCACGCCGGTTCCGTCAGGAGTATCATAGTCATTTCCGAAAACTCCGAGACGTTCAAGCTTGCCGGAAGCTACCTGAGCGATATAAGGGAAGAGGTTGTTGGGAATTCCGTTTGGATCCTCGCCTATAAGTCCGCTCTTGTGAGCACCGATAGGATTGAAGTATCTGAGCAGAGAAACGGACCATTCGTTGTCGGCAGTGAAAACATCTTTTAATATCTGCTCTATCATGACCTTTGTATATCCGTAAGGATTGGTTGACGAGTTGGTAGGCATTGTTTCAACGTAAGGCGCAGGATTGTTTACTCCGTATACCGTAGCCGACGAAGAAAAGACTATTTTCTTGCAGCCGTGAGCTCTCATTGCGCTGATAAGCATAAGCGTTCCGGTAATATTGTTGTGGTAATACTCAATCGGCTTTTCAACCGACTCTCCCACCGCCTTGAGTCCGGCGAAGTGAATGACAGCGTCGATCTTATTTTCATCAAATATTTTATTCATTGCGTCAAGGTCGAGAATATCAGCCTCGTAGAATTTAAAATCCTTGCCTGTTATTTTTTTTATACGGTTAAGAGCCTCGGGCTTTGAATTGGAGAAGTTATCAAGAACAACAATGTCGTAGCCGGCGTTCAGCAGTTCAACGCAGGTGTGACTTCCGATAAAACCCGCTCCGCCTGTAACAAGAATATTTGCCATTGCAATCCGTCCTTTCATATAAATCTGTTAAAGACCGGTCTGATCTTTAATGTTAGTATAACACATATCAATGCGTATTTCAATAATTATTTGTTTCAGGCACATGGAAATTTGTTGCATTATCGCCGAAACAGTGATATAATAGATACAGAAAAAGTTTGCGTTTAAGCGAGGTGTGATTATGAACGGTTCAGATAAACATTCATTTAAAACAAATCCCAAGGACAGCGTTGCATTGTCCGTTTATAATGTGGGACATGAAAAATGCAAGGGACTGCACAAATGGGGAAGCGGAGTAAGGGATCATTTTCTGATCCATCATATAATACGGGGAAAAGGGATTTATAAGACTCCTTACGGCGAGTATAAGCTAAAAGCCGGAGATACTTTTCTAATATATCCGTATACTGAAATTACATATATTGCAGACGAGTTTGAACCATGGGAATATTACTGGGCCGGGTTTTCGGGAAGCGACGCCGAGGTGATAATCAACCGCACTGATTTCACAAAAGAGTTTCCGGTTATGTCAGCCGACTTCGGCAGCGAGCTGAAGGAACGCCTGAATGATATTTATATAAACCGGGGACAGAGTGAAGCGGCGGCATTGAAAATGACCGGACAGCTGTATATTGCGCTGTCGCTGCTTGTAGAAAAGTCGGATAAGGGAGGCGTTGCCGAGAATATGTCGCAGCGTCATGTAAAAGCTGCAAAAAAGTTTATTGCATACAACTATTCGCTTCCGATAACCGTCGAGGATGTTGCGGCAGGAGCGGCAGTAAGCAGAAGCACCTTATTCAGAGCTTTTACGGAAACTCTCGGTATATCACCGCTTGAATATCTAACTGAATTCAGAATAGAACAGGCATGCAGACTGCTCAGGCACACAGATTTATCGGTTACCGCAGTTTCTCTGTCCGCCGGATATGAGGATCCGCTGTACTTTTCAAAAGTGTTTAAGAAATATAAAGGAGTTTCTCCAAGCGTATACAGAAGAGAACACAATCAGGCAAGATAATAATCAAAGCGGACGGTCACAGTAAAAGGACCGTCCGCTTCAGTTATGAAATTATATTAACATACGCCGTATCAATAGTTTTTCGGTATAATCGGATTAATTTCCGTATATGGTCTTGCCGAGCGCTTCGCGGCACTTGTCAAAATCTACGGTAAGTATAGACTGACCGTTGTCGGTAGTGCCGTAGCCGTAGGCATCGTCCATAGGTATCCGCAGCTGCTGAATATCGTAGCCGAGAATAAACGGCGCTCTGTAGGTAAGAAAATAAAGTTCGGATTTTGTCATGTTTGTGGTCAGATTCGAAAGACAGGTCCTTGCAAAGCCGTCAAGCTCAAAAGGATTGAGAGTCTTTGATTTTTCCAGTATTTTTGAAATTACCGTTCTTTGTCTTTCGGTACGTTCAAAATCAGCGTTTCCGACATATCTCAGTCTGGCGTATGCAAGCGCCTGATTTCCGTTTACGGTGATTCCTTTTCCTCCGGAAGTAAGATAATCGGTGCCTTTTTCGTTTCCGAGGTATTTGTTCTGTTCGGCCATCGGATCCTTCATTCCCTCCGCTTCTTCGTCGGAGATGTCAAGTTCGATACCGCCTACTGCGTCTACGATATCTATAAACGAATAAAAGTCGATATAAACATACTTGTCCACTTCAATGTCAAAGTTAAGCTCTATTGTATCCATCAGCAGCTCCGCTCCGCCGTAAACGTAAGCGGCGTTCATTTTGTTCCAGCCATTTCCGGGAATTTCAACGTACATATCTCTCATAAACGAGGTCATTGTTATCTGCTTGGTCGCTTTGTTGACCGAAAGCAGTATCATTGAGTCGGTTCTTCCGCGCTCTTCCTCGTCACGGGTGTCTGAGCCGATTATCAGCACGTTCAGCACGTCATCGGAACTCAT
>ERZ780218.1485-NODE-1485-length-14460-cov-3.335786_pt1 | contig 14460 bp, 11 predicted proteins | sample MGYA00510975_ERZ780218 | MGnify/ENA primary metagenome ERZ780218 (study PRJEB29588, sample SAMEA2152063) | human gut metagenome | biome: human gut; feature: human-associated habitat; material: faeces | place: Denmark | collected 2008/2010 ...
CCTGTTCATCCGGCTGCTGTCCATCCTGGGGCTCTTTCCCACGCTGTTCCGGGTGGTGATCAGCAGGGTGGGGGGGAAAAAGCCCCAGGCGGCGGAGGCGGAGCGTCTGCCGGAGGACAGCGGCGCCACCGAGGACGAGCGCGACCTGGCCGGCATGGTGACCCAGGCCAAGGGCACCTTTGGCATGGTCCTGAACTTCCCGGAGGACGACCCCCGGAAGTACGACGCGGAGCTGGTGGCCCTGGCCGCAGAGCTGAACCCCAGTGATGCCAAAGACGTGTGGCGCTACTACGGAAACGAACACCCGGAGCAGCTGCCCGAGCTGGAGACGGCAGAGTTCCTGCGCGTGGTACACCGCCGCCCCAAGGAGGTGCGTTGACATGGAATCAATGATCGGCCGCGGCCGGGATGCCATCGCTATGATCGTAGATCCCGACAGCTTTGCGGAAAACCGGGTGGGTTGCGCCCAGGTGCCGGAGGGCTACGGCCCCGGCGCCGTGGTGGGCACCGCCAGCCTCAACGGCAGACCCGTCACCATCCTGGCCAATGACGCCCAGGCCGTCAACCCCCGTTTCCCGGTGGTCTATTTCGGCGTCATCGGTATGGAGGAAGCCTATAAGATGGCCTCCGCCGTCTACGAATCCATCCTGGCCGACCGGGACAAGCCCGTGGGAGAAAAGCGGCCCCTGCTGCTGATTGTGGACACCCCGGGCAACGGCCCCGGCAAGGTGGAGGAGATCTTCGGCATGAACAAGGCCACCGGCGCCTATCAGCTTGCCCTGGCGGAGGCGCGGAAGGCGGGCCATGCGGTGATCGCCATGGTCATCGGCCGGGCTATCAGCGGCGCGTTCCTGTGCCACGGCCTTCAGGCGGATCACATCCTGGCCCTGCCCAAGGAGTGCGGCACCATGATCCATGTGATGCCCCTGACCAGCATCTCCCGCATCACCAAAATGGACATCGAGCGGCTGGAGGAGCTCTCCCAGGAGAGCCCGGTGTTCGCCGCCGGCGTGGATTTCTTCTACCGCCTAGGCGGCGTGGAGGAGATCGTCCCCGCCCCGGAGGGTATGCGGGACGCCCTGGCCCGGCATGTGGAGCTGGTGGAGACCCTGAAGCGCGAGGGGCACTATGAGCAGACCGGCCCCTGGGGCCGGGGTGCTCTGGGTGCGGAGCGGGGCGGACGGACTACCCGCCCGGAGGTGCTGCGGCGGATGTCAGAGGAGTTCGCCGCAGTATCCTCCTCCTATCTCGCCTGACATGGGTACCGGAGCGGAGCTGCGCCGGGCCCTGCTGGAGTTCGGTACGGGCCCGCTCCTGTCCGAGATGCCCCGCCGCACCCTGGCGGACAAGGGCATTGCCGGCCCCACGGCGGCCCATGTGATTGAGGAGCTCCACACCCCGCTGAACCTGGCCTATACGACCTTTACCACAGGCACCACCGCATTCCAGACCCCTGTGGGCGTCACCTGGCAGGAGCTTCCTGACCGCGCAGCGGCCGGTGTCCGGGCCCTGGAGCGGTGCGGCGTCCCCCGGGGCGCAGAGCTGCTGGTGACCTACCCACCTCTGGTCAATGTATTCAGCCGACAGGCCTTGAAGGAGTATGGCTCGGAGCCCCGCTTCATCCTGCGCCCCTCAAGGGATGCGTTGCTGGCCGAGCTGTGCAGCGGCGCCCGCTTTGTGGTGGGGGAATCCTCCTTCCTGCGGGCAGCTCTGCAGGACGCACACCGGCTGGGCCTGACCTGTGAGCTACAGGAGCACTTGGTGCTCATCGCCGCCGGCACCCCGCTGGATCCGGAGCTGGCTGAGGAGGCCGCCCGGCTGCCCGGCGCGCAAGTTCACGATCTGTATGGCTGTCAGGAGTTCGGCTGGCTGGTGTTGGACGGTGCCCCCCTGCGGACAGATATCACTCTGTGCCGGGATCCGGGGGATGCGGGCAGGCACCATCTTCTGGTGGGTGGCCTCCCTACGGGGGACTGCTTCCGGCTCGGAGCACATCCGCTGAACCCGGAGGGTGCCATCTGTACCAATACCAAGGTTCGCTCCCCTCTGGAGCTGGAAACCACCCTGTTGGCAGGGAATGTCTCCAGCCGGGATACGGCGCTCCGCACCGCTCGCACCATCCTGCGCATCAAGTCCCGTATCATCCGGGTATCCCCAGATTATGTCTGTGGGGCGGAGCAGACGCGGTTGACGGTGGGGCCTACGGGCGGCCCACCCCTGCTGGAGCTGGAGGGCCCGGAGGCTACCCGCATGCTGGACACGCTGGTACAGGCCCAGCGGCAGTACCAGAGACAGGCCAAGACCGATCCGGTCTGGAGGAAGAAATGCTGACAGAAATTCCGTGCCGTCATACATTGCTCTATCTCTCCCGGTCTAGTGAAGAGCTCCTCTGGCTACACAGAGAGGCCGTCTTTCCCGATCCCGCAACCTGGGAGGCGGTTTGGGAGCGGTTCCGCGGTATCCCCGTAATCACCCGGCGGCGGGCCGCCCCCGGGGAACTGATTCCCGTGGGGGTATCCCTCCCTATCCGGCGGGACGGCGGGCGATGGCGCATGGCCTCACAGGTGCCTTTGGACGGGGTAACGAAGGCCGTTTCCGCCGTACAGGCGGCGGAAATGTGCGCCGAAGGCTCTTTGCCCTTCAGCGGCCTGGTGACGCAGCTGCTCCGTCAGGTGCCTCGGTATGGGGCTGCGGCGGGCTTGTTCGGCTCCGCCGCCCTGGAGGCGGTTACAGGTCTGCCCTACTGCCACTCCGGTTCCGACCTGGACGTACTGCTCCTGCCCCAAGAGGACGCGGATCTCCCAGCTCTGGGAGGTCTGCTACGCCGGCTGGAGGAAAAATGGAGCCTGCGCATAGACGCGGAGGTGGCCCTGGGCAGCGGGCGATATGGAAAACTGGCGGAGCTGCTGTCCGGCTCTGGCACTATCCTGGTCAAAGGCGGTTCAGCCCCTGTTTTGTGTTCTACCCGCGCTGTCCTGGCATCCCTGGGCAGCAGCGGTAAATCAATTTTGAAAAAGTGAGGTTATCAGTTATGGAAATCAAAGCGCGTGTTCCCGGTATGATCGTGGATGTGAAAGTCAATGAGGGCGACCATGTGGAGGTCAAGGACGTCCTGATGGTCATGGAGGCCATGAAGATGGAGCAGCCCATCCCCTGCCCTGTGTCCGGCGAGGTTGTAGAGCTGCGTGTGGAGAAAGGCGACCGGGTCCGCAGCGGCGACGTGCTGGCTGTCGTCGAGTAAATCTGGTCACCGCAGGCTGGGCCGCACCGCGCATCATTCGCCGGTGCGGCCCTTTTAGATAGGAGGTAGTTGTCCATGACCGTAAATACGCAATCTACGGTTCTGGAACAGGAGGCGGCCTTTGCGGCGCAGCAGGCTACCCGCAGCCTGCTCTATGAGGTGAGCGTATCCCCCAAGCCAGGTCTGGTGGACCGCTTTGACAGCGGAGCCCATGCAGATATGGATTTTTTCACCTATTTGGACAGTTCGGTAGCCTTAACCGAATATTTCCGCATGACCTATCTGGAAGGCGCCTCCTCTCCCTGTCTTACTCCGCCGGAGCTCTTTCCCCGTCTGAGGCGGCTAGGTGTCCAGGCAGAACAGCAGATGTATGCCGCCACCAGGGGCGTCAACACCCACAAAGGGATTATTTTTACCCTGGGGCTGTTTTGCGGCGGGCTGGGCTGGCTCTCCGGGCGCGATGAACCTGCGGATGAGGTGGGATTGCTGCATCTGTGTAGTCAAATTGTGACGCCGGAGTTTGAACAGGAATTGAGAAAGATGCCGCTCACATCGGCCAAAAGTGGCAGCGAACGTTTTTTTGTTGCCACCGGCCATTCCGGTATTCGGGGCGAGGCGGCCGCCGGGGACCCCAGCATTGTTCACTGTGGACTTCCTGCCCTTCGGAGTGCTCTGCAACAAGGATATTCTATCAATGATGCCGGTATCATTGTCCTGCTGGAACTGTTGTGCTGTGTCCACGATTCCAATCTCTTCGTGCGCTGCGGGGAGAAGAAGCAGCACGAACTGGCTCAGGCAGCCAGAGAAATCCTGGATGCGGAGCAGCTGGATCTTGGGAGGGTAGCACGACTGAACCAGCGATGTGTCCGTGACTGGGCCAGTCCCGGAGGCTGCGCAGACCTGCTTGCCGCAACGTTTTTTTTGCATTTTTATTTTATGAAGCCTGAGAAAATTGGAGAGAGTATTTCATCCGAGAAAGGCAGTTTGGAAAGTTGAATCTCTTTTACGGAACTGTTTTTCAACAAGCCGGAATCGTCCACGCTGTATTGCCTGCCCAGGTACCACAGCGTGGATTTTTTATAGCCACCTTCCTTGTATACTCACATTCATGAGAGGAAAGGGAATATCATAATATACCTGGGTTCACTGTGGCATTAAGAAGTGCCTGCGCCTACCGGCGCACAGCACTATCTTTACCTATGCAGCAAAAAGAACCTGGATCTGCTGCAGACTTCTTAATGCCGTTAATCAGGCCGCCGGCTTTGCGTTTTGGCACAAAACCGATGGCCCTTGTTTTCCCTGTTGGCACACGGTAGGGTGCCGTGGCCCTCCGTTTCTGAATTTTGGACTTCCAAATTCAGAAGAACGGAGGAAACAGCATGAGTTTCAACTATGCCAAGGAACGCAGGAAGTTCGAAGCGGAGTGGAAGAAACTCCGTCAGGAATATAAACAGGCGGGAATGGATGCACATGCAATCGAACAGCTTTATCTGTTCGACCTCGAAGTATTTTGTTCAGAACGATCTTACTCGAACCATACCCAGCAGATGCCGGATATGTACATAGCAGAAAATTCCTCTGACCACTCAAGCCTGTTGAAAAAGTTTGAAAACCTCTCCGTCACATTTGATGAAGCGGCGTTTCACGACCGCTATGCATGGGTAGAAACAATAGAGGATTCGCACTTATCTGCTCTCCTTAGAAAACTCCCCCAGAGGGACTTGGAGCTACTTACTTTTCTGGTAATTGAAGGGCATACACAAGAGGAGGCTGCAAAGAAATGGGGGTGCAAGCAGTCGTCGATTTCTGAGAGATACAAAAAAATCAAAAAATTTTTGAAATAAGCCTATAAAAATTGCCTTCTCGCTGCCTACACAGTGAGGAGGCAATTTGCTATGCTCTTGCATAGCAAATTTGGCCATGTGCCGCTTTCAGCGGCACGGCCATGAAATCAAAAGCGCGTGAGCCGGGACGGCCCACATGCGCAAAAACTTCATGCGCTCTGGTTTTTGCCTCTGTTCGTGATGCGCCCCAAGCGTATGAAGTTTTATACCTCCTGTACAGCTTGAAAACTTCATATCCGGCAGCGGGATACGTCCGCTGACGAGAGGCCCTCCGGGAGGAGGGCTGAAGCGACGCTGGAGGATGCGCCAAGACCACCTGTGCGGGAAACCGCATCAAAGACGGCCAAGGAAGGTGCAGAGCGGTGCCCATCCGTCCACAAAGCAGCCTGTGGCGGGCTGTTTCGCATTGCGGCTGGTTTACCCGGCCCAACCCTCGTCAGCAATCTGATAATGATACTCCTGTCCAGCCACAGCCCCGGGTGATACCGGGATCAAGCAATGGGGGCAGCTCGGAGAGATCCTCGGAGGGGTGAGATTCCCGTGATGTGTGCCAACACAGTCCGTCTGCTGCCGCCCAGGGCCCGGGAAGTATCCTAGTACGAAAATCGAACACCCCCAGAGGGCCCCAAACCGGGGCCCCCGGGGACGTTTTTCTTCTGGAATTGAATGGCCTAGATTATCAAGATTACCGCGTCATGACTGCCCAGACAGCCGCCGCCCCACACACGGCCCAACGCCGTTCAAGTACCCTTGACATGGGCACCGCCTCCATCCTCACTTCGAAAACGGCACACAGGGCTCACACGGCCGCGACAGAGGCCTTCCAGTGGTCGTCTGTCTCTCATTTTGGAGTGGGTGCGGGCCATTCCCACAAATGCGCCGGCTGCCACTTGCGGCAAGCCAGGCGCCCTGCTTGCCCCACCCGAGAGTTGATAAACGCATCCTCCCTTGGTACCCCTTGACCTAATGCCCCTGGTGACGCCACTTTTCCGGCGGTCCCGTACTTGCTTGCTACTTCGTACGGCTCTCCATGGCCTGTTCACCGACGTTTAGGGCAATAGTACGCTGCTATGGGCAACCTTTGCCGCATATTGTCTCCCGCTAGTATCCCCGGCCTTATGAGGCTTCACATGAAATATCTGGTAGGGGCACTTCACATGCAAAACTGCTCAGAGAGGCAGCGGGTACCCACAGGGCACCTACCGCACGGTTTCTGGGTGCGTCGGGCCTGTATTTCCGGGATCATTTTCACTGTGGGCAAATAGGACGCGCCAGAATATACCGTGGCCTAGTTCGATACAGACGACGTCTCACCAGCGTGGGTGACAGGGAGGGAGAACTTAGGTTTACCGCGGTAGAGCAGTCCGCCCACAAACATACCGATGATCGATGGGATCAGCCAGGCAAATCCCATCTCCGCCAAGGGGAAGATGGACATCAGATGCTTCAGCCACTCCAGGTTTGGGAATACACTGAGCACGGCGTCACCCAGGCTCAGAATCAGGGCCACCAAGACACCCCCCTTATAGAACCCGTCGTTGGGAAGGAAGCGATTCAGCAAGCCCAGGACCGTAGTGACGATACACGCCGGGTAGATCACCAGGAAAATGGGGGTAACATAGTTGACAATATTCTGCACCCCTGTGATCCCCATGAACACACCAATCAGGCAGGCGATCAGAAGCAGGACCTTATAAGGAATTTTCTCCCGGAAAAAGGTATACAGGAAGGAGACCACCGTGCTGCCCAGGCCCACCGCTGTCGTCAGGCAAGCCAGGGTCACGGCGCCGCCCAGGCATGCAATGCCCGCGGTCCCCATAATCTGCCGGATCAGGCCGGAGAGGAGGACCGTCTGTGGGGTGTCCTGCGGATAGATCCCACTGCCCGTCGCGCCCAAATAGGTCATGGTACCATAGACGGCAAACAGGGCCGCAACACACACCAGGCCGGCGGAGAAGGCGGCCTTTTTACTGGCCTTCCGGTCGTATCCGCGCCGGCGGAGATCTCCTATGATGACACCGGCAAACAGGATACCCACCGTGAGATCCCCGGTGTTATAGGCAGTGAGCAGGGCCGAGCCGAAGGGGTTTTCAATGCCGGTATCAACCGGCTGTCCCACGGGGTCCACAACGCCTTTGATGAGGACAACGGCCAGTAGGATGAGTAGCAGCGGAGTCATGTACTTGCCCAATTTGTCAATCACGGATTCCCGGTCTTTGGCGAAGAAGTAGACCAGAGCAAAGAATACGATGACCGTGATCCAGATCGGGACATCTGGAAACAGGGGCGCCACCGCGAGCTCATGGGTGGAGGCCGCGCATTTCGGCAGGGTGGAGCCCATGGCAAGCAGGGTACTGTTGACCAGATAGAAGGCATCGTAGAATTTTGGGTGTACATGCCCCATCAGCGATTCCGTGCCCTCTCCCACATTGTTGATCGACCAGAGGGCGAGCACCGGAAGGATGATGCCGCCCAACAGCAGCCCCATGGCGCCCAGGAACCAGGCGCTACCGCTGAATAGCCCGATCTGAGGCGGGAAAATCAGATTGCCGGCACCAAACATCGTGGAGAACAGCGCCAGCCCGGTGATGATGCTGTCTTTTATAAGATGCTTTTTCATTGCTTGCTCTCTCTCTTCTGCCCGGCGGGTCAGGCCAGGCTGTCACGGATGGTGAGATAGGTCATGTTGGGCACGTGCTCAAATGTGTACTTCATGTGTACCCGCTCGGTCACCTTGTGCCCGTCCTTGCCGAAGGTTCCGATGTTCACCACGGGCACGTTGATCTCGCGAACCAGATCCACATCATAGAAATACTTGGTCTTCCAGGACGGCATATTCTTCCCCATGGCCGCGATAGTGGACACGTCGTCGCTGATAGCCATAAAGCTGGAGTCGGAGATATAGGGGTAAAACATGCGGATCTGGATAGGATTGACGCATACAGGCTGCACTGTCTGGACAGCCCGCTCCACAGCGGCGAGCAATTCCTTCTCCTTCTCTGTCTTGCCCGTCATCTCGATGCGGGCGGAGAAGATGGAGCCGAAAAACACCACAATCATGGGGGACTTATCCTCATCCCAGCGGCAGGCCTCTTCTATGACCCGGACACTGAACAGCCGCAGATCCAGGGCTGGCTCGTCGGCATTTAGTTGCTGGGCGAAGCGGAAGATGTGCTCCCGGAACTCCGGGCCGCGGCGCCGCTCCAGATAGTCGCAGTACTCCTCCCAGGTGTACACCCGGCTCTTCCAGGGCAGGGGCTCATAGTCCACATGGCTCTTCTCGCAGTACCGTCGATAGGAGGCGTTGACATGGCGGATGACGTTGCCAAAAGCCTCTACCGCCTTCTGACGGCTCACGGCCATCACATCCACCGGGGACATGCTGTGGGTAAAGAAGTTGTAATAAGCATAGCCCGCCAGGGCGGTCTGCACTGTATAGCCTTCCTTGAAGTCTGCCTGCTTCAGGGAGATGGGCGGGACCGTCACTTCCCCCTGGGCCTCGTCACACAGGTCGGTGTTCAGCTCCATCAGGCGGGTGAGCTCTGACAGAATCAGGTTGGGATCCAGGCCGCCGTAGGCCTGTCCCACATGGGTCTCCTTACCCCGGACATAAAAGGAGGGCAGGAGCTTGCCAATGCTGCCGAAGTAGATATATCGGTTGATGTCCGCCAAGTTGTAGCCGGTAGAGTAGTCGGCATTGATGCAGGCGATATAGTCAAACCCCTCTTTTTCCTTCAGCCGTTTGAACTCCTTCAGGCCGGTGAGGATACCGTGGGAATTGTCCTCCTCGTCGCACTCGGCGTAGGCAATGAGGTTACCGTCCAGCTCCTCCGGGTGCTCCGAGAAATATTTAATGAGGTACATATGGCCCGCCACGCCGGATTTCATATCCAGTGCACCCCGACCGAACATATACTCCCCGGAGGCGATGTCTGCCCGGACCTCCTCGCCGATGTCCAGCTCCAGCAATTTTTCCGGCAGATGATCCGGGTCAAAGGCGAAATCCCTGAAGACGCCGTAATCATCCACCCCCACGGTGTCGATGTGACCGATGAGGATCACAGTGCGGCTGGAGGTTCCCTTGGTTCCCTTCACATAGGCGTAGGCGCTGTGCCGCTCCACGAAATCGTTTTCTGTCTGGATTAGCCGGGCCTGCTCCGGATGCCGCTGGAAGTAGTCCAGTCCCATATAGTACTCATAGATATACCTGGCGCAGTTGGTTTCACCTTGGGGCTCCCGGACAATGCTGGGGATGGATACCAGCTCTTTGGTCAGGCGCCTGACCTCCTCGTAACAGTCCAAATACATGGCAGAATCCTCCTTCATTTTACAGGATGCGTTAGATCACAGCAAAGGAGATGCCATCAGTGAACACATCATATTTTGTGCCGTAAACAGCAGAAAACTTCCGAAACCGACACCGGTTTCGGAAGTTTTCCAGAAAGGGAGGGAATATATTCTGCGCAAAAATTTTTTAAAAATAAAAAATTTTTGCGCAGAACCGTCAGAACTGATACTTCTGTAATTTGTATTGTAGCGACTGCCGGGAGATCCCCAGCAGCCTGGCCGCATCCATCAGGTTCCTTGTTTCGCTGATGGCCTGGCCAATCAACTGCTTCTCGAAGTCCGCCATCTGCTGAGGCAGGGTCCGCCCGCTGTCAAAGCGGCTTTTCCAGACGCCGCCGAAACAGGAACTCCGGCAGATCCCGGATGGTGACCGTCTCGGACTCCGCCGTGTTGAAGCAGCTCTCCATCACGTTCTGCAGCTCCCGGATGTTGCCCGGCCAGCCGTAGTGCGCAAAGAGATCCATTACCATAGTGCTCACGCCGATGATCTGATGATGCATTTTTTGATTCAGCCGTCGGATGAAGTGCTCTGTCAACAAGGGGATATCCTCCGGCCGCTCCCGCAGAGGGGGCAGACGCAACTGTACCACCCCCAGCCGGTAGTAGAGATCCTCCCGCAGCCGCCCCTCCGCGATACAGGTGAAGGGGTCCTCATTGACGGCAGAGATCACACGCACATCCACCGGTGTGGAGGCTGCCGCTCCCAGCCGGCGGATTTCTTTGTCCTCCAGCGCCTTGAGAATCTTAGACTGCAGGGCGATATCCATGGAGTTGAGCTCATCCAGGAAGAGTGTGCCATGGTTGGCCAGCTCAAACAGGCCGGGGCGATCCTCCGCCTGGGTATAGCTCCCTCTGGTGGTTCCGAACAGAATACTCTCCAGCAACGTGCTGGGGATAGCTGCGCAGTTTTGGGAGAGGAAAGGCCCATCCGATCGGTTGCTGTGGCTGTGGATAGACTGGGCAACCAGCTCCTTCCCGGTCCCCGTCTCCCCCACAACCAGCACCGAGGACGGATTGACCGCTACCCGCCGGATTTTTTCCTTAATATCCAGCATTTTAGGGCTCTTCGTAATAATGTCATCCAACGTATACAGGCGCTTCCTGGGCCGCTTGCGCTGAAGGCTCCGGTCAGGCATCCGCTCCAGCAGCGTCTTGTCCCCATAAACAGATGCCTCGATGGCGCCAATAATTTCGCCGTTCACTTTGATTGGAAAGGTGGAATTGACGAGGTAGAGCTGTTCCCCGCGGTAATTGGTTACCATTTGTCTTTCGTCGAGAATTTCCTGCCCATTTTTTAGTACCCGCATAATACTGCTGGTTTCTTCTGTGAGGCTGGGATAGTTTTCCAGGATATGCATACCTGTAACATGGGCGCTCTTTAAATTGTTCACTTCGTTGGAAAACATGATGGAGTATTCAATAAACCCCTTACAGTCCGTGATGATAATGGCATCCGTGCGTTCGTACAACCCAAGAACACTGTCCAAATAGCTATTTAACATATTTTCCCTCCCCGTAATCGTACTGCACCAACAGGAGAAAGAAGGAACTCCGCCATCCCGGGCTGCTCCTACTCACATAGAATCTGCGGAATATTTGCGCTGTAAGTCAACTCGATGCGATTTCATACATGTATTGTATAGCGAACTCCGAAGAAGCGCAACCGTATTCTCCATCGCTACCTACAGAATTGTGCAAGAAAATATTTTATGCTATAGTTTAGTAAAAAACGGAGCTGCGGCCGCACGGATTTACGAGGAGGGACACACCATGATCGGAAAATGGTTGAATTACATGTCCAGGCTTCACGACGGCGTGGATGCCATTCTGATTGCAGATCGTCATGGAATAATCGAATATTCCGCCATGTTTTCAGAGCAGGAGAACGGTCTGATTGACGAGGGCTTTATCGGGAAAAATATTCTGGAGGTGTATCCGGAGCTGACCAAAGAGACCTCCAGCCACTTCCGGGTGATGCGGACGGGGGAGCCGATCCTCAACGAGAAGCAGGTGCTCACCGACTTCCGGGGCAGGCGGGTCATGCTGGTCACCTCCACCTTTCCTCTGGAGGACAATGGCACGGTCATCGGCACTATGGAGACCTCGGTGTTCTATCACAAGGACTCCCAGTTGGACGGGAAGAACCACTGGCTGACCAATCCCCACACGGGCCTGTTCCGCCTGGAGGACATCATCACCCGGAATCCGGAGATGCTGGCCCTGAAGGACACCGTGCAGCGGGTGGCCGCCAACCCCTCTCCGGTGCTGATCTGGGGGGAGACCGGCACGGGCAAGGAGCTCTTTGCCCAGGCCCTCCACAGCCACAGCGCCAGATCTAAGGGCCCCTTCATCTCCCAGAACTGCGCGGCCATTCCCACCACCCTGCTGGAGAGCACGCTGTTCGGCACCACCCGGGGGAGCTATACCGGCGCGGAAAACCGGAAGGGCCTGCTCAAGCAGGCCGACGGGGGCACCCTCTTTCTGGACGAGGTCAACTCCATGGATCTCTCCCTCCAGGCCAAGATTCTGAAGGCCATCGAGGAGAAAAAGTTCAGGCCCGTGGGCGGAGAGCAGGACGTGCACAGCGATGTGCGCATCGTCTCCGCCATGAATGTGGATCCCATCACCGCCGTGCGGGACGGACTGCTCCGGCGGGATCTGTTTTACCGGCTGGGGGTGGTGCAGCTGGCCCTGCCTCCCCTGCGGAAGCGGCCGGAGGACATTCCGCTGCTCACCGACTTCTATGTGGAGCGGTACAACCGAAAAATGGAGCGGACGATCACAGGGGTCAGCGAGCTGGTGCGCAACGCCCTGCTGGCCTACGACTGGCCCGGCAACGTGCGGGAGCTGCGGAACGCGGTGGAGTCGGCCTTTAACCTGTGCACCGGCTCTGTGATCCAGCTCAACGACATCCCGCGGTACATCTTTTACCACGAGGAGGAAAAGGCGGCGGAACCGGCGGAGGAGGCCCTGCCGGACGGCATGGGCCTGCAGGAGGCGGTGCGCCGCTATGAGAAAGGGCTGATTGTCCGCACGCTGGAACACAGCCGCACCATTACAGAGGCGGCGGAGAAGCTGAAGCTGACCCGCCAGGCGCTCCAATACAAGATGATGAAATATCATCTGAATACCTGACTGCGAAAGGCAAGAAATTTTGCGATTTTGCGCAAAATTTCTTGCCTTTTTCCGTGTACAGCCAGCCTCATCGGCGTATCCCAACCGGGAAATGCCTGAAAATGCAGCCTTTCCTAACTGAATTCGAGAACCCTTCCGTGCTGGCATCCGGTTTGCTGAAATAGGGGCAGTGGTTTTACTTGAACCAACTATCTGAAGTTAGGAGAGGGTAAAAGATGGCAGAAAAAAAGAAACGGGGCATCACCTTCCCCCACATGTTCACACTGATCCTGCTCATCATCGCCGTGTGTACGATCCTGACCTATATCGTTCCGGCAGGTCAGTACGACACCTACGTAGATGACAACGACGTGGAGGTCTTTGTGGACGGCAGCTATCACCGGGTGGAGCAGACTCCGGTGACCCCCATGAAGGCGCTCATGTCCGTACAGGAGGGCATCATCGAGACGGCCAACATCGCGGCTTTCATCTTCGTCATCGGCGGCGCCTTTGGCGTGGTGGCAGAGACCAAGGCCATTGAGGCAGGCATCGGCCGTATCATCAAAAAGACCTCCAAACGGCAGGGGCTGCTCATCCCCATCATGATCTTTGTGGTGGGCTTCGCCGCCGGCTCTTTCGGCATGTTTGAGGAGTGCCTGGTGTTCATCCCCTTCCTGGTGCCCATCTGCATCGCCATGGGCTACGATTCCATCACCGGCCTGGCGGTGGCGATTGTGGGCAGCTCCAGCGGCTACGCGGGCTCCTTTGTCCAGCCAGCCAACGTGGGCGTGTCCCAGAGCATCGCCGGCCTGCCCCTCTATTCAGGCATGTGGTACCGCCTCATCATCCTGGTGGTGATGCTCACCATCGCGGCGGTCTATGTATCTCTTTATGCCCGGCGCATCAAGGCCGACCCCACCCGCAGCCTGATGTACGAATTCGATCGCCAGCGGGAGGAGAAGGTGGATCTGAACGACCTGCCCGAGCTGACCGGCACCCGCAAGGTGGTGCTGCTGGTCATGGGTGCCACCTTCGCCCTGCTCATCGTGGGCGTGCTCAAATGGGGCTGGTACATCAACGAGATCTCCGGCCTCTTCCTGGGCATGGGCATCATCGTGGGCTTTGTGGGCCGGGTGGGCCTCAACGGCTTCGGCGTCCTCTTCGGCCGGGGCGTGGCCGACTTCGCCACCGGTGCCCTGGCGGTGGGCTTTGCCCGCGGCGTGCTGATCGTGCTGGAGGAGGGCAACATCCTCCACACCATCCTGTACGGTGCTTCCGGCCTGCTCACCTCTCTGCCCACTGCCCTGACCGTGCTGGGCATGTACGTGTTCCAGAACTTCCTCAACCTGCTCATTCCCTCGGCCAGCGGCCAGGCGGCCACTTCCCTGCCCATTCTCCTCCCCATGGGCGACATGGCCGGCATTACCCGGCAGACCACCTGTATCATCTTCCAGATCGGCAACGGTCTGTCCAACAACCTGGTGCCCACAGCCGGTACATTCATGGCGGCCCTGGCCATGGCCAAGATCCCCTATGGCAAGTGGGCCCGCTGGTTTGTGCCCTTGCTGGGCCTCCAGTTCGCGGCGGGCGCGGTGCTGGTGCTGATCGCCAACGCCATCCAGCTCGGGCCCATGTGATAAGAAAGAAGGTATCTGCGTGAAAGAGGCAATTCAAAAGACGGTGGAGGGCTTCCTCCCCGAGCTCTGGGCCATGTCCAGGGAGATGTACGAAAATCCCGAGCTGGGGCTGGAGGAGGTCAACTCCTCCCGCATGCTGCGGGAGTGGCTGGCGGAGCAGGGCTTCAAGGTGGAGGAGAACTTCCACGGCCTGCCCACCGCCTTCCGGGCAGTCTACGGCTCCGGCAGGCCGGTGCTGGGCTTTCTGGGCGGCGGCGCGCTGCTGGATATCGGCATC
>ERZ780218.1487-NODE-1487-length-14438-cov-3.952166_pt1 | contig 14438 bp, 10 predicted proteins | sample MGYA00510975_ERZ780218 | MGnify/ENA primary metagenome ERZ780218 (study PRJEB29588, sample SAMEA2152063) | human gut metagenome | biome: human gut; feature: human-associated habitat; material: faeces | place: Denmark | collected 2008/2010 ...
TTTTGAACATTTTTGAACACGTTTTCTACAGGTTTTGAACATGTTTTTGAACAGGCTTTGTGCTTTATATTGTTTGGTTTATAATAGTTTTATACAGAAATTTGCTTCTTTATTATTATTATTAATTTATTATATTATATATATTAATTAATATATAAATAAGAAAAACATTAAACGGGTACATTCAGAAAAAAATTTATTTGAGAAATCGTCAGGAGATAAAATGGCTAACATGGAATTTACGATAGAAAAAGAATCGCTTCTTACAAATTTAAAAATTGTGGAAAAAACAACAGTTACAAGAGGCATTCAGCCTGTTTTATCAAATATTTTAATCGATGCAGCCCAAGACAACTACATTACCTTTGCTGCAACAGACCTTGATATCAACATCGTGTCAAAAACAATTGCGTCAGTACAAACTCCGGGCAAAATTACTCTTCCTGCCAAAAAACTCTCTGAAATCGTATCAAAATTGAGCAACAAACCCGTTGTTTTTAAACTCAACGAAGAAACAAACGTTGTAAACATCGAATGCGGCAACTCAAAATTTGAACTCATCGGCATTTCAGCAGAAGAATTCCCTGCAACAATTTCAGAAGAAGAATTGAAAGACAAAGAATGCGTTGAAATAGATTTGACTCCGTTTATGAAGTCTATCAAATACACAGCTTTTTCTGCCGCCAACTACGAAAACAGAAACATCATAAGCGGTGTTTACTGCTCTATTTCCGAGCAAGTACTCGAAATGGCAGCAACTGACGGAAATCGTTTAACAAGGATTATTGAAAAAATTACAAACGAAAAAAATGCTGCTATCACTTGCGTAATTCCTTCAAAAACTTTGCAAGAATTCTCAAGAGTAGCGTCTTTCTTAAAAGATTCCCAAAACGAAAAGCTCTGCATGATTATTGAAAAAACAAGAATCATCTTTAAAACAAGCTCAATGATAATGACTTCCAGACTTTTAGAAGGCGAATACCCTCCTTACAAACAGCTTATTCCACAGTCTTGCGAAAAAAATGCAGTTGTAAAAAGGGATGAAATGATCGCAGCTCTAGAAAGAGTAGCCGTTATGGTAAACGAAAGAACAAACATCGTCAAATTTATGTTCGGTGAAAACAACCTGTTCTTAAAAGCAGATACTCCCGACGCAGGGCTTGGCGAGGATTCTATCTCGGCTCAATATACGGATGAAGAACTCACAATCGCTTTCAACTACAAATACGTGCTCGATTCTTTAAAAATCATGGAATCTGAACAGGTAAAAATCGGACTCGGCGGAAGCTTGTCTGCTACATTGTTCCGTCCGGACAGCGAAGATGACTACCTTTGCTTGATTATGCCTATCCAGATTAGATAGCAAGTGCCAAAATAAATTTTGCTTATGTTATAATCAATCTTGAGATTGTTTGAGAAAGATTTTAAATAATGAAAGTTAGTGTAAAAGTACCTGCTACTACAGCAAATTTAGGACCCGGTTTTGACTGTCTCGGGCTGGCTCTTCCGATTTATAACACAATTACTGTTGAAGAAACCATTATGCCGGGCACGGGTATCGAAATTAATATTATTGACGAAACAAACGAGCAGGATATAATCTCTATTCCCACTGACGAAAACAATATTGTCTACAAAGCAATAGAGCTTTTGTACAACTCTATCGGCCAGTCACCGAGCGAGCTTAAAATTACAATAAAAACTCAAATCCCTATAGCGCGCGGGCTCGGCAGCTCTGCGGCTGTTATTGTAGGCGGTTTGATTGCGGCAAACGAGCTTCTTGGCAGTCCTGCTGATGAGGCAGCTTTGCTTTCTATTGCAACAGAAATTGAAAACCATCCTGATAACATTACTCCTGCTGTTGTGGGCGGGTTTGTTGTGTCTTCACTTGAAGAAGACGGCAGAGTTATCTATTCAAAAATGAACTGGCCAAAAGATTGGAATATAACTGTTTGTATTCCTGATTATGAGCTTTCCACAAGCATTGCACGCTCTGTGCTGCCTGCTCAGGTGCCTATGAAAGATGCTATTTTTAACCTCAAACATGTTGGAATGCTTGTTCAGGCTGTTAACACCCAAGATGAAAAACTGATGAAAGCAGCCCTTGATGACAGGCTTCATCAGCAGTACAGAGAAAAACTTATACCGGGTTTAAAAGAAATTAAAGAAGCCCTAAAACACGAAGAAAACGTTATGGGTGTTGTAATAAGCGGTGCCGGCCCTGCAATACTTGTTATTTCTTACGGAAATAATCTCGATAAAATCAGACAGACAGTATCTGATGTTTGGTTGGATTTGAATGTAAAATCCAAAATCCTTACTCTTCAGGTAGAATCAAACGGCGCGCAGATTATAGATTAAAAGTTTTTATTCTTTTAGCGCTCTCACATCATCCTTTTGAATCATTGCAAATTTTAATATTTGTATAATGATGATTAAAAATGTATAATAAATGCATATCTAAATTAAAAAAAGGTGGATAAAGATGACAGTATTAGCAGAGAATGAAGGGTTAATCACCCAAATTATCGGGCCTGTAATCGACGTTGAATTTTCAAACGGCAACTTACCCGAAATTTTTGACGCGTTAGAAATTTACACACAGGACGGACAAAAAACCGTTGCCGAGGTTCAACAGCTTCTCGGCGAAAACAAGGTGCGCTCTGTTGCGATGTCTTCTACAGACGGTTTGCAAAGAGGAATGAAGGTTATTAATACCAAAGCTCCTATTTCAATCCCTGTTGGACAGGCTACTTTAGGCAGAATCATGAACGTTCTTGGTGAACCTGTTGACGAAATGGGGCCTGTAGAAACAGAAAACTATCTTCCTATCCACAGACCATCGCCAAAACTCGTTGACCAGAATACAAATGTTGAAATTTTTGAAACAGGTATTAAAGCCATCGACCTTTTGCAGCCTTATCAAAAAGGGGGTAAAATCGGTCTGTTCGGCGGTGCCGGCGTTGGCAAAACAGTTTTGATTATGGAACTTATCCACAACATCGCTCAAGAGCACTCCGGTGTGTCTGTATTCGGCGGTGTAGGCGAAAGAACACGTGAAGGAAACGACCTGTGGAACGAAATGAAAGAGTCAGGCGTTTTAGATAAAGTAGCTCTTATTTACGGCCAGATGAACGAACCGCCGGGAGCCAGAATGAGAGTCGGCCTCTCTGCTTTGACTGCTGCAGAATACTTCCGTGACTTCTCAAAACAAGACGTATTGTTGTTTATTGACAACATTTTCAGATTTGTACAGGCCGGTTCAGAGGTATCTTCACTTCTCGGACGTATGCCTTCTGCTGTGGGTTATCAGCCTACTTTGTCAACAGAAATCGGTGAGCTGCAAGAACGTATTACTTCTACAAAAGACGGCTCAATCACTTCTGTACAGGCAATTTACGTACCAGCAGACGACTTGACTGACCCTGCTCCTGCTACAACGTTCTCCCACCTTGATGCTTCAACAGTATTGTCAAGACAGATTGCATCTCTTGGTATTTATCCTGCTGTTGACCCGCTTGCTTCAAGCTCAAGAGTGTTAGACCCCGTTATTATCGGCGAAGAACACTACGGCGTTGCAAGACAGGTGCTTGAAGTACTTCAAAAATACAAAGACCTTCAAGATATCATTGCTATCCTCGGTATGGACGAATTGTCAGAAGAAGACAAAGAAACAGTTAACAGAGCAAGAAAAATCCAAAGATTCCTTTCTCAACCGTTCTTTGTTGCAGAGCAGTTCTCCGGCATACCGGGTAAATATGTAAAACTTGAAGATTCTATCAAAGGCTTTAAAGAAATTCTCGAAGGCAAACACGATGACCTTCCCGAACAGGCTTTCTACATGGTAGGTACAATAGAAGAAGCAATCAAAAAAGCTGAAGATATGAAGGCATAAAAAAATGTCAAAAAAAATAAACCTGAAAATTATAACACACGAAAAAGAAGTCTTTAATGACCGCGTGGACGCTGTTTATTCAAAGAGCGTTGAGGGTGAATTCGGTATTCTGCCAGACCACCAGCCTTTTATGGCTGCTCTTGATATCGGTGTTACAAGGGCAGATGTTGAAGGAAAAATGAAACATTTCACCACAATGGGCGGAATATTTCAGTTTAAGGACAACGAAGCTTTGATACTGACAGATTTGGCAGAATGCGGCTCTGACATTGACGTAACCCGTGCAAAATCCGCCAAAGAAAGAGCAGAAGCAAGAATCGGCTCTCACGAGGTTGAAATAGACAACGCCAGAGCACAAATCGCACTTGCAAAAGCCATGGCAAGGCTCAAAGCAGCTACTAAAGATTAATAGGGTTTAAAAAATGACACAGGTAAAATTTACAAAAATGCAAGGTGCCGGCAATGATTTCATTTTGATGGAATACGGTGAATATAAAAAAATCGAAGATAAATTCCCTGAAATTGCAGTAAAACTTTGTGACAGACACTTTGGTATCGGTGCTGACGGCATTTTTGTGCCTGTGGAAAACCCAAAAACTTATTCTGATTTGGAGTGGCTGTTTTATCAGGCAGATGGCTCTACTGCGCAAATGTGCGGCAATGGCATGAGATGTTTTGCTCGTTTTTGTTTTGACAAAAAAATTGTAAACAAAAGAAAATTCACTGTGCATACAGGTGCAGGAAAAATCGTACCCGAAGTCCTTGAAGATTTGAGGGTTAAGGTAAACATGGGCAAACCTATTTTGGAACCCGAAAAAATACCTTTTAAAGGCAGTAAAAACCTCAACTACCCTTTGTGGGACGGGGTTAAAAAATTCACGGTGAACGCTGTAAGCATGGGCAATCCCCACTGCGTTATTTTTGTTAAAGACGACGAGGACAACCACGCTCTTGCAAAAAAATACGGTGACGCTATCGAGCATGACAACCTGTTTCCTGAAAAAACAAATGTAGAGTTTGTAAAAGTAATTTCAAGAGAAGAAATAGATGTTGCTGTATGGGAGCGCGGCTGCGGAATCACTCTGGCTTGCGGTACAGGTGCTTGTGCTTCTGTTGTTGCGGCAATTTTGAACGGACTTTGTGACAACAAGGTAAAAGTTAATCTCCCCGGGGGCTCACTGACTATTGAATGGGCGGGCAATTCACAAAACACTGATTTTGATGTATTAATGACAGGTGAAGCTCAATACGTTTACACGGGTATTATCGAGATTTAATGTCAGCTATTTTAGAAGTCAAAAACTTAAACTTAGGGTTCAATCTGTCTGAAGGGTTCAGTCAGGCAATATATGATGTCAGTTTTTCTTTAAACAAAGGCGAAACCCTTGCCATTGTAGGCGAATCAGGCTGCGGGAAGACAATTTCTACAATGTCTGTATTGCAGCTTTTACCTCAAACAGCGCAAATTAAAAGCGGCGAAATTATATATAACGGAGAAAATCTGCTTAGTTTCAATCAGAAACAAATGCAAAAAATCAGGGGAAAAAAGATAGCTCTTATCCCGCAAGACCCCATGACCTCGCTCAACCCTCTGTATACAATCGGCAATCAAATGCTCGAAATAATTGAGCTCCACCAGAATGTAAAAGGCAAAGAAGCTTTTAATATTGCAGTAGAGGCTCTTGAGAGGGTAAAAATACCTGATGCAAAAGCAAAAATGAAATCATACCCCCATGAGTTTTCCGGCGGAATGAAACAGCGCGTTATCATTGCAATGGCGCTTGCTTGCAATGCGGAAATTATCATAGCGGACGAACCTACAACAGCGCTGGATGTCACTGTTCAGGCTCAAATTATGGAGATTTTAAGAGACGTTAAAGAAAAATTTAACATGTCAATAATCCTCATCACGCATGACCTTGGCATAGTTGCCCAAAACGCCGACAAAATAGCCGTAATGTATGCCGGCAGGGTGGTTGAATATGCCCCTGTAGATGAACTTTTTAATGACCCTAAACATCCTTATACAAAGGCTCTTTTAAATGTAATACTCGATATCAATACTGATAAAGTGGAAACAATCGAAGGCCAGCCGCCTTCTGTAACGGATAATATAAAGGGCTGTCCTTTTCATCCAAGGTGCAAATATTGTATGGAAATATGCACACACAAAGAGCCCGAACTAAAAATGACGGGCAGCAATAGAAAAGTAGCGTGTCATTTATATTCGTAATTTGTAAATAAATTGTAACGAAAAACAGAAATATTAAGATATGTAACACAGAGTTTCTTGACAACAAAACCCAGGCCCCGTAAGCTTTTCTGTAAGGTAAGGTAAGGTAAGGGACGGTGGATTATGTCTTGAGGTAGTGAATTGTTGTTTCAAAATCCATATAATAAAAAAAGACATTAATTATTATGGATTGTGAATGAAAAAGAAAATCAATATCAAAAATGTATTCTCCGGTTTTTCGCTTGCAGAAGCTTTGATTGTGCTGTTGATTGTCGCAATTATTGTAGCAATAAGCGCTCCGATGATTACAAAGAGAAGAAAATCTCTCAGAGAAAACGCTGTCCACGGCAAATGGGCATGCAAATACATAGACGGAACACTGCACTCTGCAACAGCTGAAAATGTTGATGACCCGCTTCCTGATGACAGTGAGTGGGAAAAAGATTGCAAATTTCCATCAATTGCAAAAAATGTAAAATATCTGTGGGTAGAAGTTTACGGCGGAGGCGGAGGCGGTGCACGCGGTTATGCTACCCCGTGGATAAGCAAAACATACAGCTATGACCTTGGAACTCCCGCCCCAAGAGACGGGGAATACGATATAACAGCCTCTGTTTCAAACAGAGGGTATTCAATGTCCTGGAAAAATGAAAACAATTTGAATGCAGACGGAATATATTATTCCAACGACCCTGATACAAGGACTGTATGCAACGGCAGATACTTTGGAGAATATGAAAAACAAGACGATGTACTTACATATGCAAACTGCAAAACCTATACTGCAAAAGATGTGTGTATTTATACCGGTGACAGCTCTGCCATAAAAAGAGATGATTGTATCAGCAGTGTCGAACGCGCAGGCACATATTGCTACAGAAACGTAGGAGAGGTTCCTCCTTCTTATTACAACCTTCCCGAGCAGCTGCTTGCCCGATGCAAGGCTTCGGGTTATGAAAATTGTACTGTTAATCCCAATTCTGTAACTTATACAAAAACCAAACAAAAATGCCTCAACACAAGGAGTCTTCCTTATGTTTATTACGGTTCTTCCGCACCCGGAATTTCAGGAAAAGTGTACCTGAAAGAAGGCGAATACCTCAAATTTAAGGTGGATAATCAGGGCGAATATTACCCTTCCGGAAATTTAGGCGGGTATGAACATTATTCCGCTAATGACGGGGATGATTATGCACTTTACCACCACAAATCAGAAATCCAAGACGGAGTTATGCATGTGGGCGAAAAACTTGTTGCAAAGATGAGCGGGGGCAAGGCAGGTATTTTTACTGAAACAACCTCAAAATCCTCAAGATGCTGTACAAACTGCGGAAAATTGGACAAATATCCAAACTCATCAAAAACAAGCACTGTGTTCTGTGCAAAAGATGGTGAAAACGGCAAAACTACCTTGAGTCACGATTATAGCTATTTGAAAAAAAATTCGTCGACATCAAAAAGCCAAATGTCTATTTTAAATCAGGATTTTGAATACTACAACGGATGCAGCGGTGCCAACGGCAGTTATAGTGCCAATTTGTTCCCTGCGTCAAGAAACCATAATTATGAAATAAAAGTTGGCAAAGGCGGAAACGGTGCAACCGGCGAGGATGATAACACCGTATCAAAAAGTGCACAAGACGGTGAGGATTCTTACTTTGGATGGATAAGAGGAGCCGGTGGCAAAGGTGCGGGGGATTATTGCAAAACATCAACCGTACAAGAGCAAGAAACTAATATTTACAACTCATCTACAGGCGGCAAAGGCGGTTCTGTTGAGTTTCCCGATGGAAAAATACCACAGAGAAACTATGCTCTGACAATAGAAGAGGACAAATATCCCAACAGCAGATGGACTGTAACAGACGGACAAAACGGTAAGAGCGGAATTATTGTTGTGAGCTGGTAAAAAGGATTTATAATGGTTTTAACACGCAAAAAAACAGCATATACACTGGCAGAAATGCTTATAGTACTTTTGATAATTGCACTCATTGCTATAGGCTCAACACCATTGCTGGTAAAAAAAGGCAAAAAACAAAAAGAAAAGCTTACCCACGGAACATATGCCTGTACTATTTTTGACGGTGAGGAGTATTTTTTCCAATCTGACAAAAAAAATGATACCATTCCTTATTCAAAAGAGGGCTGGGCTCGCGGCAAATGCGGTACTTCTTTTGTAATGCCTTACAAATCAGGCCTTTTAAATGTAAAACTCACAGGCGGAGGCGGTGCCGGCGGTGATGCTTCTGTAAAATGGGATGATTCTGTTGCTCCTCGTGCTTTTTATGATGACAACACTTATATTGTGTCCACAAGTGGTTATTATGACATTATAGTCTCGGGCTCCAAAGGCAGCAGCTCTTCTGTAACACAGTGGAATGCAACTATTGACGGTAAAGAGCACAACTGTTTTGCAGAAACCGCAAAAGCCGGCGAAACAGCATTTTTCTCCGGAGCTGTTTATCTCAACAAATCAGACAAAATAGATATAAAATTTGAACATGAACCAATGGGGTCTTTAAATTTAAATTGCTCATCTCAAATACAAATACCCTCGTCACAAGTTGGTCAAAACGGCAAGAATATTGTTATATCAAAAAACTCTTCCGCAATACTCAGAGTTGAAGGTTCAAAAGCCGGTTCTTACAGATGTAATTCAGCTAATTTGTGTGCCGGACACTTTGAAGCACGTCAGGGTGACAACGGTTCTGTGACAACATATACGTCTTTTGCAGACAAAGAAGAATCAGTCGGTTCAAACGGTTATGACTACGGTGTTGTAATAATAAAATGGTCTGACAAAAACAATACTCAAAAAGCCTTTTTGCCCAAAGCCGGCTGCGGAGGTACTGCAGGCGAGATAAGATCTGCTCTTTATCCTATTTTGAGGAACAAATTGCCGGAAGTAAAAGTAGGATCAGGCGGTACTTCTCAAAAAGAAGCTCAAGACACTACCTTTGGCTCATTAAGAGCGTCTGCCGGCCGTAACAATGTTGTATGTTCAACAAAAACAGACGACTACAACGGGGTTGAAGGCAAAACTTTCAGCGCTATAGCAGACCTTAACTCAAAAGGCGGTGCGGGCGGAATCTCTGTGCCTACCGAAGAAATAAACGGCTCTGATGCAACAGGTTTTTCATCAGGCGGCGGGGGCGGTGCAATTTATTTTGACACAATCCCTTCTTATGACACATCAAAGTCTTATGAAGACAATCTTGATCCGTTTTTAAACGGTGTACAAAGGTGGAATCAGGGCTCCGGCGGAAAAGGCGGAGAAGGGTTGTTAATTATCACTTGGTAATGGAGTATTAAATGAAAAAAATATTTGAAGAAGGTTTTTCTCTTTCAGAAGCACTTATCTTTTTGTTAATAACCTGTCTTGTTATGATAGCGACAATGCCTCTTATAACAATAAGACACATCAAGCTGCCAGAGAGGGCTCCTCACGGGAAATGGGCCTGTAAGCTGATAAACGGACAAATGTATTCTGCTACGGCAGCCAATGTAAACGCCAAACTTCCTCCTGATGAAAAATGGAAAAAAGGCTGTACTTTTCCCGAGCTGCCGTCTTCTGTTTCGTATGTTATTGTACAGGCAATAGGCGGCGGCGCATCAGGGCGTCAGGGGGATATGACCATAGGCTCTGAAAGCAAAACCGTGGATCTTTTCCCTTCTGATGAAGACAAATCTGTTTACACTGTTGAAGAAACAGGAAAATACAGAATCTACTTCCCCGGAGAATCCGGAAAACGAGGATATCTTACACCGGCTTATTTTGATGTTATGCTCAACGGGTTCAAATACATGTCTTGTGCATTTGATTCTTCTTTGCCCAACAGTGTTGTGCCGTCTGTTACGTTTGATTATGACCTGAAACGAGGCGACAAGCTTGTTTTGGATATCAAAGACAGTGATACACAAAACAAATTTAATAACAGCTCGGAAAATCTTTGTGATTCCTCAAGACCAATTCTCGCTCAATGGGTGGATGAGCACGGCGTATCACACACAGAGCCATACAAGTTTCAATCTGTTGTGCACAAACCCGGAAATAACGGAAAAATCAGAATCCTGTCTTTGCAAGACGGTGCAAACACAAAAAATCTTGTGGAAATTAAAGGCAGCGGAGGCGGTTATTACGCTTCCTCCACGGATTCTTGCAATATTGATTGCTCAAGGCGTTACACTGCACTGTATGACAGAGCCATGTGGAAACTTGAAGACTATATAAACACAAGCTCTGCCGCAGAATTTCAGAAGAGCTTTTCTTCCAACAAAACTGCCAAAATAAGCTCCCAGGGTCATACTCTTAGCTACTATGGCGGCTGTGGCGGGGCTGCTGGGCAGGTTAACACTGTTGTTGTGGAAAAACCTGACAAATCAAATATTGAAATAAAAATCGGAAAAGGCGGCATAAACGGCGGTGACGGTGAGGATACCGTATTTGACTATATTGTTGCATCAGGCGGTATTGGTTGTGCTGATAACGGAGTCAATGCTTCTGTCAACGGAACAGACGGAGGCAGCGCAAACACCATGGCTGCACTCGATTCTGTAGGTGGTAAAGGCGGTGATGGAAAAATAGGTTTGCCTTTGTTGTCTTATACACAAATGAAAGGCAAAGATGCAACAGGTCTGGGTTCCGGTGGCGGAGGCGGGGGAATTGCCTTAAAAATAAATAAACCTATTGAGGAATATCTTAATAATTCACTTATTTATCAGCTTGAAAATTACAAGGAACTTGGTGCAGTTGGCAACGGAGCTTCCGGAGGGGTAATTGTCTCATGGTAAAATTTTTCCAAAAAGCTTTTTCTCTTGCAGAAATGCTCATTGTGCTTGTTATTATCAGTATTGTTGTGGTGTTCACTCTTACTTTGATTAAACCGGATGACTCTGCATTGAGAATACAATATTACAAGGCCTACAACACTGTTGCCACTGCAGCTTATAACATATATGAAAAAGCTCTCACCGAAAATAAAGAAATGTATGAAAACGAGGAATTGTGCTCTTTTTTAAAATACTATATAAACACAAGTAGTAAATATTCCTGTAACCAATCATATGTAGATTTATCGGGTTCTGCGTTTAATAAAGACAATATACAATTTACTGCTTCAAACGGCATGGTTTTTTACATGTCACGCTCTTTTACAACAAATTATTTTCAAAAAGAACAAAAACACAGAATAATATGGGTTGATATAAACGGCAAAAGAAGGCCAAACAGTGCAAAATGGCATGAAAACAAGCCCGCAGACATAGTTGCCTTTGATATAACAGACGGTGGAGAAGTTGTTCCCCTTGGTTATCCAAAAATAGATGTGAGATACATGAGCGCAAACGTTGTTTATTCAGACGAAGAACAAAAACAAGACACCATGTCGTTTTACAAAGCGCAGCGCACAGCATTTGGACAGCAGCAGTATGAATACGAAGTTTTCAGCTACAATTTTGATCAGTCCGATCCCAGATTTGGCACAAGCGTATTGCAAATTGCCCCTCAATTTATCAATAAAGAAAATACACAACAAGCACAGATCTGCAAAAATGAGGATGGAGAGCTTTTTCCCCGTTGCAGTCTAGATATTATAAAATAGATGTTATTTTTTTTAGCACCACGGGTATTATTATTTTTGTGATGTCTTTTTAAAATGATGAAAAACCGTTTGTGTATTACTTAAAAATATGCTAGTCTAGAGACTGTAAAACTAATGGTTTCATAAAATATAAAAAAACACGATATACTCAGTTTATTAAAAGGAGACAAACTATGACAGAAAAACGAGTATGGTTATTTGAAGAAGGCGATGCTTCAATGCGCAATCTTCTGGGCGGTAAGGGTGCAAACCTCGCTGAAATGACTAATTTGGGCTTGCCCGTACCTCCGGGGTTAACAATCACTACAGAAACCTGTATGGATTATATAAACCACGGCAACAAAATGCCTTATGGGGTTATGGACGAAGTTAAAGCAGCTTTGAAAAAAGTTGAAGAAAAAGCCGGCAAAAAATTCGGTGACAGCGAAAACCCTCTTCTTGTTTCAGTACGTTCAGGTGCTAGACTCTCAATGCCCGGCATGATGGAAACAATCCTTAACCTCGGTATGAACGATGAAACAGTTGAAGGCATGATTAAATTGACCAACAACCCTCGTTTTTGTTACGACTCATACAGACGTTTCTTAACAATGTTCGGCTCTGTTGCATGGGACATTGAAAGAATGAAGTTTGAAGAATACATCGACAAAATCAAAAAAGAAAAAGGCTACAAACTCGACGTTGAACTCTCTGCCGATGACTGGAAATCTTTGATTGAACCGTATAAAGCTTTGATTAAAGCAGAAACAGGCAAAGACTTCCCTCAAGACCCTTATGTACAGCTGGAAGAAGCTATTGAAGCAGTATTCCGCTCATGGAATATCCCCCGTGCGGTAGCATATCGAAACCACTACAAAATTGACCACAACTACGGTACAGCCGTAAACGTCCAAACAATGGTCTTCGGCAACATGGGTGATGACTGTGCTACAGGTGTATCTTTCACAAGAAACCCCTCCACAGGCGAAAACAAATTCTATGGCGAATATCTGACAAACGCGCAGGGCGAGGACGTTGTTGCAGGTATCAGAACACCTCATCCGATTGCAGACCTCGAAAAAGAAATGCCCGAACAGTACAAACAATACGTTGATATTGCAAAAAAACTTGAAGAAGGCTACAAAGATGTTCAGGATATGGAATTTACAATCGAAAGAGGCAAACTCTACATCCTCCAGACAAGAAACGGTAAAAGAACTGCAAAAGCTTCTGTACGAATAGCTGTAGAAATGGCAGAAGAAGGCATTATTGATAAAGAAAGAGCAATCGAACTCGTTGACCCGAATCAGCTTTATCAGGTACTCTTGCCTGACTTTGACCCCGCTGCTAAAAAAGAAGCGCACAAGATTGCTCAAGGCCTTGCTGCTTCTCCGGGTGCTGCTGTGGGTAAAATCGTTTTTGATACAGAAGAAGCTGCGCAAAGAGGAAACGCAGGCGAAAAAGTTATCCTCGTGCGTTTGGAAACATGCCCTGATGATATCCACGGTATGATTGCTTCTCAAGGTGTACTTACTTTAAGAGGCGGCATGACTTCTCACGCTGCCGTTGTTGCAAAAGGTATGGGCAAACCCTGTGTTGCAGGCTGCGAAGACCTTAAAATTGACCTTAAAAACGGTACATTAACTGATGGAAGCGGCAAAGTCTACCACGAAAACGACATTATCTCGCTTGACGGCGGTACAGGTGAAGTATTTGAAGGCTCTGTACACCTTGTTCCTCCGACGTTGGATGACAACTTCAAAAAACTCTTTGAATGGGTTAACGATGTTAAACTCTTGAGCGTACGCGCTAACGCTGACACACCTCAAGACGTTGCAAAAGCTCTTGAAATGGGCGCAGAAGGCGTTGGTCTCTGTAGAACAGAACACATGTTTATGGATCCGGCCAGATTGCCATGGGTACAAAAGATGATTATTGCAGAAAATACAGAACAAAGAAAAGAAGCGTTAAATCATCTGCTGCCTATGCAGTATCAAGACTTCTATGACATGTTCAAGGCTCTTGGCGACAAACCTATGACAATCCGTCTTTTAGACCCGCCGCTTCACGAGTTCTTGCCATCCAAGGAAGAATTGATTGCCACTGTTGCAACCAAAAAAGCACTGCATCAAGACTATGCAAAAGATGAAGAAATGCTTCATCTTGTTGAAAAGATGTCTGAATCCAACCCGATGATGGGTCTTCGCGGATGCCGTCTGGGTCTTACATTCCCTGAAATCAATGAAATGCAGGTTAGAGCTATCTTCTACGCTGCATGCGACTTGAAAAAAGAAGGTCTTGATGTAAAACCCGAAGTCATGATTCCGCTTGTCGGCCACGTAAACGAGCTTAAAGAAGCAAAAGCAGTAGCAGAACGCGTTGCTAAAGAAGTTATGGCAGAAAAAGGCGTGTCAGTTGATTACATGATTGGTACGATGATTGAAATTCCTCGTGCTGCTTTAACTGCTGATCAGATTGCAGAATATGCCGAGTTCTTCTCCTTCGGTACAAACGACCTTACACAGATGACATTCGGTTTCTCAAGAGATGACGCTGGTAAGTTCTTAGACGCTTACTATGACGCTAAGATCTTCGAGAACGATCCATTTGCAAAACTGGATCAGGTTGGCGTTGGCAAGCTGATGAAGATGGCTATCGAACTCGGCAAACCGGTTAACCCGAACCTTCACGTAGGTATCTGTGGCGAGCATGGTGGAGATCCGTCTTC
>ERZ780218.1490-NODE-1490-length-14401-cov-5.757284_pt1 | contig 14401 bp, 10 predicted proteins | sample MGYA00510975_ERZ780218 | MGnify/ENA primary metagenome ERZ780218 (study PRJEB29588, sample SAMEA2152063) | human gut metagenome | biome: human gut; feature: human-associated habitat; material: faeces | place: Denmark | collected 2008/2010 ...
CGGGCATACCGGCCTCGGGACCGATGTCGCCGAGGCCCAAGACGGCGCTGCCGTCGGTGATGACTGCCGCCATGTTCCAGCGGCGGGTAAGCTCGTAGCTCTTGTTGATGTCTTTTTGAATTTCCAGACACGGCTGCGCCACGCCGGGGGTGTAGGCGAGGGACAGGTCGTCCTTCGTCTTGACCGGCACGCGGGTCACCATCTCGATCTTGCCCTTCCACTCGCCGTGCAGGCGGAGCGATTCTTTTGCGTAATCCATAGCGTTCTCCTTTTTATTGGCAGGCTTTCAAACCATCCGCTCGGGGCGGACGATGCGGTCAAATTCCTCCGGCGGCAGAAGCTCCAGCGCGGCGCAGGCCTCGCGCAGCGTCAGATTCTCCGCGTATGCCTTCTTTGCGATCTTCGCGGCGTTTTCATAGCCGATGTGCGGGTTGAGCGCCGTGACGAGCATCAGTGAGCGGCGCACGTTCTCGTCCATCCTCTCCCGATTTGCGCGGATGCCGGACGCGCAGTTTTTGTCAAACGAAGCGATGGCCTCGCTCAGCAGGCGCACGGACTGCAGAAAGTTATAGGCGCACACGGGCATAAAGACGTTCAGCTCAAAGTTCCCCTGCGACGCCGCTATGCCGACGGCAGCGTCGTTGCCCATGACCTGCACCGCCACCATCGTCACCGCCTCGCACTGCGTGGGGTTGACCTTGCCGGGCATGATGGATGAGCCGGGCTCGTTGGCTGGAATGGCGATCTCCCCCAGCCCCGTGCGCGGACCCGAGGCAAGCCAGCGCACATCGTTCGCGAGCTTCATCATGTCGCACGCGAGCGCCTTGACCGCGCCGTGCGCGAACACCAGCTCATCCTTCGACGTGAGCGCGTGAAACTTGTTGGACGCGGTGACAAAGGGCTTTCCGGTCAGCTCCGCGATGGCCGCGGCGACCGCCCGGTCAAAGCCATCGGGGGCGTTGAGTCCCGTGCCGACCGCCGTGCCGCCGAGCGCCAGCTCCCGCAGGGGAGGCAGCGCGGCGGTGAGCAACTCGCGGTCCCGCGCGAGGCTCGTCCGCCAGCCGGAGATCTCCTGCGCGAAGGTGATGGGCGTCGCGTCCTGCAAATGCGTCCGCCCGGATTTCAGCACGTCGGCGTTCTCCGCCTCCAGATGCAGGAGGGTCTGCTCCAACGCGGAAACAGCGGGGAGAAGGCGGTCCTCCACCGCGAGACAGGCGGCAATATGCATCGCCGTGGGAAAGGTGTCGTTCGAGGACTGCGACATATTGACGTCGTCGTTCGGGTGCAGGAGCTTTTTCCCCGCCAGCTCGTTGCCGCGGTTGGCGATAACCTCGTTGACGTTCATGTTCGACTGCGTGCCCGAGCCCGTCTGCCACACAACGAGCGGGAAATGCCCGTCCAGCTCGCCGGCAAGGATCTCGTCGCAGACGCGGCCGATCAGGGCGCATTTTTCCGCGCTCATCCGATCGGGCAGCAGCTCGCGGTTGGCGATGGCCGCCGCCTTTTTCAGAACGGCAAACGCCCGGATGATTTCCGCGGGCATCGTTTCGATCCCGACGCCGATGGGGAAATTCTCATGCGAGCGCTGCGTCTGCGCGCCCCAGTAGCGGTCCGCCGGGACGCGGACCTCTCCCATCGAGTCCCGCTCTATCCTGTATTCCATACGTTTCCTCGCTTCCGTTTGATCTGTTATCTCCATAGTACACGCTGCGGCACGGATGTCAACAGGAGATTTTACGCCCGAGTGGAAAGCAGGCGCAAAAAACGCGGGCGCTGCCCGGAGAGGCTGCATAACGCCGCTTTTGCAGCAAAAGGGACCGTTCTCCTCCGCAGAGAACGGTCCCTTTTTCCCATCTCTTTACTTTGCCAGCTCCGCGTACTCCGGGGCCTCCGCCGTGGCGGGGGCGATGGCGGAGCTGGTATCCCTCGCCCACTCGAGCGCGTGCTCACAGAACATCCGCGTGATGGTGGACGGCTGCGCCGCCGCGCTCGTGGCGATGGCAATATCGCGGTAGTACGGCTCGTCGAGCGGCTTTTTGATGATGCCGTGGCGGTTGGGGTGCAGGATCAGATCGTGCACCACGCTGATGCCCAACCCGCACTCGACCATCGCGAGGATGGCGAAGTCGCTGCTGACCTCAAACTTGATGCGCGGGGACTGCCTGAGATGCTCGAGGAACAAATTGATCTCGTAGTCCTGCTCCTCCATGAGGCTGATGAAATCCTCGTCCGACAGCCGGCTGACGGGGAAGCATTCCGCGTCGCGCAGCGGGTGGTTCGGCGGCAGGATGACCGTCAGCGAGTCGCGCAGCAGGAAGGTCGTGTCGAACTCCTTGGCGCAGGGGAGGGCGAGAAAGCCGCAGTCGATCTGCCCGCGGCGCAGCCAGGTCGCGATCTGGTTGTACTCGCCGTTGAAGATCTGAAAGCGGATATTGGGGTATTTTTCGTGGAAGGACTTGATCATCAGCGGCATCCAGCCGGTCGCCATGCTGGTGAACGCGCCCACGCGAATGAGGCCGCTCTGCAGTCCGTGCAGCTCGCCGACGGCAAAGCTGAGCTCCTCCTGCCCCTTGACGATGGATTGAAGGATGGGCAGCAGCTGCGTCCCCTCCGAGCTGATCTCGATGCCCGAGCGGTTGCGCGTGAGCAGCGGGACGTCCCAATGCTCCTCCAGGTCCGCGATCATGCGGCTCACGGCAGACTGCGTGTAGCCCAGCTCCGCGGCGGCCTGCGTGATGCTGCCGGTCTCGATGGTCTTGAGGTAGGCCAGATATTTGTGGATCATGCGCTCATCTCCTTGCTTGCGTCGGCGTTAAGGCCATGATAGCCGAATGTGAATCATCTGTCAAGCATTCCATTTTGGAATGTTCAGCAGAACAAGGTTTTTCTTGTGCATTCCGCATTAAAACTATATACTGTATGCGCAGATAATTAAACACTATCGTGAAGCGGTTTGCAAGCCCACGACGGCATTGTTGCAAATCGCAGAAAATTTTTGAGGAGGCTATCACCATGATCCATTATTCCTGCATCGGTGCGACCGGCTATGTCTGCGGCGAAGTGCTGCGCATGATGGTCAACCATCCCGACGGCGAGCTCGTCAACGTTCTCGATACCTACGGCGTGGGCGACGCCATCTCCACCCATCATCCCGCCCTGCGCGGCTTCTATGATCAGGTCATCATGGACCTGACCGAGGAGAATGTGCGCGAGACCGCGAAGAAGAGCGATGTCGTGATGATCCAGGTCCCCTCCGGCGACGTGGCCAAGTGGGCGGAGATCGTTCTCGCCGAAGGCTCCCGCATCATCGACATCGGCGCGGACATCCGCTTCCGCGACGTGAAGGTCTGGGAGAAGTGGTACGGCGACAAGCACACCAATCCCCAGATGACCCATGACGCCGTCTACAGTATGCCCGAGATGAACCGCGAGCTGGCCAAGGGCAAGAAGCTCATCGCCAACCCCGGCTGCTATCCCACCGCCTCCACCCTCGGCCTCCAGCCCATGCTCAAGACCGGCCACATCGTTGAGAACACCATCGTGATCGACGCCAAGAGCGGCTACACCGGTGCCGGCCGCCGTCCCGCCCTCAATAAGCTCCTCACCGAGGCGGAGAACAACTTCTGTGCCTACGCCCTCGGCGGCGGCCATCGCCACACCCCCGAGATCGAGCAGAACATCGCCTACATCACCGGCAAGGATCTGATGAAGCCCGAGACTTGGCAGTACATCAACTTCCAGCCGCACCTCCTCCCGCAGGTTCGCGGCATCGAGGTCACTATCTACGCCACCTGCGATAAGGACTTCACCAACGAGGAGGTCTACGAGCTGTACAAGGGCTTCTACAAGGACGAACCCTTCGTCAAAGTCTTCCCGTCCAATATGCCCGTGCAGACCAAGTGGGCCTACGGCACCAACTTCGTCGAGATGACCCCGACCTTCGATTCCCGCACCCACCGTCTGATCGTCTCCTCCGTCATCGACAACATCGGCAAGGGCGCCGCCGGCCAGGCCATTCAGAACATGAACCTCATCATGGGGATCCCCGAGACCACCGGTCTCATGATGCCCCCGATGTATCCGTAAGGAATTGATTTTATATAAAGTAAGAATAAGAAAAGGAGAACAACACTATGGAATACAAAGTGATCGAAGGCGGCGGCATTACCTCTCCGAAGGGCTTTACCGCGGGCGCCGTGTATGTCGGCGTGAAGAGCCGCAAGACCCAGAAGCCCGATGTGGCCGTCCTCTACTCCGAGACCGAGGCCTCCTGCGCCGCAGTGTTCACTACCAATAAGTTCTGCGCCGCTCCCGTCATTCTCGACCGTGAGATCCTCAAGAACGGCAAGGCCCGCGCCATCGTTATCAACTCCGGCAACGCCAACGCCGCCACCGGCACGCAGGGCATCGAGGACGCCCGGACCGTCGAGCGCGAGGCCGAGAAGCTCCTCGGCGTGGGCGAGAACGAGGTCTTCGTCTGCTCCACCGGCGTCATCGGCCAGAAGCTGCCCGTCGAGAAGGTGCTCGATGGCGTCCGTCAGATCATCCCCGCCAAGCTCGACAAGGCCAACGGCTCCGATGCGGCCTATGCCATCATGACCACCGACACCGTCCGCAAGGAATCCGCCTACGAGCTTGAGCTCTCCTCCGGCACCATCCGCATCGGCGCGATGGCCAAGGGCTCCGGCATGATCCACCCCAACATGGCCACCACCCTCGCCTACGTCACCACCGACGCCAAGTGCGACTCCGCCGACCTGCAGAAGATGCTGCACAACGCCATCGACAAGAGCTTCAATATGTGCACCGTCGACGGCGACACCTCCACCAACGACACCATGATCCTGCTCGCCAACGGCGCCTCCGGCGTCGAGGTCAAGACCGAGGAGGACAAGGCGGCTCTCGCCGGTCTCATCGAGCACATCTGCATCGACATGGCCCGCCGCATCGCCTCCGACGGCGAGGGCGCGACCCATCTGATCGTCGTCGAGTCCTACGGCCTGCCCACCGAGCATGACGCCCGCCTGGTCGCCAAGGCCATCGCCGGCTCCACCCTGTTCAAGGCCGCCGTGTTCGGCCGCGACGCGAACTGGGGCCGCATCATGGCCGCCGCCGGCTACTCCGGCGCGGACGTCGATCCCACCAAGGCCGACTGCATCATCAAGAGCAGCGCCGGCGAGGTCCAGGTCATGAAGGACGGCTTCGGCACCGACTTCAGCGAGGAGCTGGCCAAGGCCGTGCTCACCGAGCATGACATCACCGTCATCGTCGACTTCCACAGCGGCGACGGCAAGGCGGTCGCCTACGGCTGCGACCTCACCTACGAGTATGTCAAGATCAACGGCGACTACCGCACCTAAGGAGGGCTACCCATGAGCGACGTTGCGAAGAAGGTAGAGACCCTGATGGAGGCCATGCCCTACCTTGAAAAATATCAGGGCAAGGTCATCGTCATCAAGTACGGCGGCAACGCCATGATCAACGACGAGCTCAAGGACGCCGTGCTCCACGACGTCGTGATGCTCAAGCTCCTCGGCCTCAAGCCCGTGCTCAGCCACGGCGGCGGCCCCGGCATCAACAAGATGCTCGAGAAGCTCAACATTCCCGTGCAGTTCATCAACGGTCTGCGCTACACGTCCGAGGACATCATGCGCGTGGTCGAGATGGTCCTCGTCGGTCAGGTCAACACCGAGCTGGTCGGCAGGATCAACCAGATCGGCGGCAAGGCCGTCGGCCTCTCCGGCGTGAGCGGCGACATCTATCACTGCCACAAGCGCAGCGAAGAGCTCGGCTTCGTCGGCGACATCGACTACGTCAACGCCGACGCCATCAACGCCATGCTCGACGCGGGCTTCATCCCCGTCATCGCCCCCGTCGGCACCGACGGGCAGGGCAACACCTACAACATCAACGGCGACACCGCCGCGGGCAAGCTCGCCAGCGCGCTCGGCGCGGAAAAGCTCGTCATCCTCACCGACATCGAGGGTCTGTGCAACGACATCAAGGTGCGCGACGTCATCAGCTACCTCAACATTCAGGACGTTAAGGCGCTCAAGGACAAGGGCACCATCGCCGGCGGCATGATCCCCAAGGTCGACTGCTGCGTCGAGGCCATCGAGGAGGGCGTCACCAGCGTCCACATCATCGACGGCCGCAAGCCCCACTCCGTACTCTACGAGGCCTTCACCACCGAAGGCACCGGCACCACGATCGGCACCGCACAGCCGAGCGTTGGCATCAAATGGTAAAACATACATAAAATTTTAACAGGAGGACTCTACCATGATCGAAAAGTTCAAGACCAATGCGGAAGTCATCGAAAACGGTGACAAGTACCTCTACGGCAACCACGTCCGTATGCCCATCTCCATGGAGCGCGGCGAGGGCGTCTACGTCTTCGACAAGGACGGCAACAAGTACCTCGATTTCGTCGGCGGCATCGCCGTCAACGGTCTCGGCCACTGCCATCCCGCCATCGTCAAATGCCTGCAGGAGCGTGCGGAGACCATCCTCCACTGCTCCAACTACTTCTACAATGAGCCCGCCGTCCAGACCGCGAAGCTCATCGTCGAGAACAGCTGCTTTGATAAGGTCCTCTTTGCCAACTCCGGCGCCGAGGCCAACGAAGGCCAGATCAAGCTCGCCCGCAAGTACGCCAAGGATCACGGCCATCCCGAGCGCTTCGTCGTCATCACGATGAAGAACTCCTTCCACGGCCGCACCCTCGCCACCTGCACCGCCACCGGTCAGTATGCCGTCCACCGCTACTTCGAGCCCCTGCCCTCCGGTTTCCGCTATGCCGAGTTCAACAACCTCCAGTCCGTCAAGGACATCATGGATGAATACGTCTGCGCCATCCTGACCGAGCCCGTCCAGGGCGAGGGCGGCGTGCGTCCCGCTTCCCAGGAGTTCCTGCAGGGCCTGCGTGACCTGTGCGACGAGAAGGGCATCCTCCTCATGTTCGACGAGGTCCAGGTCGGCTCCGGCCGCACTGGCAAGCTCTTCGCGCATCAGAACTACGGCGTGGAGCCCGATACCTGCTCCATGGCGAAGGCACTCGGCTCCGGTGTGCCCATCGGCGCGGTCTGCGCCCGCGGCGACGCGGCCAAGACCCTCACCCCCGGCACCCACGGCTCCACCTTCGCCGGCGGTCCTCTCGCCTGCGCTCTGGCTGCCACCACGCTCGACGTCATGATCAACGAGGGCGTCATCGAGAATGCCCGCGTCATGGGCGAGTACTTCCGTGACCAGATGCACAAGGTCATCGAGAAGAACCATCCCAAGGCGGTCAACGAGATCCGCGGCCTCGGCATGATCAACGGCATCCAGCTCAACCATCCCAGCGGCCAGCCCGTCGTCGACCTGTGCTTCAAGGATGCCAACGTCCTCATCAACAACACCAACGGCAACGTCCTGCGCTTTGTCCCGCCGCTGATCACCGGCAAGGAAGAGATCGACCTGTGCATCAAGGCGGTCGACGAGGCTATGACCAAGCTCGGCTGGTAAGAGAAAACAGCGTCCTGACCAAGCCAAACGGTCAAACTTTGTGATATCCGGCAAGCGCGCGGCACTTGCCACCGTGCATAAAATATGCTAAAATATCCGCATATTTAATCGGTACGCCGCGCGCTTCCCGTATCAGCCTTACATGCAATTTCCCCGTCCTCCCCTTCGCAGGGGGGCGAGGGAGGACGGGGAGACCGCAGCAAATCGTTTCCTGATCATTCAAGGAGGGAAAAATCACCGAATAAAGGGGGAATACCGTCAAGATCACGTCTTCCTGCCGCCGGTCTCATCTGCCGGTCTGCGGGCGCACAGACCCTCGCAAATACCGTAAAACAGTGTTCACCATCTACGAAGCTGCGCGGACGGGAGCGTTCCCGCCCTATGCGCACCATGTATTTAGAGAAAGGTTGGTACAATCAAGTGAGTGAAGAAAAGAAAGCCAGGACCCCGCGTATGCCAAAGCTGTGGGAAGCTCTGGTCACCATGCTGATCTTGGTCGGCGCATTGGCGCTCGGCATCGTCAAGTATGAAACAGACCCGCATGTCCCCATGTTCATCGGCGTTATGGGCGCCGCGCTGATGGCGCTCTACCTCGGCTACAAGTGGGAGGCCATCGAAAAGTCCATGATGGACGGTATTTATAAAGCCCTCCAGTCTGTCTGTATCCTCGTCATCGTCGGTATCCTCATCGGCGTTTGGATCAACGCCGGTGTCGTTCCCACAATGATCTTCTACGGTCTGAAGGTCCTCAAGCCCGCGATCTTCTTCATTGCGTCTGTTCTCATCTGCTCCATCACCTCTCTTGCCACCGGTACCTCCTGGGGCACGATGGGTACGATGGGCGTCGCCTTGATGGGCATTGGCTTCGGTCTCGGCATGAGCCCCGGCATGACCGCCGGTGCGGTCCTCTCCGGTGCCTACTTCGGCGACAAGATGTCCCCGCTGTCCGATACCACGAACCTTGCGCCCGCTATGGCAGGCACGGACGTTATGACCCACGTGAAGGCCATGATCCTGCCCACCGGCATCACCTATGTCGTCACCCTCATCGGCTTCGGTATTCTCGGCGCCATGCAGTATCACGGCGGCGATGCCGACATGAGCCGCGTGACGGAGTTCTCCGGCGCGCTCGAGGCCGTGTTCAATATCAACCCTGCGCTGCTCTTGCCCCCGGTCATCGTTATCGTGGCGGTTGCCATGAAGATGCCCGCCATCCCTGGTATCACGCTCGGCATCATTTCCGGCGCGATCATGGGCATGATCTTCCAGCCCGAGTGCAACATGGGTACCGTGTTTGATTTCGGCATGAACGGCTACTACTTCAGCGACGAAGTGCTCGCCATGTTCGAGGAGACCCTCTCTCCCGAGACCAGCTACACCATGACCCGTCTGCTTGAAAGCGGCGGTATCCTCGGCATGATGTCCTCCGTCGCCATGACGATCATCGCCATGATGTTCGGCGGCATTATGGAGGACACCCACCAGCTCGAGGTCATTGTCAACAGCCTCAAGAAGCTGGCGAAGGGCCCCGCGGGTCTCGTGCTCCTCACCGAGTGCACCTGCGTGCTCTCCAACGCCGTCATGCCCGAGCAGTACATCTCCATCGTCGTTCCCGGCCGTATGTACGCTGAGGAATACAGAGAGAAGGGTCTGCACCCGGCTCTCCTCTCCGGTACGCTGGAAAGCGCCGGTACCGTCACCTCCGCCCTCATTCCGTGGAACACCTGCGGCGTGTTTATCTCCAGCACCCTCGACATCAACGCGTGGGGCGCGGGCGGCTACGGTCCCTGGGCTCTGTTCAACTGGCTGATGCCGCTCATCAACTGGCTGTGCGCCCTCATCGGCTGGACGGTCAAGGATCTTGCCGGCAAGCCCTATAAGAAGTCCAAGGCTGCGGCTAAGGCGGAATAAATCAAAACGGCAAAGGAACGGTCTATGAACAGAGGAACGGCACGATACCCTCTTTTAGAGATCGACCTTGACAAGCTGAAAGCAAATCTGGCAGCGCTCATCGAGCGCTGCCAGAGCCTTTCTGTCGAGGTCGCGGGCGTGGTCAAGGGCTTTTCGGCGCTGCCGGAGGCCGCCGGGGTCTATACGGAATGCGGCGTGCGGAGCCTTGCCTCGTCCCGTCTCAGTCAGCTGCGCGCCCTGCGCGGCGCGGGCGTCGCCTGCGAGCGCGTTCTCATCCGCATCCCCATGCTCTCCGAGCTTCCGGAGGTCGCGGAGGTCGCGGACATGAGTCTCCAGAGCGAGCTTGAAACGCTCCGCGCCCTCAACGCGGTCTGCGCGAAGCGCGGAACGCGCCACAGGGTGATCCTGATGGCTGACCTCGGCGATCTGCGCGAGGGCTTCTGGAGCCGCGAGGAACTGGTCGACGCCGCGCTTGAGGTCGAGTATAAGCTCGACCATCTGGAGCTGGCGGGCGTCGGCACGAATCTCGGCTGCTACGGCTCGGTCCAGGCCCCCCCCGAGAAGATGGAGGAGCTCATCTCCGCCGCCGAGGCGGTGGAGCGCGCCATTGGCCGCGAGCTGCAATACATCTCCGGCAGCGCGTCCACCTCCGTCCACATGGTGCTTGACGGCACGCTGCCCGCGCGCGTCAACCATCTGCGCATCGGCGAGTTCGCCCTCCTCGGCGGCACCTACGGCTGCTATCCCGACTTTCTGCGCCGTGACGTGTTCACCCTCCGCATGGAGGTCGTGGAGTGCAAGCCGAAGCCCAGCTATCCCGTCGGCGAGCTGACCGTGGACGCCTTCGGCAAAACGCGCGAATACACCGACCGCGGCATCCGCCGCCGCGCGCTCTGCGCCGCGGGCCGCGTCGATTACGGCGATCCCTTCGACCTCACGCCGCGCCTCGCGGGCGTGGAGGTCCTCGGCGCGTCCTCGGACCACACCATTCTTGACGTGGAGGACGCCGCCGTCCCCGTCCGGCTCGGCGACGTGCTGGACTTCGGCGTGAGCTACGGCTCGCTCGTCTACCTCACCAACACGCCCGAGGTCCGCATCGTCTATCGGAAAAACGGCCGCCTGTACACGGCGGAATAACGCACAAGGAAGCCCTCCGCTCGGTGAGCGGAGGGCTTTTCGTCGCTTTTTCGTTTTCTCAGCTCAGCGTCGTGCCGGTGACGAAGCTCGCCACGATGATGAGCAGGATGGAGATGGGCGCAACGTACTTGACCAGCACGCTGTAGACCTTTGCCAGCTTGAACGGCTTGCCGTCCAGCTCGATCTCATGCACGGCATTCGCGGGCTTCCAGATCCAGCCGGTGAAAATGCACACGCCGAGCGCGCACAGAGGGATCATCAGACGGTCGGTGAGGAACTCCATGAAGTCGCCGAAGATGGGGAAGCTCACGCCGTTGGCGAAGTCAAACCAGATGCCCTTGATGTTGAACGCGGCCTGCGACATGGTGTACAGGCAGCCGATGAGGAACATCAGCGTGCAGACGATGATGGTGGTGGGCTTGCGCTTCCAGCCGAAGCGCTCGGTCAGGAACGCCACCACGCCCTCGATGAGGGATATGCTGCTCGTCAGCGCGGCGAACAGGAGCAGCATATAGAACAGCACGCCGAAAAACGCGCCGCCCGCCATGTGCTCGAACACGCCCGCGAGGGACGCGAAGGCGAAGCCGCCGCCCTTGCCGACGTTCTCGGATCCGAGCGTCGCAAACACCGCGGGCACGATGATGAAGCCGGCGATGAGCGCCACGAGCGTATCCATCGTGCAGATGAGCGCCGTGTTCTTGCCGAGGTTCTCATGCTTGGGCAGATACGAGCCGTAGGTGATCATGATGGCCATGCCCAGCGACAGGGAGAAGAACGCCTGCCCCAGCGCGGAGAGGAAGGTGTTGAAGCCGACCTTGCTCCAGTCGCAGCTGAGCATATAGGCGAAGCCGACCTGCGCGCCGTCGAGCGTGATGGTGCGCGCGAGCAGTACAATGAGAATGATGAACAGCGCGGGCATACCGACCTTGTTGAACTTCTCGATGCCGCCCTCAACGCCCTTGATGATGATGACGGCGTTGACTGCCATAAAGACTGCGGCAAAGAGAATGGCGGTCAGCGGGAACCATGTCTCGCCCGTCGCGGCGTTGTAGCCGAGCAGGCCGTAGAAATAGCCGAGCGGATCGGCATAGACCGTCTGCGCCTCCGTAATGTAGGACACGACATAGCGCAGCACCCAGCCGCCGACGTGGCAGTAATAGGAGGTGACGATGAACGCCACCGCAACACCCGTGACGCCGACCCACTTGAAGCCGCGGTAGCCGAGCTTGTGGAAGCTGTCGATGGCGTTCGCCTGCGCGGCGCGGCCGATGGTCAGCTCCGAGAGCATGACGGGGAAGCCGATGAGAACGACGATGGCCAGATAAATGAGGATGTAGGCGCCTCCGCCTCCCTCAAAGGCCTTGCCGGGGAACTTCCAGATGTTGCCGAGGCCGACGGCGCTGCCCGCCGCCGCCAGGATGAAGCCGATCTTGCTTCCCCATTGGGCACGATTGTTTTCCATGTGATTTTCTCCTTTAACTACGTTTCTCTCTCCGTTTTCCGTCAAATTCGTCCTCATATATTTTAATGAGATGTATAAATTAAACAGAAATTAGTCAAATGATACCGTCTTTCTTGCCAAAAGTAAAGCGACGTATTATAATAAAAATATGAGCGATCCTAATAGAAAGGAAATACTTCTATGGAAAGCAAGAAATTAGAGGCCCTGCTCATGGCAGTCGATCTCGGCAGCTTTACCAAGGCGGCAGAGGTCCTCGGCTACACGCAGTCGGGCCTGACACACATGATGAACTCGCTGGAAAAGGAGGTCGGCTTCACGCTGCTTGAGCGCGGACGCAGCGGCGTGCGCCTCACGGAGGAGGGCGAACGCATCGCGCCCGCCGTGCGCGAATTTCTGCAGGCCAACGCCCGGCTGGACAGCGTGATCGAGCAGGTCGCCTCCTCGCGCACGGAGATCATCCGCGTCAGCGCCTACGCCAGCATCGCCATGCATTGGCTGCCGGGCATCATCCAGCGCTTCCGCGAGGAGTGCCCCGACGTGGACGTGGATATCCGCATGGCTGACCACGTCGACGTCCCCTACGAGCTGCTCGCGCAGGGCAAGATGGACGCCATCCTCGTCTCCCCGCAGGACGAGGGCCAGTACGAGTGGGTGCATCTTGCCGACGATCCCATGTTCGCCGTTCTGCCCCGCGATTTCGACACGCAGGGCATAACCGCCTTCCCGCTCGCCGCCTTCGAGGCGCGCGACTTCATCATGCCCTCGCAAGGCTTTGATAAGGACATCATGCGTATCTTCAACCGCATCGGCGTCAAGCCGCACATCCTGCCGACCTGGGTGGACGATCCCACCGTCATCAGCATGGTCAGCCACGGCCTCGGCGTGAGCATGATGACCGAGCTGACCGTCCGCGGCCGCACGGACGGCGTGAAGCTCCTGCCGGTCGAGCCGGCGTCCTCGCGTGAGCTTGGCCTTGCCGTCCGCTCGCTCGACGCCGCGAGCGACGGCCTGCGCCACTTCATCGACTGCACGAAGCGCGTCGTCGCGGAAATGCAGCCCTGAGCCGTTGCAAAAGCCACTTGTAATCACCGCCGAAGCGGTTATAATAAGGAAGCCCGCCGACCCGCGGGCGCAGAGAAAACAACGCGAAAGAAAAGGAACACCCTATGCTCACCTTTACTCCTGTCACGCAGCGGGACATTGCCCGCCTGCGCCGCTACTATAAAAGCTGCGAATACCAGCTCTGCGAATACTCTGCCCTCGTCAAGCTCATGTGGCGCAGCCACCTGCACCCCTCGTGGGCGGAGGGCGCGGGCTGCCTGATCGTCCGCAATTTCATCGACGGTCAGTATTGCTTCGACTACCCCGTTCCCGGCCCCGACGGCGATGAGGACGCGGCGCTCACGCTCATCGAGGACGACTGCCGCGAGCGGGATATTCCCCTCGTCCTCTCCGTCGTCCCGCAGGACAAGGCGGAGCGCCTTGCCGCGCGCTACCCCTACTTCCGCTTTTCCTCCCCGCGCGTCTGGCGCGACTATATCTACGCCGCCGAGGATCTGCGCGACTTCGCCGGACGCCGCTACTCCGGCCAGCGCAACCACATCAACAAGTTCCGCAAGCTCTATCCCGACGCCGCCTTCCGCCCGCTCGGGAAGAGCGACCTGCCGCTCATCACGCAGTTCTTCCGCGACTACGAGGCCGTCTTCACCAAGGCGTCCGACTCGGCGAAAAACGAGCTGCGCTGCGCCGAGAAAATGCTCCGCATGACCGGCAGCCCGCACTTCCTCGTCGGCGGCATGGAGCTGGACGGCAGGCTCCTCTCCGTCGCCATGGCGGAGCACTGCGGCGACACGCTGCAAATTCATATCGAAAAAGCCCTCTACGGCTATGAGGGCGTCTATCCCGCCACCGTGCAGGCGTTCGCGCAGGAATTTGCCGTGGACGGCGTGCGCTGGCTCAACCGCGAGGACGACGCCGGCGACAAGGGCCTGCGCACCTCGAAGCTCCAGTACCTGCCCGACCACCTCGGCGCGAAGCTGCGCTTCGACGTGCTCAACGAGCTGGTCAACATCACCGAGATCCCCACGCTTACCACCGCCCGCCTGACGCTCGACGCGCTCACCGACGCGGACAAAACCGCCTACGCCGCCCTCTGTCTCGACGACGACCGCAACCGCTGGTGGGGCTACGACTTCCGCAAGGACTACGACGGCACGCCCTACGAGGACTACTTTCTCGCCGTCGCGCGGGAGGACTGCGCCCGCTCCCGCGCCGTGAACTTCGCCGTCCGGCTCGACGGCGCACTCATCGGCGAGGTCGTCCTCTACCGCTTCGATTCCCGCGGCGGCGCGGAGCTCGGCTGCCGTGTCTCGCCGGGCTTCGCGG
>ERZ780218.1495-NODE-1495-length-14355-cov-3.437552_pt1 | contig 14355 bp, 12 predicted proteins | sample MGYA00510975_ERZ780218 | MGnify/ENA primary metagenome ERZ780218 (study PRJEB29588, sample SAMEA2152063) | human gut metagenome | biome: human gut; feature: human-associated habitat; material: faeces | place: Denmark | collected 2008/2010 ...
CCCCTGCCGTTAAAATGGCTAACGATTTGGGTGCAAAAGCGATTCTTGCTTTCACTCATACAGGTTACACAGTTAAACTGCTCTCAAAATTGAGACCATCTGTTCCTGTTCTTGCTATCTCTGACAGCGAAAAATCTTGCAGAAAATTAAATCTGTTCTGGGATATGCACCCTTACCTCAAAGATTGGGATGTTGTTTTAAATGATGATTTATTGAAAAAAATCGATAAACTCTTACTCGAAAAAACAGAATTCAAAAAAGACGACAGAGTTATCATTATTGGTTCTATTCCTAAACTCATCACAGGCAGAACAAACTTTGTACGTGTTCACAGAATGTGCGCATTCTAGAAAACATTTTTGTATAATTCAAAAAGCAGACTTTTATTTAAGGTCTGCTTTTTTTTATTAAAAAATGTAAAACGGAAAACACAAAACATAAAGAAATGTTAAGACAAGCTCTTGACCTCAAAATCCAGTTCCCATAACCTTTTCTGTAAGGTAAGGTAAGTGACCCTGGATTGTGTTTTTAGGGATGAATAATTTTTTATATAGCTTTATCATGAAGAAACATATGCTATATAAGGAGTTATGATGAAAAAGATTTGCCGAAACTTTTGCCCTGCTTTTTCACTGGCAGAAGCTTTGATTACTTTGTTAATTATTTGTATTATTGTGCTGGCTTCTGTACCCGTGATAACAAAAAAAAGAAGGGACATGACAGAAGGCCCCAAGGGAATGTGGATTTGTACAAGAAACAGCCAGGGGCAGTACGTTTATTACGACAATCGCTCACCCAAAGGTGACATTAACAATATCGACAGTTGGACAGCAACAGGCACTGATTCTTGCACGTTTACCTCCGGTTCACGACCTTACAAATATGGTATCACTGTAATTGGCGGCGGAGGCGGCGGTGGAAACGGCTCTTCTTACAGAGAAATTCTTGCAAGACAAACTTCTGCCGGTTCAACATCTTTTTCACCTGAAAAAACCGATTTATATGATGTTCTGCTTATCGGAGGCGGAGGCGGCGGTGGAGGCGGCCAGAGCTCTGATGACAACACAGGCGGAGGCGGTGGAGGCGGCGGCCGCTTTGAAGGATTTATTCCATTATACAGAGGCACTGCCTATACAATGACTGTAGGAAGCGGCGGTACAACGCGCGGTGGTGAATATCACGGCGGTTTGAGCAACTCTGTTAGCCATCCAAGGGCTGACGATGGAGGCTCTTCTTATCTTACTCGTTCAGGCGGCGGTGACTCCAAAACTTATATAGAAGTTGCAGGCGGACAAGGCGGCGACTCTGTAGGTTGTTCCAAATGGAAATGTCGCGGTGGAGATGCCGGCTATGGTAGAGGAGTTGTTTCTGCAAACTATTATTCATCTTTAGAAGTAAACGGAAACACTGTTTCTGCTTTCAGTGGACATGTCACGGGCAGTAACGGACAATGGGGCGACTATTACAAACGCTACAACCCCTACGGCCGCGGTGCAAAAAATTATTACACAGACACTGCCGACAACGTTACAACCTATGGCGACGGTGGAGACCCGGGTGCTTGCCGTTCGTGTATATGGGCCAAAAACGGTGTGAACGGCTATGGTGTTATCTCTAAAACTTGGAAAAAATTTGGCATGGGTGGTACTTCTGCCATTCCCCAAACGTATTTTGTTCCTTCTTTAGAAGGCAAACTTGTTGTTACTATTCCTGATGCGGCCGGTCCGGAAGAAAAAGGCGGCACAACTGTTGCTAAAAATGTCAAAAACAATGTTGTGGGCCGAATATTCTACGGTTATGGTGCAGCAGGCGGCAAAGCTGACGAATCCTTGGAGGCTCCTTCTGCCGGTGAACATTCACAATTTTCTTTAAAAGGAGGAGGGGCTCCTGCGCCTGAATGTACTCCAAGATCCTATATCCCCGGCGGATATGCTCCTGTTACGGTTGCGGTCAAAAAATGTACAAAGGTGGTATGCAATATTGTAGAGGCTAATGAAGATAAAATTAAAGAAGAAAACGTTATGTCTACAGGTGTTGAAGTATTGCCTCAGGGTTTTGTAAAAGTTGGCTCAAAATATGCTCTCAAACAGTCTGTTGATGACAACAAACCGGAAGATATTACGCCTTTTGTTGTATCAACAAGCACTCCTTCCAGCCAATCTTTGTCTGATTATTTTCAATCTATAAAATTATATGAATATATAAAAGGCCGCTATACCACGATTATGAATACCCTTATAAGATGGATAAAAATTTCCGGATGTTTTCCGGAATATAATGAAGGTGATGAAGATAAAACTGAGTTTGCCGGTTATGATAACAAAGATACGGTTTACAACACTTATCGTTGTTTTAGAGATTCTAATATAAAATATGAAAAAATTTGTGCAGAAGATGTTGTAGAAACCAAAGAAACTCAAGGTTGGCACGCTGGTATGATACAGCCTGCAATCTGTAAAGAAAACGCTTCGCCGGGTACATCTTATGGTGCCGGCGGTGGAGGCGGTAACGCTTCAGACACTCCTGGTGTGTTTAGCAAAGGTGGAAACGGCGGCTATGGCGCGGTTATTGTGGAGTGGTAAAAATTATATTTCATATTTATATGAAATGTTTTTCTAAAACAGTACTTATTTGCCCTTGCATAGCAAGGGCTTTTTTTATCTTTTTTTGTTATGAAAAATAGTTTTGTCCGTGGGTTTTACTCTCTTCCTGCGGGTCTTTTGTCACACCTATCTGAAAACAGCTGCGCCCGTATTTTGCTTCAAGATTATCCCAGACCTGTGCTATTTTTTTAGCTTTTTGGGTCTTTTCATCTTCAAACAAAAACAATTGCGAGGCTGATTTTTCAGACAGCTTGTCCGCAAAAATCCCTGATGAGCGGTAAATTATTTTCGGGTTATAAATTTTATCCAGCAATTTGTCCGCATACTGATTCACAAGAAATTCACTGTCAGTCGCTTGAGGAAGAACAATTCTTTCTGTCAGCACCTGAAAGTCTTTTGTCCTTAGCATTACAAAAATAATTTCTGCTTGCAGCCCCAGTTTGCGCAGTTTTGAGCACACCTGATGGCTGTGGTAGTGTAAAGAGCCCTTTATGTACTCTTTGTCGCTTGTAAAAGTGCCGAAAGCACTTGTTTTCTGGATAGATTTCGGGGGTTCAATTTTGCTTGTGACAGGGTTGGCGCTGGTTCCCGACAACTCCATTTTTAGCTCGAGTCCGCGTTTTCCCCAGATTTTTTTCAGCCAAAAATCGTTTTGTTTTACAATTTCGCTGCATTTATAAATCCCGTATTTATGAAACAGAGCAGATGTGTTTTTGCCTATGCCCCAGATGTCTTCTATATAGGTTTTTTTGAGAATATCATCTATTTCTCTGTAGTGTATTCTGTGTATGCCGTTTAGGGATTTGTCTTTTTTTGCCTTTTCACAGGCAAGCTTTGCAAGGGTTTTTGTCGGAGCAAGCCCTATAGACACGGGGATTCCTATTTCGGTTTCTATTTCGTTTTTTATTTTTTCAATTATATCGCGGTAAGAGCAGCGAAAGAGTTTTTTTAATCCAGTCAAATCCAAAAAAGCCTCGTCTATTGAATACTGCTCCACATCCGGTGTATAGCTCAAGAGCTTTGTCATAACGCGGTTTGATATATCGTGATACAGGCCGAAGTTTCTTGAGATATAAATTACGTTTTTGAACTCTTTGCGTGCTTTAAAAAGCGGATAACCCATAGGGATTCCTATTTCTTTTGCTTCTTTTGAGCGTGCAATAATACAACCGTCGTTGTTGCTCAAAACACAAACAGGGCGGTCTTTGAGTGCGGGGTTCATGAGCTGCTCGCACGATACAAAAAAATTGTTACAATCTACAAGTGCTATCTCTGCCATTGTGCATTACCTTATTAATGTATATTTATTTTGTTGAGGAAAGAAAATAAAGCGGGGGAGTATATCCCTTATCTAATTTGTGATCTGCAATTTATTAACATGAGACCCCCGCTTTTTTGATTTTATTAGGAAGGATATCTAGAGTTGATAAGTTTTCATTTTTAAAAGTATTACAGCTGTCTTGCAATCCCTGTTGCCACACCGAAGATAGTCAAAGATTCTTTGGGCTCGATAATCGGGTATTCTGGATTTTCGGGCTGGAGCCAGACTTTTCCGTCTTTTTGTCTGTAGGTTTTGAGTGTATAACCGTTGTCTATAAACGCAAGTACAATGTCTCCGTTTTTTGCGTACGGTGTTTTTTTGACTATGACTTTGTCTCCGTCAAAAATACCTGCGTTGACCATCGAGTCGCCAGACACTGTGAACATAAATACTGACGGGTTGTCCAAATCAAAGTTTTCGTCAAGCGAAACTCTTTTTTCTATCGAGTCTTCGGCAACGGTTGCAAAGCCTGCTCTGACGGATGATGTAAAAAGAATCGCCCCGAAACAGTCCGGATTTATGATGAACTTTCCGTTTTTTTCTATGATTAAGTCACACTCTTTGAGTTTATTAAAATACTGCCAGACAGAATTTTTGTGCTTAAACCCGAAAGCCTGTGCTATTTTTTCAAAACTCGGAAGAGGTTCTTTCCCGTATGCTTTTTTGAGGTTTTCAAAAAAGTTTTTTTGCTTCTCGCTTAGATTCAGATTCAACATAATTACATTATAGACAAATGTCTATAATATGTCAACATGTATTTTTTTTGCTTTAAAAAAAGGGTTTGAGCACTTGATTGTGAAGAAATGTAAAATTGAAGTCTAAAAAGCCTAAAGTTTATAAAAACAAATGCCGAGTACATGATTACAAGCAAGGGAAAAGGTTTAAGCAATAAGGAGTAGGTTATGTTAGGAAACATTAATTTATTTTTGAACAAACTGTCAGTGGAAGAAATCGCAAAATTAGACACAAACAAAGACGGACAGATTTCTAATGAAGAGGCTGAAGGTTCTTTATTCCAGTTCAAAGACAGATTTTCAGATGCTGAATATTTATCTTTGACAGGTTCTGCCAAACCTGTTGAACAGCAGCCCGCAGCTAATGTTCCCACAACTTCATCAGAAGTTCCTGAAACTGCTAAAAATGCTGTGGAATTGAGAACATATTTTACAAAAATGAAAGACAGCTTTATCGAAACATATGTTGCAGGTCTTTTAGAAAGCGGCGAGCTTGAAGAAAGCGGCAAAAAATCACTTATTTTTTACATCAACACAAATGCAAGAACCTATATTGAAGATTACATTAAAAATAACGTAAAAACTCCTTACGATACAAGTGAAGTTTATGCAGGTTTTGAAACTTACATTGCAGAAAAACTCGAAGAAAGAAAAGCCGCACAAGCAGCTGTTGATACGCAATTGACAGACGCAGTGAACAACACTGATGCAAATTATGAAAAACTCACAGAAGCTACAAAAAAGCAGACACTGAATACATTACATCTGAAGAGTATGCTGAAATTAAAGGTATTGCAACAGACTACATCCTCGGAATAATGGCAGGAGGTCTGGAAAACGATGAGTTTGACGCATTTATGTCTGCTTTGAACCCTGAATATAAAAATGACACAAATTACAAAGTGGCACAAAAAGCTCTTGAGCTGCTCCAGACAGAGACTGACCCTATCAAAATGCAGGAAATAATCAACAATGCAAAGACAGCCATAGGCAATCTTATCGGAGACATGGACGAATACGGCGATGGCACAACTCCTTTGAGCGAAGCTGTTAAAACAAGAGCTAAATTTATTGACAACAAAAAGTATAGTGAGCAGCTTGACGCATACATTGATGATTCAATTGAAGCAAGAACACATGAGCCAAATCCAGAATTATTTGACCCTGAAGCAAGGCTCGAAAGATTAAATGCACTCAAAACAGCATTCCTAAGCCAGTACGAAGGTGACGGCACTGACCTTGAAACAGAATTTGCAGCTTTTGTTGAAAAATCTGACAAAGAGCTTGAAAATGTTTACGCAAAAGAAGATGTTTTAACAGAATCTGATACAAAAAATTATGAAAAAATTAAAGAAACTCTCGAAGCAGCAGGCCAGTATGCTAATGCAGAAGAGAAAGACGCAATCTTTGATGCAGCAGCTGATTATGTAATGGCAAATATTGTACAGGGCAAAGTTGACAGCCTTCTTGCTTCTATCAACTCTCAATATGTTTACTTCCCTCAATATATCGAAGCAAAGTCTTTGCTTGATAACCTCAAAACGTCAGCAACTCCGGAAGCAGACTACACAAAAGCAAAAGAACTCATCAAAGAGCTTCTTGCTTCACAGGGTGTTGATAAAATTGAAAAATTTGTTGAAATTGAAGAAACAAAAAATGTTAACCTTTCTGTTACAGAAATGACTCAAGGCTTGTGGGGTTACGGCACAACAGAAACTCACGGCGGTGACAATCTGGTAGGCACACACTTTACTATTCAAAATGGAAAAGTTGTGTGGACAAACGATACAGATAACAAAGACATTAACAAAATGTATGATCAGCTCAGACAAAGAATCCATACACAAATGAAAGAGCAGCTAGGTGACAGCTACAATGCAGAAGAAATTGATAAATACTTTGATCAAGCTATTGTTAATGTAGCAATGAATCTGGAAAATCCTACAGGATTACACTCTATAGAAGAGCTTGCAAACAATGCAGTTGTTCATTTCAATGCAATAGCAACAGCAGGAGTTCACGGACAGGAAACAAATAAAGTGTCTAATAATAAAATTGATATGACTCAAATACTTGTAGAAACCGGAAAAATCGATAACTACTGCAGCGGAATTATTGGTCGCGGCAAATTGTGGATATCAGGCAAATATGTATGTGTTAAAAATGCATTATATGGCATAATCACGCTAATAATGAATAAAATGCAGGAACAATTAGGTGATAACTTTGATAAAGTTGAAATCACAAGAATTCTTCAAACGGCTGTAGATGCAACAGTGAAATCATCAAGCATTGAAAGCGAAACTTACGATGTATATCAATATTTCTTCAAACAGGTAAACACCTTGTATAATGACTATCTTAGTCAAAAAGGCTATTAAATAAACGTCTGAATAAAAAAAGGGGAGGCTTGCCTCCCTTTTTTATCCTTCAAAATACGGTAATTCTTCGTTTTTATCCAGTGTTTTGGCATCGTTTCTAAATATTTTTGATTTATAAATACCCCATTTTGCGAGTGCAAACAAAATACTTGTTTTTAAAACCCCGAAGCCGTACTTGCAGCTTCTCATAAAGTTGATTGAGGAAGCATCGGGGAAGTATTTTGTGGGGCAGCTTATCTGGCCTATTGTGTAGCCTTTGTAAAAAATGAGTGCAAGCATTTCGTTGTCAAAAACAAAATCGTCGTCACAGTCTTTAAGCGGGCATTTTTCAAGCACTTCTCTTGTAAAAGCACGAAAACCCGTGTGGTATTCTGTCAAACGTTCGCCCATCATGAGGTTTTGAAAAAGTGTCAGGCATTTATTTGCAATAAACTTGTATAAAGGCATTCCGCCTTCCAGCGCACCTTTGCCGATAAAGCGAGATGCAATACACGCGTCATACTCGTCAAAAGCAAGCATTGTTGCCATTGCGGGTACGAGTTTCGGGGTGTACTGATAGTCGGGGTGTACCATTATCACGATATCTGCATCTGTTTTGAGCGCTGCTGTGTAGCAGGTTTTCTGGTTTCCGCCGTATCCTTTGTTTTTATCATGCACAAGGGTTGTTATGCCCAATTTTTTTGCAACTTCTTTTGTTTTGTCCGAGGAGTTGTCATCCACAAGAATAATTTCGTCCACTATGTCTTTATAAAGCTCATTGTATGTTTGTTCCAGTGTTTTTTCTGCGTTGTATGCAGGCATGATAACGGCAATTTTTTTATTATTAATCATCCTTAACTCCTCGTTATTATTTAACTTATAGTATAATCAAAAGAGAGGGAGAATACAATTTGTATGGAAAAGTTTATAGAATTTTCTAAAAAATACTGCCTCAAAGAGCTCGGAATAATAACAATAGTTTCTTTGATAATGTATTTTATTTTTTACGGAAAACAGGATGTCTATCTTGTGGATGTGAGCAGAGAGGCTTATCTTCCGTGGCAGATGCTCAAAGGAAAGGTTTTGTACAAAGACATTTTTAATGTTTACGGGCCTTTGGGGTATCAAATAAACGCCATTGCGTATGCACTTTTGGGGGTAAAGCTCAACACGCTTTATTTAATGGGTTTTTTGAATTCTCTTGTGATTTGTTTTACCACGTTTTTTATTTCCAAACTCTTTGTTGATAAAAAAACATCGCTTTGCATTAGCGGTTTGACGATGTTTGTGTGTGTGTATGCAAAAAACTTTTTTAACTTTATTTTTGTATACTCATACAATGCTGTTTATGCTCTGTCGGGCTTTTTGCTTTCATTGTTGTTTGCTTTGCTTTTTTTAAGGGACAAAAAAACATCACAGCTTTTGTGTGCGTTTTTGTTTGCGGGTTTTTCTTTTGCAAACAAGATTGAGGATTTGCCTTATTTTGTATTTTTGTTTTTGTGTCTGCCTTTGTTTGTCAAATTTAATGAGGAAGGGGCATTTAAAAAATACCTTTTTGCTTTTTGCGCGTTTATGCTTTTTCCTGTAATATCTTTTGGTGTGCTTGTTTTGCAGGGCGTGAGTTTGAGTGATTTTATCAGCAGTTTTGATTTTATTCAAAAACTTGTTAAAGCTCCTGTGACCACTTATTTTTATTACAATTTCGGGTTGTATTTTAACCCTTATATTGTTGCGGATGTTTTGCATTCCGTGTGGACAATTCTGAAAACTCTTGTGCCGTGTGCGGTTGTTTTGTACGGGTTGAATTTGTTTGTTAACCGGTATGCGCAAAATAAATTTGTCAAAGCCGTGTGTAATTTTGCGGTGTTTATGGTTATGCTTTTTGTTTGTGCAAAATCCTACAACTTGCTAAAAATTAACTATTCAACGATTTTTGCCTGGGCAGGCATGGCTGTTTGCGTTATTTTGAAAGTGTTTGTGCTTGTTTTGGTTTACAGATTTTTTAAGTACAAAAAATTAAAAGAGCAGCGCGATATTGCCTCTAATCAGGATAAAATGTTTCTGTTTCTGGTTATTTCGGCTCTGGCTGTTTCTTTTAAAGGGCTTTTTGATGTTACAATCACGTGTTACGGCACTTTTACTTTAGCGGCTTTGTTTATACCGCTGTTTGTTTTCTTTGCAAAATATGTGCCGGATTATACAAAATATCTCGATAAAACAAGCTGGGATAAAACCCTTCAAAACCTTTGCATTATGGTTATGATGGGGTTCTTTTTCTTTGGAATCGACAGAATAACCGACGGACAGCTTTATAAACTCGCACAGCCAACCGGCACGCTGTTTATAAAAAAAGTTTATCCAATGCAAAATGACATGATAAGCTACATCAGAGAACATACTCCTAAAGATGCTGTTGTGCTTACTGTTCCGGAAGGGGCAATTGTCAATTTTCTTGCGCAAAGAGATACTCATAACATGTTTTATTACCTGATACCTGTTAATGTGCAGATATTTGGCGAGGATTTTATTTTGAAAAATATCGAAAACAATCCCCCCGATTATTTTCTTTACAACACGCTTGTTTATTCGGTTTACGGGGTAGGTGATTTTTGCTCTTATGCACCTAAAGTGTGTGATTTTATGGACAAAAATTATTATGTACAAAGAATGTGGAAAGGCCCTGTGACCTTTATATTGTATAAACACAAATAAAAACAATGGTTGCAATTTGATACTAATAAAGTAAAATTGAGTAATGAAGACGAAAAAACAAACAAAAACAAAACCACAGGATTGCCCCATAGAAGAGCTTTTTTCTCTTATTGGAAACAAGTGGAAAGTGCTGATATTAAGGGATTTGCTGGAGGGTTCAAGACGCTTTGGAGAGCTTAAACAGGCAACAGGGGCTTCTCAAAAATCACTTACATCAAAATTGCGCGAGATGGAAGACGCAGGCCTTGTTGAAAGGAAGGTGTTTCCGGAAGTCCCGCCAAGAGTTGAGTATACTCTTACAGATATTGGCTATTCGCTTGCGCCTGTGTTGGATTCTATGGCTCAATGGGGTACTGATTACAGGGAATATTGCCGCTTAAAAGATAAGTTAAACAACAGGTAGCAAAAAAATTCTTTCACCCGCTTTAACTTATTCATATATGAATATTCAAACCCCGCAAAATTCCGTAAATAACGTCAAACCGCCTTGCTTTAAGGGTATTGAGCGCGCAAGAGCAATTGTGAAATCTATGCCCGATTATGGCGAGATAGTTTTGTACGAGCTTGATAAGAAGGATATTCCGTTTTTAATGGACATGCTAAAGAACATCAGGCTCGAAAAGCTTGCACCTAACGAGGGAAACCTTTCACAAAAAAATGAGTGGAAATACCTGATTAAAAAAGCAGCAGGCGGGCTAAAACGTGCTGAAAATGTTTATTTGACAGCGTATAAAAACAAGCCGTGCGGGATAATGTCTTTTATGCCGTTTTTTGATAACGAGCTTTGCTATGTTTCTTACACTGCAACCTGGCCATACAAAACCGGAGAAAATGTAAAATGTGCCGGTCAGGTTTTGTTCAGGCATGTTTTTGAATATGCAAAGTCTGTCAAAAAAGGAGTCTGTCTGGTGCTTGATGACAAAGCACCTGATGGAAAGAAAAGCAACAAGGTATTTTATCGTAAATTGGGGTTTGAAAAAGTAGATCAGCCAAAGCCAGAGCTAAAAATTTTGCCAAACAAGCAAACAAAAGGTGTTATAAAAGATATCCTTGATACGGTTATAGATTACAGGCCCTCAGGCGACGGCAAAGAGCTAAGGCTGGAAAAAGTCCTGGATATAAATTATTAGTGTTATAATTTTCCGGTAAGGTTTTTAAAGGACAAAAAATGAGAAAAACAATATGCCTGTTGCCTCTTGCACTTGGTACATTCGGCCTCGGGCTTACGGAATTTGTCATGATGGGTATATTACCGGATACTGCAAAAGCCATGCAGGTATCTATACCGGCTGCGGGAAATTTTATTTCTCTTTATGCTTTGGGTGTTGTGACAGGAGCTATTTTGCTGGTATTGAGTGCACGTACAAAGCCATTAAAAACAATTTTAATATGGCTCATGTCTATTTTTACAATTGCAAATTTATTGACAGCTGCTGCTTTTAACTATCATGTTTTTTGTACAATGCGGTTTTTGGCGGGGCTTCCTCATGGTGCATTTTTTGGTGTTGGGGCTATTGCTGCCGGCAAAATTGCGGACAATGACAAGGGCAATCAGGCTGTTGCTACCATGGTTGCTGGTATGACTGTGGCAAACCTACTGGGAATTCCTCTTGGTACTTTTATAAGCCATAATTTTTCTTGGCGTATAACTTTTTTGATTATAGGACTATTCGGTTTTGTGATTTTGTATTCCATTTTTAAACTGGTACCAAATATTAAACCTCTCCCCGATACAGGTTTTCGTGGACAATTTAAATTTTTAAAATCTCTAGCTCCATGGCTGTTGATAATGGCTGTTATCATGGGCAACGGCGGTATTTTTTGCTGGTACAGCTATGTAAATCCTTTACTTGTGAAGGTTTCCGGCATTCTGCCAGGATATATTTCGCTTGTTATGGTGCTTGCAGGGGCAGGCATGTGTATTGGAAATTACCTTGGCGGAAAGCTTTCAGACAAATTTTCGCCTTCAAGTGTTGCAGCGCTAACACAGTTGATAGCCTGCGTTGCACTTTTGTTAATTTTCTTCTTTTCGTCAAATGCTTTTGCTTCAGTTGTTTTGATGTGTGTTTGTACAGGTTGCTTGTTTGCAGTTTCAGCACCACAGCAGGTACTTTTAATAGATAATGCAAAAGGTGGTGAGATGCTCGGAGCATCTTTTTCTCAAATTTCTTTTAATCTTGGCAATGCAATTGGTGCTTTTGTTGGTGGGTTGCCTGTAACGTGCGGGTTTACTTACAATTATACAGCAGTGCCGGGAGCTTGCTTTGCCTTTTTAGGTTTTTGTATGTTGTTTTATTTTTATAAAAGATACGTTAGGGTAAAAAAGGCTTAGAGTTTACAAAATAATATTCAACAAAAAAGACTCCTAATGGAGTCTTTTTTATGGTGGGCAGGGGTGGATTCGAACCACCGTACCCTCGCGGGAACAGATTTACAGTCTGTCGCCTTTAGCCACTCGGCCACCTACCCATATTAAATTTTCAAAAAATGCCTTTGACGGGATTTGAACCCGTGGCCTCTCCCTTACCAAGGGAGTGCGCTACCCCTGCGCCACAAAGGCTTTTGGGCTTTATGTTTTTCAACAACTTGCCAGCCCCCCTTTTAGGAGAAAATGCCGAAGATAGGAATCGAACCTACAACCTACGGTTTACAAAACCGTTGCTCTACCATTGAGCCACTTCGGCATAGGATTATAATATTAAGGACATGTTTAAGTGTCAAGTAGTCAGTGAGATTTTTTTTAATTTTAAGTCCAAAATCTTCACAGCTTTGAATTACTGCCTCAATTCTTCATGATAAATGCCGCCACCGCATATTGTTTCTATAACTTTTAAAAGAAATTCTCTTGGCGCGTCCATGTGGTTTATATAAAATTCTTTGTTACCGAGATGGTTGATTTTTATGATGCAGTTTTGTCCGCGTTCTGCCGGAATGAACAAAGAAGCAACTTCCTGTTCCAAAACTGTTTGCAGCTGGTCTTCTTCTTTCACATCTTTGATTATTTCGTGAAAATTGCCTTTTAATGCAATGATTCTGTTTGAAATCATAGGCATTTCAACGCCTCTGTACAGAGCCTGGGGCTGGTTGTTCCATCTTGTGGTAAAGCTGATTGTATGCCACAGTATGTGCAAAACAAGCACTGTATTAGTTTCATCTGTTTCAAAAAAGATATTGTCTGTTGCAACCCCGCGTGCGCCAAATGACTGTTTAAGATATTCGACTGTAGATTGCATGTTGTCTGTGATTTTAACAAAAGTTTCTGTAGCGTTCATTGTAGAGCGCTGGTATTCCAAAAACTGTTTGTACATGTGAGTAGACACAAGATTAATCCTCTCTTGAATAACAGAGGATTTTCTAATCGATGTCTCGAGGTTATCAAAGCTGTTAAAATTGTTGTCCAATATCTCTCTCTTCTCTTGATAATATTGTACACAAAAATTTACATTACTTGTACAGTTTAGTAAATTTTTTTTACAATCCAACACACTTATACAATTTATTTTTATCTGTTGTCAAGATGATTTTACTTGCTTTTTTTAGATAGTTTAGCTAATATTTTACTATCTAAGTTAGGTTAAGAAGGTAGGATTATGGCTAACGTAGCTAATTGTAAAAAATGCGGAGCATTATTTCTTCAGTCAGGCAAAAGAGATATTTGTGACAAATGTTTTGAAGAACAAAATAAATTAATAAGCGAGATAAATTCTTACGTTACACTTTCTGGTGAACAGTTTATCCCCGTAGAAGACATCATGACAAAGTTTAATATAACAAGAAATGAGTTTGAAGCATTTTTCCTTGCAGGTAAATTTGTAAGAATCTCTAATAAAGTTACTATTAAATGTGCAAAATGCGGAAAAATTATTCCGATAGAAAACAGAACAAACTTCCTTTGCAATGAATGTGCAAAGAAATTACAAAACGAAATTTGAAAGCAATTTGACTCTTTGCTGGATCTGCTTGTTGCAAACCATTTTAAAAAATAATGAAAATAGTAATTGTCGGATATGATAAAATGTTTTCCAATCTTATTTTAGGGACACTAGACTCTAAAAATAAAATTGTGGGTGTCTTCCGGCATGAAAGGGTGGCAATACATCCGTGGCTCTTGTTTTTTAAAGATATTTTTGCCCCGGGAAAAGACCTGTCTTTTATCAAAAGTTTTAAACTCAAAGAAATTAAAGCAAGAAGCGTAAACTCAAAAGAGTTTCAAAAAGCTGTGCTCAAGCTCAATCCTGACATAATCCTTGTGGGGTCGTGGAGCGAAAAGTTTAAAAAACCCGTAATCAATCTGCCTAAAATCGGCACAATCAACTGCCATCCGTCACTTTTGCCTGCATACAGAGGCCCTAACCCTTATATGAGGGTGATAATGAATGAAGAAAAAGAAACAGGCATAACCTTTCACCTTATGGATGAAAACCTGGATACAGGCCCGATTCTGCTGCAAAAGAAAATAGATATTGTGCAGGGGTTTAATGGGGATACGGGCGAGACCCTCAAAAACAAATGCTGTGTGCTTGCGCGCGAAGGGATAAAAGAGCTGTTGTGCTCCATGGAAGATGAGATAATCGTGCCGGTCAATCAAAATGCAAAAGACGCTTCTTATTACCCGCAGATTAGCG
>ERZ780218.1508-NODE-1508-length-14253-cov-4.716369_pt1 | contig 14253 bp, 10 predicted proteins | sample MGYA00510975_ERZ780218 | MGnify/ENA primary metagenome ERZ780218 (study PRJEB29588, sample SAMEA2152063) | human gut metagenome | biome: human gut; feature: human-associated habitat; material: faeces | place: Denmark | collected 2008/2010 ...
CTCGATGTTGATCGTGTTGTCGGGCATCTTCTTCACGCTGCCGCCCACCAGCCAGCCGTCGCCCTGCTGCGTGGCCACGCCCTTGATTTTCGCCTTCTTCGAGTCGAGGTTGTAGGTGATCGTGTCCATCTGGTAGGTGGCCGACCCTTCGGTGAATTCGGGTTTGGTGACAATATCCTTGCCGTCGAGCGTGTCGGGCTTGCCGTAGGCGTAGACCATCTTCGAATCCATGTCGATGCGCATGTAGTCGGCCTTGAGGTTGCTGTTCTGGTAGGTGACGTCGCCCTTGTTATAGATGTAGACCAGCTTGTTGCGCACGTCGTAGACCAGCGAGTCGGTGTTCTTGCCCGTGATCGGGTCGTCGAGGAACGCCCCTGCGGGCCGCGGCGTCTTCACCGAATCGCGGCGGAGCGTGTCGGCGGCGAGCGAGTCGGGCCGTGCCGCGCCCGGAGAATCGGCCTTCTGCGCCACGAGCGAGTCGACCTGCGCCGAAAAGAGCGAATCCTTCTCCTCCTGCGGCAGTGCGTTGAACGCTTCGCGCCGCCGGGCCTCTTCGCGCGCCTGCCTGCGGGCCTCGCGCCGCGAGGGGGTGACAAAAGGCGGACGTGCGCTCGTGTCGGGACGTATCGCGTCGGCGCGGGACGGAACCGGGACGGTGTCCCCGGGGGCGGGATTGCGGGCCGTGCGGGGCGCTCCGCCGCCCAGTACGATCTGGGCAAACAGCAGAATCACCGTCGCCGACAAGAGATATTTTACCCTAATTTTATCCAAAATCCCAAAAATTTTCCATACCTTTGCCGACAAGTCGGCAAAAACGCCCGGATCGAGGTCCTGTGCCCTTCCCGCCGCGTTTTCGGCCCGACAAAGATAGGTAAAAATTTATAGAAAGCTCACACTTGGTACCATTAAATATGCGCACACGACTTTTGCTGCTATTCGCCTTCGCGGCCGCAACTGTTCTTATGAACGTTGCGTCTGCGGGGAATATTGCGCACGGCGTCGAAGTCGTGGTCATCGACGCCGGGCACGGGGGGAAATTCCCCGGCGCGCACTATGGCGGGGTCTATGAAAAGGACCTCACGCTGAAAGTGGCGCTCAAACTCGGAAAGCTCGTCGAGGAGGGGATGCCGGGCGTGAAGGTGGTCTACACCCGCACGGCGGACAGGACTCTGGGGGCGGACCTGGCGGCCGACCTGCAGGCGCGGGCCGACATTGCCAACAAGGCCGGGGGCGACCTCTTCATCTCGATCCACGCCAACGCCGCACCCCGGGCGACGGGCGTGCGGGGCGTCGAGACGCTGATCATGGGCGAGAGTTCGAAGGAGCAGCGCTACAACGAGAACGCCCTGTTCGAAAACAACCGCGAGGATCTGATCGACATGTCCGACGAGCGGACGGCGGCCATCGTGCGGGCTTACATTCAGAATCTCCAGTTCACCTACGGCGAATACAGCATGGCTTTCGCCCGCTGCATCCAGAACAGCTACCTCAAGGCGGGCCGCCATTCGCGCGGCATAAAGCCGCAGCTGCTGCGGGTGCTCTATGCGACGGACATGCCGGGCGTGCTGACCGAGATCGGGTTCATGTCCAACCAGCAGGAACTGGCCTACATGAAGTCCGACAGGGGGCAGAACGAGATCGCCCGGTCGCTCTACCAGGCGATCCGCAACTATTCGGCCTATGTGCTCGGGACCCGGATGGCCGAGGAGGAGCAGGCCGCTGCCGCGAAACCGGCCGCGGAACAGCCTGCGGAAAAGTCAGCCGGAAAGGCCGCGGAAAAGAGCGTTGAAAAGCCTGCGGCAAAGTCCGCTGAAAAGACCGCAGCGGCGCAGCCCGCGGAGGGAAAGACCGCGACGGCCGCTCCGGTCAGAACCCCGGAGAAACCGGCCGTACAGCCCCTGCGCTATACGATTCAGGTGATGGCTTCGGCGTCGCCCGTACCCCTCGCCTCGGCGCAGTTCCGTGCCTACCGCGGCAAGGTGAAGGAGTATGCGGCCGAGGGGCGGTTCCCCTATAAATACGGTGTGGGCGAGTACGGCACCCGTGAAGCCGCACAGCGGAAGCTGGCCGAGGTGCGCAAGGTATTTCCCGGGGCCTTCGTGGTCGCGTGCCGGGGTACGCAAATTGTAAAATAAAAGTACAGATATGAAAAGGGAAGTTAAAATCGGAATTTTCGGCGTGACGATGATCATTGCCGCGTGGGCCGGAATCCGGTTTTTGAAAGGATTCGACATTTTCAGCCGCAATTCGGTCTATTACGCCGCCTACGACCAGATCAACGGCGTGCAGGCGGCGTCGCCGATTATGATGAAAGGCGTCAAGATCGGTACGGTGACGGGCATTTCGTTCGATCCGCAGCGCAGCGACAACGTCGTGTTGCAGTTCACCATCAAACGTCAGTATCACATTCCGACCGACTCCGAGGCCAAGATTTACAGCAACGGGCTGATGGGCGGAAAGGCCATCGAAATCAACTACGGCACGGCGCGCACCTATCTCCAGAAGGGCGACACGCTGCGTTCGGTGCGCGAACGCGACCTGATGGACGTGGCCGGGTCGGAGCTGGATTTCTTCAAGCAGAAGGTGTCGCAGGTGACGGGCGACCTCTCGCGCACGCTGACCAATCTCAATCGCCTGATGGAGGCCAACGCGCAGAATATTTCCGGGACGTTGAGCCACCTGAACGCCATTACGGGCGACATGGCCGGCCTGCTCGACGCCGAGAAGCGCAACCTGAAAGCCGCCGTCGACGACCTTACGGAGTTCTCCGCGATGCTGGGCAGGAATACCCCGCGTGTGGACAGCATCGTCGGCAGCCTGAACCGGATAACCGGGGAGCTGGCCGACGCCGGGTTCGCCCGCAGGCTTACGGACGCTGTGGACGAGGTGAACGGTCTGCTGGCAAAGGTCGAGGCGGGCGAGGGGACCGTCGGCAAACTGATGAACGATCCTGCGCTCTACGATTCGCTGACCGAGGCCAGCGCTAATCTCGCCTCGCTGCTGGCCAACCTCGAGCAGTATCCCGGCCGCTACGTGCATTTCTCGCTTTTCGGGCGCAGTCCCGAGAAGATGCAGGAGAAGGCCGAGCGCAAAGCCGCCAAAGCTGCGGCCAGGGCCGAGCGGGACTCGGTGAAATTAAGAATTAAAAATTAAGAATTAAAAATTGGAAAGGAGCCGGCAGGAATGTTTTTCATCATGTCCCGTCCGGCCATATTGCCATATCGAGAGCGCAAAATGAATCTTCGGACGGTCGGCCAATTCTTAATTTTTCATTTTTAATTTTTCATTCCTCATGATTTACCCTGCTACATTCGAGCAAAAGATAGGTTTCGACCGGCTCCGCGAGCAGGTCGCGGCACGTTGCACCATGCGCGCCGCCCGCGAGCGGCTCGCCGCGGAGGGCTTTTCGACCTCTGCGCGCGAGATCGAACGGCGGCGGGCGCTCGCCGACGAAATGCGCCTGCTGCTGGATATGGAGCATGATTTCCCCGGGGGCGAGTACCCCGACGTCGATTACATCGTCGCCAAACTGCGCGTCGAAGGTTCGTTCCTCGACGTGGAGGAGGTCGTGACCCTGCGCCGGGCGCTGGCCGCAATCGGCGGCATCGTCTCGTTCATCATCAGCCGCGAGGAGCGTTATCCGGCCCTCCATGCCCGCACGCGGGGCGTTGCGGCCTTTCCGGAGATCGTGCAGCGCATCGACGGCATTCTCGACCGCTTCGGCCAGGTGAAGGACAACGCCTCGCCCGCCCTGCAGGAGATCCGCCGCTCCATCCGCGAACGCGAAGGGCAGGCGGCCAAGCGGTTGCAGGCCGTGCTGTCTGCGGCCAAGGGGGCGGGCATCGTCGATGCCGACGCCCAGATCTCGATCCGCGACGGCAAGGCCGTGATCCCGGTTTCGGCGGGCAACAAACGCAAACTGAACGGCTTTATCCACGACGAATCGGCGACGGGCAAAACCTTCTACGTCGAACCGGTCGAGGTGGTGGAGATCAACAACGAACTGCGCGAACTGGAGTACGCCGAGCGGCGCGAGGTGGTGCGCATCCTCACGGAGTTTACCGAAGCGATCCGTCCCGACGCGGGGCTGATCGCCGATTCGGGCGACTACCTGGCCGAGATCGACATGCTGCGCGCCAAGGGCCGCTGGGCCTCGGAGAACGGGTGCGTGCGGCCGATCCTCTCGACGGACGACAGGCTGGTGCTGAAAAACGCCCGCCACCCGCTGTTGCAGCAGACGCTGCGGGCTGCGGGGCGCGAGATCGTGCCGCTGGATTTGCAGCTCGACCGTCGCAAGCGCATCCTCGTCATCTCGGGACCCAACGCCGGCGGCAAGTCGGTCTGCCTGAAAACCACGGGCATCGTGCAGTACATGTTCCAGTGCGGGTTTCCGGTTCCGGTCTCCGAGGTCTCGGAACTGCCGGTCTTCGAGAGCATTTTCATCGACATCGGCGACGAGCAGTCGATCGACAACGACCTGTCGACCTATTCGTCGCACCTGCTGAACATGAAGAACATCCTGCGCGGCGCGGCCGGCCGCTCGCTGGTGCTGATCGACGAATTCGGGTCGGGTACCGAGCCGGTCATCGGCGGCGCCATCGCCGAAGCCATCCTCGAACGCCTGCTGGCCAAGGGGTGCTACGGCGTTATCACGACCCATTACGCCAATATCAAGTATTATGCGTCGAACACCGAAGGCATCGCCAACGGCGCCATGATGTTCGACGTGCAGCATATCAGGCCGCTGTTCCGGCTCGAAACGGGCAAGCCCGGCAGTTCGTTCGCCGTGGAGATCGCCCGCAAGATCGGCCTGCCGGAAGAGATTATCCGCATTGCGGGCGAGAAGGCCGGCAGCGACCATATCAACATCGAAAAGCAGCTGCGCGAAATCGCCCGTGACAAACATTACTGGGAACAGAAACGCGACCGCATCCGCCTGACGGACCGCAAGGTCGAAGAGCTGGAACAGACTTACGCCGAGCAGCTGGCGAAGATCAAGTCCGAGCGGCAGGAGATTCTGAAAAAGGCCAAGCAGGAGGCCCAGCGGCTGATCGCCGACGCCAACAAGCAGATCGAGAATACGATCAGGACCATCCGCGAAGCGCAGGCCGAAAAAGAGCTGACGCGGCTGGCGCGCCGTGAGCTGGACGACTTCCGCGATGCGGTCGAGCAGGCCGATACGGCCGAGAAGGACGCGCAGGTGGCCCGTGAGATCGAGCGTATCGAACGCCGCCGCCAGCGGCGCATCGAGCGCAAAACCCAGCGCGGCGAAGCGCAGGCGGCGGGCGCCGCCCCCGAACCGCCCAAACCCCGCGAGGTCGAACCCGGTTCCAAGGTCCGCATGGCCGGGCAGGATATGGTCGGCGTGGTGCAGTCGGTCAAGGGGAAGAAAGCGCAGGTCGCCTTCGGGCAGATACTTACTACGGTAGACAAGAAACTGCTGACCGTGGTGTCGAACAGCGAGTTCCGCGAAGCGACGCGCCCGCAGACGGCCCGTACGGTGGTCTCGGTCGATATTTCGGCCCGCAAACTCAATTTCAGGGACCATATCGACGTGCGGGGCATGCGCGCCGCCGAAGCGCTGGACGCCGTGCAGGATTTCGTCGATGACGCCCTGATGGTGGGCGTGGGGTCGGTTTCGATTCTCCACGGCAAGGGTACGGGGGCCTTGAAGGAGGAGATCCGCCGCTATCTGCGCACGGTCCCTGAGGTCGAATGCGCCAAGGACGAGCATGCCGACCGCGGCGGGGCGGGCATTACGATCGTGACTTTTAAGATGGACTGACGATTTTTCGCGGCGTTCCGGTCGAGTGCGGCGTGTCGTGTCGGCTGCCAAGAGTAGACCGCACGGCAGACGGAACGGCAGACGGAACGGAAAATGATAAGAGGATGAATTACAGACTTTCACGTATTGCCGCCATTTGCGGCGGAAAGTTTTCGGGCTGCGATTCCGAGGTGCGGTCGGTCGTTACCGACAGCCGTTCGCTTTCGTGCGAGCTGGGGTGCCGCCCGATGTTCGTCGCCATGCGCGGCGCGAACCACGATTCGCATGATTTCATCGCCGGCATGCAGAGCCGGGGCGTTCGTGCGTTCCTCGTCGAGCGGGGCGTCGAAGCCTCCTCGTGCACCGGGGAGTGCGGTTTCGTGCAGGTGGACAACGCCATCGAAGCCCTTCAGCGGCTGGCGGCCTATCACCGGGCGCAGTTCCGGGGTACGGTGGTCGGCATCACCGGCTCGAACGGCAAGACCGTCATCAAGGAGTGGATCGCCGAGGAGCTGCCCGAAGGCATGAAATATTACCGTTCGCCGAAGAGCTACAATTCGCAGCTGGGCGTGCCGCTTTCGGTGCTGATGCTGGAGGGCGACGAGGAACTGGCGATTTTCGAAGCGGGCATCTCGAAACCCGGCGAGATGGAGCGGCTCGAACGCATCATCCGCCCCGACGCGGTGATCTTCACTTCGATCGGCGACGCCCATCAGGAGAATTTCATCAATCTGGAACAGAAATGCGACGAGAAGATGATTCTCGCCCGCAGCGCTTCCAAAATCATCTACCACAGCTATTACGAGCCGCTGGGCCGTATGGTCGCGGCGCATTTCGCCGACCGCCGTCCCGTCGATGCCGCCGCGTATCCCGAAGTGCCGGAATCGGTCATCGGCAACGCCGCTTCGCGCCGCAACGCCCAGATCGTCGAGGCGTTCTGCGATGCGATGCATTATCCCGCCCCTTCGTTCGCCGCGGCTCCTTCGGTGGCGATGCGTCTCGAAGTGAAGGAGGGCATCAACGACTCGATACTTATCAACGACGCCTACAACCTCGACCTCAATTCGCTGGCGCTGGCGTTGGACTACCTGCACAGCGTGGCGCTGAGCCGCCGCCGTACGCTCGTGCTGTCGGACATTTCGCAGAGCGGTCTCTCGGACGACGAGCTTTACGGCCGCGTGGCAGGCATGGTCGCACGCGCCGGAATCGATTTCCTGATCGGTATCGGTCCCCGCCTGAAACGCTATGCCGCGCTGTTTGCCTGCGACAAGGAGTTCTTTACGGCTACCGACGAATGCGTCGCGCGCATCAACCGCGACGCCGTGGCCGGGCGTGCGATCCTGCTGAAAGGCGCACGCGATTTCCGTTTCGAGAAACTGGTGCACCTGCTCTCCCGCAAGAGCCATACGACGGTGCTGGAGGTCGATCTCGACGCCATGATCCATAATCTCAACTATTTCCGGTCGAAGCTGAGCTTCGGGACCCGGCTCGTGGCGATGGTCAAAGCCGGTTCGTACGGCGCGGGCGATTTCGAAGTCGCGCAGATGCTTCAGCATCAGGGGGTGGACTATCTCGCCGTGGCGTTCGCCGACGAGGGCGTACTGCTGCGCGAGCGGGGGATTTCGATGCCGATCGTGGTGCTCAACGCCGATGCTGACAGCTTCGACGTCATGATCGCCAACCGGCTCGAACCCGAAATCTACAGTTTCCACTCGCTCGGCGCTTTCGCCGACGCCGTGACGCACGCGGGCGAAACCCGTTATCCGATTCATGTCAAGCTGGATACGGGCATGCACCGGCTGGGGTTCGTGGAGCAGGAGATCGCGCAGTTGTGCGCGACGCTCGCCGCGACGCCGCAGGTCAAGGCGGCTTCGGTCTTCTCGCACCTCAACTGCGCCGACATGCCCGAAGAGGATGCCTATACGCGGGCGCAGATCGCCCTCTACGACCGCATGAGCGCGCAGCTCGCCGCCTCGCTGCCTTATCCGGTCATCCGCCATACGGCCAATTCGGCCGCCATCGAGCGCTTCCCCGAAGCGCAGTTCGACATGTGCCGTCTGGGGCTGGGGCTTTACGGCTTCGGGTTCCGGCACAACGACGCCCTGCGTCCCGTCTCGACGCTCAAAACCCGCATCGTGCAAATCAAACGCCTGCCTGCGGGCGATGCGGTGGGGTATGGCCGCGCCGGGAAGCTCACGCGGCCGACTACTACGGCCACGATACCGATCGGCTATGCCGACGGGCTGGACCGGCATCTGGGCTGCGGCCGCTGGTCGGTGCTCGTGGCCGGACAGCCTGCGCCGATCGTCGGCCGGGTCTGCATGGACAGCTGCATGATCGACATTACGGACATTCCCGGCGTGAAGGAGGGCGACGAAGTGTCGGTCTTCTCGCCCGTGCCGGGCAACGACCTCGAAACGATGGCCCGCGTGCTCGATACGATTTCGTATGAAATCATGACCTCGGTTTCGGGGCGTGTGAAACGCATCTATCTCAAGGAATAACGGGATGAAATGCTACGACTGCGGCGGCCTGATCGCGCCCGGAGCGGACAAATGTCCCGCCTGCAACTGTCCGGCGGAGAGGGCGCAGGCCGTGAAGTGTCTCGAAACCCGCCTGCTGACGGCCCGCGTCGAAGCGGAGTCGGCCCTCGACCAGCTGGGCCGGGCGAAGGTCGCGATGCTCTGCGCCGCGTTTTTCGCGCTTGTCGGCGGCGTGGTCGTGCTGGTGCATGCCGGGGGCGACGCGACGATGCTGGCCGTCGGGATTTTCATGGCTGCGCTGGCATGCGTCTACGCGGCATTGGCCTTTCTTGTCCGGAAAGCTCCGCTGGCGCTTTCGATCGCGGGATTTCTGCTCAGCTGGCTCTGTCTCGGCGGGCTGCCCGGTCTGGTGATCGTCGGGGCCATGGCGCTGAGTCTCTGGTTCGCCGTGCAGTATGTCCGCATTACGAACCGTGTCGGATTGTTGGAACGAAAAATCGCTGAACTGAAAAAATGTACGGAATACTCTATCTGATCCCGTGTCCGATCTCGGACGAAACGGCGCCGTGGGACGTGCTGCCCGCAGCAAACCGCGCCGTTATGGATTCGCTCGACTATTTTATCGTCGAGAATACCCGCACGGCGCGGCGGTTTCTGTCGAAAGCGGGCGCGGCGCGCCCGATCGACACGCTCTGCTTCCGCGAACTGAACGAACATACCGTCGCCGGGCGTGAGGTCGAAGAACTGGTGAAACCGCTCGTCGAGGGGCGTTCGGCGGGTGTGATTTCCGAAGCGGGCGTGCCGGGCGTCGCCGATCCGGGGGCGCTGGTGGTCGAAGCCTGCCACCGCCGCGGAATCCGTGTCGTGCCGCTCGTCGGACCTTCGTCGATCGTCATGGCGGTCATGGCGTCGGGGCTTAACGGACAGTCGTTTGCCTTCAACGGCTATCTGCCCGTCAAACCGCCCGAACGGGTGCAGGCGATCCGCCGTTTCGAACGCCGCGCGCACGCCGAAGGCCAGTCGCAGCTCTTCATCGAGGCCCCGTACCGCAACGTCAAGCTGATGGAGCAGCTGTTGCAGACCCTTGCGCCCGAAACGCGGCTGACGGTGGCCATGGACATCACGGCTCCCGGCGAATTCATCCGCACGCTCCGCGTCCGCGAATGGCGTGCCGCCGAACTGCCCGCGATGAACAAACGCCCTGCTATTTTCATCATCGGATAGGCCCTTCCGGAGGTTGGTATACAATTTGATCGACTATAAGACGGAAAATCTGAAAAACAACTATATATGAAAAAGGAAAAAGCTTATAATGAAGCCATTAACGGCGACGAAGGGTTCGAGCCGGGCGACGGTTATCCCTCGTGCGACGGCGAACCCTGTGCCAATGTGTCAGATGAGCCGCAGGAGGAGACTGACACAATGGCAGACGGGGCCGACAGCGGCGCCGCACCCGATTTTGCGGCCGCCGCCGAATGGCAGGATAAATACATCCGTCTGCAGGCCGAGTTCGACAACTACCGCAAGCGTACGCTCAAGGAGAAGATGGATCTGGTGCAGACCGGAGGCCGCGACGTCTTGCTGGCGATGCTTCCTGTGCGCGACGACGTGCAGCGGGCGGTCGATGCCATGCAGAAAAGCGACGATATCGAAGCGCTGCGCGCCGGCGTGAACCTGATATCGCAGAAATTTACCGAAACCCTGCGTCAGAAGGGCGTGACCGAGATCGACGTCAAGGGCCGGGAGTTCGACGCCGACCTATGCGAGGCCGTGGCCAAGTTCGCCGCCGGAGAGGATATGCAGGGCAAGGTCGTAGACGTCGTCCAGACCGGTTACATGCTGGGCGACAAGGTGCTGCGTTTTGCAAAAGTCGTTGTAGGAGAGTAAGAAGATGGCTGAAAAGAGGGATTACTACGAAGTGCTGGGCGTCCAGAAGAACGCTAACGCCGACGAAATAAAGAAGGCCTACCGCAAGGCTGCCATTCAGTATCACCCGGACAAGAATCCGGGCGACAAGCAGGCCGAGGAGAAGTTCAAGGAGGCAGCAGAAGCCTACGACGTGTTGTCGAACCCCGACAAGCGTGCCCGTTACGACCAGTTCGGCCATGCCGGCATGAGCGGTGCGGCGGGCGGCGGAGGCGGTTTCGGCGGCTTCAGCGGCGGAGGCTTCTCGATGGAGGATATTTTCTCGCAGTTCGGCGATATTTTCGGCGGACATTTCGGCGGGGGCGGGTTCCGTTCGTCGTCGTCCGGCGGCCGGCGTGTGACCCGCGGCTCCGATATCCGCATCAAGGTCAGGCTGACGCTGGCCGAGATCGCCAACGGCGTCACCAAGAAGCTCAAGATCAACAAGACCGTCGCCTGCGACAAGTGCGGCGGTACGGGAGCCAAGGACGCCGATTCCTATTCGACCTGCTCGACGTGCAACGGCACGGGCCATGTGACGCGCGTCGAAAACACCTTCTTCGGCCGCATGCAGACCCAGAGCGTGTGCCCGACCTGCGGTGGTACGGGCAAGGTCATCACTTCGCCCTGCGACAAGTGCAAGGGCGAAGGCACCGTCCGCGGTTCGGAGGTCGTGGAGATCAAGATTCCGGCCGGCGTGGGCGAGGGCATGATGCTCACCGTTACGGGCAAGGGCAACGCCGCGCGCCACGGCGGCGTCAACGGCGACCTGCAGGTGCTGATCGAAGAGGAGCCGCATCCCGAACTGATGCGCGACGGCAACGACCTGATTCACAACCTCAATATCACCGTGACGCTGGCCCTGCTGGGCGGTACGGTCGAGGTGCCGACGGTAGACGGCCGCGCCAAGATCAAGATCGCTCCGGGAACGCATGCCGGCAAGGTGCTGCGTCTGGGCGGCAAGGGTTTGCCCGACGTGAACGGCTACGGCCGCGGCGACGAGCTGATCGTGGTGGACATCACCATTCCGTCGAAACTCAATGCCGAGGAGAAGCGGCTGGTCGAGGAGTTGTCCCGGCAGCCCGGTTTCCAGAAGGCCGACTCGGTCAAAAACCAGAATATTTTCGAGCGGATGAAGAGTTTCTTCCGTTAGGAAACGATACGGTTTCGTCTCTACGGCGGAGTGCTGAATACCCCTGCGGGTTCCGGCATTCCGCCGTATTGGCAGATCGGGACCCGCCCCGGCCGCAACCCGCTTCCCGCGCGCGGCGGACGCATGCGTCCGTGCCGGAAAAAGGAATTCGGGGCAATAAAATTGCGGAAGAATTCGTATCTTTACAAAAAAATAGGAGGACACGCCATGTTAGGTTTCACCCCGTTCAAGAAGCACGCGAACAAATTCAATTACATACCGCGTTATTACGACCCCGAAAAGGAGGCGCGCGAACAGCGCCGTGCCGAGCTTCGGGGCGAAAGAGCCGAAGACGCCGGCGGCGAATACCGTCCCGGACAATATATCCGCACCCAGCGCGATGCGCGTGCCGCACGCCGTTCCAAGGAGGAGAAGACGGGCCGCGACCGCATTTGGAAGATGGCCGTGGGCGCGGTTCTGGTGCTGCTGTTCATCTATATCCTCTATCCGAGGCTCGCCGACGTTTTCCTGCGGGCGCGGACCTCGGCCCCGGCGCAGACCGAAGCGGCGGGTGCCGAAGAGACGGTGCGGCGCAACGGGCTTGATCAGTCGGGCATTTCCGACGTCGAGTGGCAGGAGCAGCCTATCACGGTGGTACCCAACGATTATCAGGAGTAGATGGCAGATAAGATCAGATTATTACCGGAGGTCGTAGCCAATCAGATCGCGGCGGGCGAGGTCGTCAACCGTCCCGCCTCGGTGGTCAAGGAGATGATGGAGAATGCGATCGACGCAGGCGCACGCACCGTAAAGGTCAATTTCCGCGACGGCGGCAAGGACCTGATTCAGATCGTGGACGACGGCTGCGGCATGTCGCCCATCGACGCGCGCATGGCTTTCGACCGCCACGCCACGAGCAAGATAACCTCCGTGGACGATATTTACGCACTCAATACTTTCGGTTTCCGCGGCGAAGCGCTGGCTTCGATCGCCGCCGTGGCGCAGGTCGAACTGCGGACGCGGCAGGAGGGCGACGAAGTCGGTACGCAGACCGAGATCAACGGCGGCCAGTTCGCCGGACAGACCCCGGTGATGTGTCCCGCAGGGTCGCAGTTTTTCGTGCGCAACCTTTTCTACAATGTCCCGGCCCGCCGCCGTTTTCTGGACAAGAGCACCACGTCGGCGGCGCAGATCAAGTCGGAATTCCAGCGCGTGGCGTTGTGCAATCCGCAGATCGCCTTCGAACTTTACGCCAACGACGCCCCGGTCTATACGCTGAGTGCGGCGTCGCTCGCCGGACGTATCGTCGATGTGGTGGGACGCCATATCAAGCAGAATCTGCTGGAGGTCGAGGCCGACACTTCGATCGCCCGCATCGAAGGCTACATCGGTCGTCCCGCCGCCGCCAAACGGCGCAACGGCGAACAGTACCTCTTCGTAAACGGCCGCTATTTCAAGAGTTCGTACCTCACGAGCGCCATCATGAAGGCGTACGAGAAGCTGATTCCCGAAAGCAGCTCGCCGTCGTATTTCCTCTACCTGACGATCGACCCGTCGCGCATCGACGTCAATGTCCACCCGCAGAAAACCGAGGTGAAATTCGCCGACGAGGAGGCCGTGTGGCAGATCGTGAACGCCGCCGTGCGCGAAACGCTCGCCAAGACGGGCGCCGTGCCGCTGATGGATTTCGACCGCGAAGGCATCGTCGAGATTCCGGTGCTGACCAAAGGGGCGGTCTACAGCGAGCCGCGGGCCATGTCCAACAGCGAATACAATCCTTTCCGCGAAGAGTACATCGATCCGTCGGCGCCCGATCCGAACGTCGATTTCGCCGGATTCGACGTGCCGTTCAGCGACAACGGCCAAACTCTCTCCGACAATGCCGGCGCGGGCTTCGCTCCGCGTGGCGGAGGACGCGGTTCGGGTGTCGCTTTGCCGGGCGGCCTGCGCAGCGCCGGGGGCGGGGGATTTCCTGCGGCCGGCAGCGGCGCCGACGAATTTTCGATTCCCTCTGCGGCGGACGACGCCTTCGAGGATTTCGTGTCGGGCGGGGGCTTCGAAGTGACTTCGGAGAGTGGTTTCGATGCCAGCGAGCTGGAATTCATCCCTTCCGAAGCGACGGTCGAGCAACAGCGTCTCGACGTTGACGGGCGGCCCGAATTTACCGATCCGCTGCCGCTCGGAGGCGGCTATGTCGCCGCCCTGCTGGGCGGACGGTTCGTGGTGGTGGACGTGCGCCGCGCCCGTGAACGGGTACTTTACGAAGACTACCTGAAGATGCTCGGCAGCGGTTCGTCGGTGAGTCAGCAGCTGCTGTTTCCCGAACGGCTGGTGCTTTCGGACAGCGAATACGCCCTGCTCGAAGAGAATGCCGTCGAATTCGCATCGCTGGGCTTCGATCTCGATTTTCAGGGCGACTGCGCCGTCGAGGTGAAGGGCACGCCTGCCGACATGCCTGCCGATTCGGTGGACCAGCTGCTTTACGAACTGCTGCAGGCTTTCTCGACGCCCGTGTCGCTGGCCGACGTGCGGCGCGAGAAGATCGCCGGCGTGATGGCCCGCTCCGGCGCCAAGGGTGCGGGGCGGACCTTGTCGCGCGAGGAGGCCGCGGCGCTGCTCGCACAGCTGGCCGACACGGGCAGTTTCAGTTTCTCGCCCTCGGGCAAGGCGATCACCGCCGAGATCACGCCGGAAGATTTGCGCGCCAAGTTGGGATAATCCGGCGGAAAAGAGTTACATTTGCAAAAATTAAAACGCATGAACCGCTATTTTCAGACCCCTCCGGTGGTCAAGAATTTGATAATCATTAATGTACTGGTTTACATGGCCACGGCGCTGCTGCCCGTCGGCGACACGATCATGCAGTATTGCGCCCTGTCGCTGGGAACGCCCTATTTCCATACCTACCAGTTCATCACCTACATGTTCCTGCATGCCAATTTCGAACATATCTTCTTCAACATGTTCGC
>ERZ780218.1516-NODE-1516-length-14119-cov-19.157992_pt1 | contig 14119 bp, 17 predicted proteins | sample MGYA00510975_ERZ780218 | MGnify/ENA primary metagenome ERZ780218 (study PRJEB29588, sample SAMEA2152063) | human gut metagenome | biome: human gut; feature: human-associated habitat; material: faeces | place: Denmark | collected 2008/2010 ...
CGACCGAAGGGGCTGTTCTGGAGATAATCGGCGAAGCAAATAACGACTGGGAGGTTGCTTTAGTCGACGAAAATATTGTCTTTGTAGAAAAGTTTACATTAGACATTTCTACAACAAGTTTTTCTACAACAACTACTATTGTTAAAATACCAGTTCGTTGATTTTAATTTGTTAAAAGCATATGATACATTGTTTATCCACCTAAAGTATTATCCTTAATTAATCCCTTTATTTTGTCGTCAAGCGTGATATATCCTCCACCACTTGCTTTTAAAAATATCTGGTTCAAAAATAGATGCCCAGTGGTTCCTTCCATCATTATTGTATAATTGCCATTTCCATCTCCCAAACCAAGCCATTTGTTATTTGTTAATAGTTTAAATACAGTATTACCGCTGTAAGTTGAAATATCTCCTGTATTAGAATCAATTTCTGCTTTTAATTCATCATTCCAATAAAAAAACATTCCACCAGCTTGACATACTATATGTCCACCTATTGTGCTGTTTGTAAGTTCCCATTGCAATGGAGATAACTCAATTGTCCACTCATTGTAGCTAAGTTTAATTGCGCTATCAAATCTTGACGCCGTTTCAATGTTTATTCGACCGCCTGTGATTTCCGCATTGTTAGACTTAAGACTGTTAGCTATAACGTTGCCGTCCTCGTCAACCTTAAACGTTCCGCTGCCGTTATTAATTTTCAGACCAGTCAGCGTTAGAGCGGTAATAAATTCAGCAACCAGATTTCCGTCAATCGTCCACGCGTTGCGGTACGGTCCTGTTTTAGCCGAACCGCCGTCCGAGCTTCTCCAGAATCCCATACCGTTTTTATTAAACTGTATACAGCTTGTACAAGTGTCAATATTGTCTGTGTCCATTATCAAGATTCTGCTTGGCTTTTCAGACGGATCAAGAATAACGTGTCCGCCCTGTGCACCTGTGATCAGCTGAGTCGCGTTTTCAACTTTTTCATTGATAACGGTCATGTTTCTGAATTGATTATCTTCAATAACTGTTTTCAGCTGTCGATTCTTTTTCGCAGTGAGATTAGTCAGTGTTTCAAATTTGTCTCCGAACGTCAGTGAACTGTTCTGTGGGTTGTCCAGGTCTATCCTGCGTCCGATGATACGCAGATCCTCGTCAATACCCATTAGCGGGTTTTTAACTCTATGCGTATTGCCGACCGTAAACTGTTCAAAATCAAGCTTAATAAGCGACAGATCGAGAGCCGTTATCTGATATTTTTTCAGCGCTTTATTTTGCGCTGCTAAAAAAGCTCTGCCCTTTGCAAGCAGATTAGACGCGACTGTTACGTCGTCCCAGGTCTGTACGCCGCTTATAACGCCGTATCTTGCTATCAGCTCGTCGTTTTCTATGTACGTTTTGTTGCTGTTGACAGAAGCTATTGTCAGACGTCTTTCGCTGTCGCTTTCCTTTGCGCCAAGCGGATACAGCCGAGTTATAATGCTTGTCGGGTCTATCTCTCTTGTAATACTTTTGAGATTTACAGCAAGCTCTATAGCAGTCGAGGACGGCGCCCCTATCTGCTCAAGATAGTCAAGATAATATTTATCCTCGTCGGCATTGTACCTAAGTTGTATTTCTCCCCCAAGCTTATCTATAAGCTTTGATTTAATGTCTTCAAGAGTAGTTTCATAGTTTCTGTAACGATAAAGACTATCGTTGCTGTCCTGCACCGTTACCGCACCTGTGTATATTTTGAAATCGCTCTGGTTGTTATGTGCAGTGAGCATATAACCGAGAAACGTCCTTACCGAAACATTGTGGTTTTCGGCATAAGGCTGTATGCTGTCGCACAGATACCCCAGCTTACCCTCGCAGACTACAGATTTACAGATCAGTCCGTTTGCGTCCATGCTGTCCGAAACTGTCAGCACACGCCCTTCAAAGTCGTTTTTGCCGGTTTTTGAGTTGTAAACCGTTACAGTTGTATACATTCCTTCAAGCAAATTATAGCCCGGATTATTCGGGTAAATTGTGAATGAAAATGACGGAATAGCGTTGATCTCTTCGGCTATCTGTCCATTTTTTATTTTCAGTGTATTTTCCTTATCACTGCTTATGACAGTTTTTACACCGTCATTATCGATAGTTACAATATACATCAGAGCACCTCCTCGCGTGCCGTTATTTTAAGTGTACCTGAGCCGCTTACGATAATACCGTTAGCTCCCGGTTTCAATATAAATCCTTCCCGCTTGAATCTCTCTGCGCTTTCAGAAAAGACAAAAGTCTTCCCGTTCAGCACGAATGAAAGCGAAGAGCTTCCGCTTTTTATGAAAGTTAAAAACGGCTGAATCTCATGATCGGCATAGCTGTAAAAACCATAGCCGCCCGAGATACTGTATGAGAGAACGTTTAAATAATCGTCGTCGGTAAACTCCAAGCTGTCCCAGCCCCGTACACCGAAATCCTTTGTAAGCATATAAGGATACGCCGAAAATTCAACGTCAAGCTGTACTGCACGTCTGCCTATCGCGTTCAGTTCCTCTGAAATATTTGCTGAAACATCAATAAAAGTGTAGTCCGGCATATCATCAAAAGTTAATTCTCCGCCTCTACCAGAACAAAGCCAGCTTACAACCTGCGCCCGCTTGTCGAACGCGTCCGCCCAGTCCTTGCCTATAATATTAAACGTGACGCAGATCTTACGTCGGTTGTAGTACCCCTTACCGTCCATAAACGTAAAATCATACTCGCCGTTCATAAAAGGAACGCTTTCGGTTATTGTTTTAAGCTCCGGCATTGGAAAGCTTCTGCCTCCGTCTGCGATAGTAATGCCGAAATCGTCAAACGAGTTTTTTCCGTTAAAATTTATCCCGATATTCATTTACGCCAGCCCCCTTTCGGCAAAGTTTACCGCTGCGCCGTTGAGAATATCAAGCGGAGAGTTGACCGCTTTTGCGATTATACCGCCTGCGACATCGGTGAGAACAAGTGTTATTGTGTCGCTGCCGCCAAAAACAGAGGTCGTGCCCTGAGCCGTCGCTGGGGTCATGTTATTCAGAGCGGATGAGCTTGCGGTAACGGTTGCCGTGGTATCAAAGTCGGTGAGAATGCTGTCCTGCATTTGCTTGTTTACATCCGCTATATTATCTTCAAAGCCTACTCCGATACCAAGTGCAAGATTTGTACCTACAACATCTCTGAACAGACGCGATGGAGAAGCAATGCCGAAGAAGTCGCAGAAACCGTCAACAATAGAACTACCTACATCTTTTACCGTATCCCAGAGCCCACTTACTCCGCTTAATAAGCCCTCGCCTATGCCTGCCAGTATCTGAACGCCCACGTCAAGCCAGTCAACCTCAAAAAATGCTTCTATAATTGCAGAAATGATTTCAGGTATCATTGCGATAACCTGAGGTATCGCCTGCGGCAAGCCCTCCGCCAGAGCCACTATAAGCTGTAAGCCTGCGTTTATAAGCTCCGGCAGATTATCTAACAGCGCTTGAACTATAACAGGTATCAATGCCAGAACGCTGTCAATCAGCTGCGGTATACAATCTGTAATTCCGGTTATAATCCCCACAAGCAATTCAAAGCCGCACTCGATAATGACTGGCAGATTTTCAACCAGCACGTCCGAAATGGTCTTGATTATTTCCGGCAGCATTGGCACAAGCTGCTCAACTACCTGATTTAATCCGCTAATAAGCGCAAGAAACAGCTGCACAGCCCCTTCCAGCAGCAGCGGAAGTATATCCGGTATGACTTCGATGATACCGTTTATCAGCGTATTAAGTCCCTCTATAAGCAGAGGCAAAATAGATACGAATGTTTCGACAAGCGTTGGGAAAAGAGATGTTATTGCCGTTGTCAATCCGGATATCAGTCCCGGCAGCGCACTTACTATAGCCTGAGTTATACTTTGTATCGCAGTCAGAACGGATGGCATTAGTGTCGTGACCAGCTCCGGCAGTTTTGCGGATATAACGGGAGCAAGTCCGCTTATAAGTTCTGAAACATTTCCCAGCGACCGCTTTATGACCGGGATCATATTATCAACCGCTGTAACTGCCGATTCTGAAAAGTTGTCTATCAGCGTCCCCATGTCCGCGTTGGGATCGGACATTCCCGTGACAAGATTCTGCCACGAAGCTTTCATCATGCCGCAGGCTCCAGAGATTGTCGTAGCGGCTTCTTTAGACGTTGTGCCTGCTACGCCCATGTCGTCCTGTATAGTGTGAATAGCTTCGATGATCTTATCGAAAGAGACCTGATTTACCGTATCAGCTGTAACGGTCATGCTGTCACCGAGAACACCTGAATCGTTTATCAGTCTTGCCATTTCAGCCTGAGTGCCGCCGTAACCGAGCTTTAAGTTATCAAGCATGGTGTAATTCTGCTTTGCAAAGCCCTGATATGCGTCCTGGATCGAAGATATATCTGTGCCGAATTTATTTGCGTTGTCAGACATGTCGACCATTGCAGTATTAGCAAGATCCGCCGCTTTTTTCGTATCCCCTCCCAAGCCTTGCAGAAGCGAAGCCGAAAAGCTTGTGACGTTCTCCATATATGTATTTGCGTCCACTCCGGCTGTTTTGTATGCTTCATTTGCATATTTGACAACTGTGTCCGCATTATCTTTAAAAAGCGTTTCAACGCCGCCTATAGACTGTTCTAACGCAGAATATCCGGAGATCGATTCTTTTACTATTGCAGCAGTGCCGGCAGCGGCTGTACCAACCGCCGCAAGTGTGGTCTTTGCCGCAACCTCTGCCGCTTTCAATCCTGCTTTCGCCACGCCCTCGACTATCTTTCCCATTCCTGCCGCGCTACTTTTCAAAACGCTTTTGACCCCATCGGCAAAACCTTTGCCCGTTTTCTTGCCCGGCTCTTTGCCGTCGGGGACGTTTTTTCCCAGAATGTCCTCCAGCTGCTTTTTAATTCCGTCAGCTGAGGGGATGATCTGGACGTACGCCTTTCCCAGTTCAGTAGCCATCTTACTCCCCCTTTCTCAGAATTTCTGCTTTTTTGATTTCAAAATCCTCGCCCGCGTTAAACGCTTTTATATCATTTTGTACTTTTTGTTTTTGCAGCAGTTTTTCGGCTATGCTTTCCGGTCTGCGTCTGTTTTTCTGCCCGTCTTTCGTATTCGCCCAGCACAGCCATGACAGTTTGTCGAAAATAGAAGCCAGCATCAGTTGCTCAAAATCAAACGACTGATCTGCTATAGCCATCCGTACCCTGCTGTTTTCCCGCAAGCCATACAAAAAAGTCGCAACCAGCGAAGCCGGCAGCGACTTATAATCCAATATATGATATGTTTCTGCAAGATCGCAGATCAATTCATCACGATATCTGCGCAGAACGTGAGCGAGGAAAATTATTTTTTTCCGTTTCCAGCAGCTTCAAAAACTTCAAGAACCAGATTTGACACCGCTGCGGTAGAAACATACCCTTTCTGTTTTTTTACAAACGCTTTGACGTCGTCTTTTCTGCTGCCGAATAGCAGAGCAATAACTTTTGACAGTTTTAACGGATTTTCATCCAGTTCTCCGAGCGCTTCTATAAGCTCGTAATCGTCAAGTACATTGTCCTCAAGCTCATATTCAAATCCGCTTTTAGTCTTTCCTGTTATCATAAGCCGCCTCCTGTTATTCAGATTTAATAATATACTCGTAATGCGTGTTGCCGCTTGTATCAGGCTGCGCCGCCACTGTTACGGCATAGCCTACCGCCTCCGAATCGGCATACGCCACCTCGTCAACAGCGGTCACGACTGCGCTTGGTATAACTATTCTTTTCAGTGTCCCGTCTTTCATAATCATTTCAACAACGATCACGCATGGTTCATGTTCTTTTGAATTTACGCTGATCGTTATACCTTCGGTCAGAGTTCCAGTTACGTTGCTTGCAACGTGTACGAATTTCAGCACGTCAATGTTAAGACCTTCTATCAGCGTAAAGCCGAACTCGTCAACCTTGTCCGTCTGTGGATTCAGCACAATATCTCCGCCCCATGCCTTTATTGGCTCTGTCGAGATTTCGCCGTTGTTTGTAAGCCCGTCCTCTGAGCAATAGCCCAGCGAAATATAATCTTCCTCCAGCGCCGTTACGGCATCTGTAGGAAGTGTCGTACCTATCGGTGCAGTCCATATAGCGCCGCCTACTTTAGGCTTTGCGGCGGTAACAAAATCTTTGTTAGCCATTTATATATCACTCCTCGTAAAACGTAATATCAAAAACCGCCTGATAGCGGTATCTTTTGGTTTCTGTATCGGTGTAGTTGTAATCGCTGTTAAGCTTGCAGCGGCATACTCGGCTTAACTCCACAGCATTCCTCATTGCTTGCTTAACCAGCTGATTAAGCTGTGCCGCTTGATAAAGGCTCTGTCCGTACGACTGAACGGCTATCGTAGCGGAGCTGATTAAGTTTTCCTCCGACGAGCCGATTTTTTCAAGCAGCGCATAGCTTTTTGGCGTGGTTTCCGGTTCCTCCATATAAACCGGGACTTTGAGCTGCCCGCTCAGATGATTCAGTATGATCTTCTCAATCATCCTCCGTTCACCGCCTTTAATATCGTATTATTTTCTAAATTATCTCTTATCGCCTCGTTGCTCTCAGCTTTTATAGAAGCGTTTACACGATTTTTCCCAGTGTGTGTTGTGACTTCGTATCCTTCTCCCAGCCGGTTTTTTGCGTTATCTGCGTATTCTTTGCAGATATTTTTCATCTCCTCGCTCCGCAAAAGCTGTCGAACGCCCTCGCGATTAAGCTCAAATCTTACTTTCTTCGGCATAGCGCTCCACCTTTACTTTCTTGTTCCAGCTAAGAGGGATATTATCGTCAATACCCTGCGTTGGCATACCTACTGTCCTGAACCTCATGCCCCAGAACTCAACGATAGTGTTTTCCCAGTTGTGCTCATCCCCTTTGGGAATAGCAAGAGTGTAAGCGATTCTCCTGCCTGACAGGTTCAGCTCGTTTACAACATCGTCGGCAGACGGCTCTCCGATAAGCACATTGTCCACCGTTTCTACAGCTTCGGTATAAACGGGACGGTTGAACTCGTCAGTTCCGGTCTGCTTTTTCACTATGATGTTAATCGGAATCCCCTTGATTACAGCCATTGTCATACACCTCCATTACGCCGTAGCGCTGTCTTATTATCCCCAGCTCCTTAAGCTCGTTTCTGAGGAAGTAAAGGCTCTGACCTGCGTTTAAGTAAGTCATTGAAAGACTGTAACCCATTGCGGACTGTGATGTCTGGGTCGCTGCCGGAGAGCTGTCAGCCGAGCTGTCTATCGCTCTCAGAACAGCCTTTACAACTATTTCCCTTACTGCAAGAGCCATGTCAGGGTTGTCTGCGATCATCAGGTCGATATCCCGGTTATACTTCGCTCCGGTCAACCGCAGCTTGGCAGAGGCGACAGGCAGCAGAGCCTCCGCCTTTTCCTGCTCCTGTGACGTGAGCTGCCGCCCCAGCGTCTGAACATCCTCAACGGTAGCGTAAACTGCCGCCATTTGTAATCACCTCTTTTTTATTATGGCTGCTCTTCCTCGCCTTCCTCAGGCAGCGAAGCGGCTGAACGGATAACCGCGAAAGCGCTCTTGTCAAGTATCCCCCAGCCAAGATAAACCTCAGCGCGGATATATACCTGGTTGTAGCCCTTAAGGTCCATGCCACTGTTGTCCGGGTCGCCGTAACGAATAACCTCAAGGGGAATCTCCTTTGAGTAGCCCCACTTAAATGCGTCGGTAAAGCTGCCCACAATTGCAAGGTCGGTGCTGTTGTTAAAGGAAACGGTGTTGTTTACCTGCACAGGAAGTCCGTTGATTGTGCCGGGTGCGCTGCCCCAGGCAAGCTCGGGGTACATTTTCTGCCCGTCAACATAGGTCTGCTTTGCCAGAGCTGACCTGAAAGCCGGAGCCATTGCAATGCCCGTAACGTCGTAGTCGTTGCCCTGTACAACCTCGATAGCCGATTCCACCAGAGCGTCTGCCGAAACCGCTTCTGTAACCTCTGTCACTCCGTTGTCAAAGTGGTTTGTGCCGATAAGGGCGGAAGCGGTCTTGCTGCGGGGATTAACGCCATGGAGTGCCATAATGTCAAGTCCTCTTGCCACCTTCTTAGCAAAGCCGTCGTTAAAGCTTTTGAGAATGTCAATCTGGGCTTCTTCCGATGCGTACATAAACTCATCGGAAATTCTTGCGCCATATTCCACCTTTAGCGGGATAATGGTTGTGGGGGTGAGGGCAATGCTTCCGGCGGTTTTCTTGCCGTTTTCAGCCACCAGGTCAACCTCGTCGTCCATGGTGAATATAAATTCCTTCTGCCCGTTAAAGGGGATAGGGGTCTGTGCGCACAGCGCCGCCAGCGCCGAGCTGCCTTTCACCTTGTCAATAAGGTCGGTTACAAGTACGGGGTCAAAAAGATTGCCCTTTGATAAAATTGTCGCCATAGTAATTTACTCCTTTCAGTCTGTCAGCCCTGCAATAAGATTTTTGTAGGCTGATTTTTTAGTGCCGTCCGACGGGTTCTCCGTAGAGCCAAGGGGTGCGGAATGTTTCTGCCCGATAAGCGTTGAAAAGGTTTCGGCGTCTGCCCTAAGCTCCTTTTCGGTTTCGCCGCTTAGCTTCCCTGCCAGCTCATAGGGAATTTTAAACTCGTGGGCGATTTTCGACTTGAGGGAACTCAACTCATGAGCCTTGTTTTTCGCCGTAAGGTCTGCAATTGTTGCGTCCTTTTCGCTGAGCTTTGTTGTCAACTCGCCGATTCTGCCGTTAAGCTCATCGGGGGAGATGTACCCCTCAAACTTCCTCGTAACCTCGTCGGTAACGGTTCTTGTGTTTCTCTCAAGACGTGCCTTGACTATATTGTCAAAGTCCTCCTGAGTAGTTATTGGTTTAAATTCTTCTGCCATGATATGTCCTTTCTCCCACTTTACCCTGTGGTATAGGTAATTTATTATCAAACGGCAAAACCGTCTAATAGCTGATTTTCTGTTTTTTCTTTTCTTTTGCATTTGCGCACGCCCAGTGTGCAAGGGACACCGCGTCCACAAGGGATATGTCCGCCCCCTCAAGAATTGAATTGTACCCGAAACCTCCCCCCGAACCGATTGCTCTGTGTTCGCAGTTTGAGATTGCCTGCTCCAGCGACGGCTGGTCTGAGTGACACACCGTCCTCGAAAAAACATTTCTCTCAAACAGGGCGTTTGCTTCTATTACCTCGCTGACTTTGGGGAGGATTGGTTTCTTTCTGATTCCGGCGTCCTTCATATCCGTTTCAAGAATGGTCTGACCGTTTGCGCCGTCAACGACTATCTCGCGCACATGCGGATTTCTCAGATAAGCTATCAACCAGCTGTTCCCTTCCCGGGTCGAACGGCAGTCTATAGCTTCCACAAAAATTCTGTCATCGTCGGTTTTTACCGCAACGGCAAGAGAAACATTATTTGTAACTTTAGCGTACTTAACACCGAAAAACAGCTCGCTTTTTATTTTGGGTGCACTCTGAACGGCAAGCTCCTGCCACTCGTTTCTGCTGATTGCAGATTTCTGATTATACCGCAGCCATAGTCCCAAGCGCTGAATGTTGTCGTCAACGCTGTCGGGATCCTTGCCCAGCTCGGAGCGTATTTTACGCTCGGTAAGAATAGTGCCCAGCGATGGATTTGTCATATACCACAGCTCTGGATCGTGTGCGTTGCTGAGATTCTTCACGCTCCATTCCACCCAGCCGCAGTCCTCTGTGCCGCCGCTCAAAACGGCTTTCCGATAATTTGTGAAAACCGTACCGGATGATACCGCAGTTGGCGGAGTGCCGCACATTAGTGTCTGAGGGTTGTCCGAATCGGTAACAACGTATTTAAGCGCGCTCTCCTGGTCGTCGGTATACTCCTGTGCCTCGTCGATTATAAGGAGGTCGTACCCTTCACCCAGACCGCCTTTGCTTGAGCGTGTCCGGAAGTTTATAACTCCCTCGCCGTTAAGCCACTCGATGTGTTCAAGCCCGTACTGCTTTGTGGTCTTGAAATCTTCCCCCTCGATGTAACCTGCTTTTGTGAGCCGTTCTATTACTTTCTCCCATGCGTTGTGAGAGGTGGTGGTACGGTGGGCGGTGTAGAGAATCCGCTCGCCGTGAGTGATTCCGTAGTTCGCCCTGATTATAAGGATTTCCGATTTGCCGTTTCGGCGGGGAATCGACCAGCCGAATTTCATATGCGTCCACAGCCCGTCGCCATTTACCGCCATAATGTCGTAAACCATAAGTTCCTGCCATTGCTGAGCAGTTCGTCCCGAGCTGTTATATAATGCGACCGCCTCGCCTCCTTTGCTTTCTGTATATGAAAGCACCACAGAATCAGTGGGGGTCTGACGTCCGATTTTTTTATCGTCCATCGTCTGCCTCCCGTTTTTTGTGTATAATAAAAGCGCCCTGCCTAATGCAAAGCGCTTGTTTACGTATTTCATTAACTGCCGGCATAATGGCATTTGCCGTCCTGCCATGCTCCGCAGTTCTCTTTTTCACATTCAACCATTTTTGCGGTGTTGTTTTCGATTCTTGTAGCCGCAGTCTGATTGCCTTCGTCATTATATTCATAGGTTTCCTGTATAACTGAGCGTCTATGTACGGTATACGGGCATTTCATTTGTTCACCTCCCGCAAGTCAGGTATAAAATAACCGCCTCGCCTGAGCGGAGCGGTTATTGTTCTTTAATTTCTTCAAATCCTATATTATTAGCACATTCGGGGATGTTTCTAACATCTATATTCCCCCAAAAATATTCCTTGGGGATCCCATCAGGGAAAGCGGCACAACAAAATTGCCCGTTTTCTTTTTTATCAGCTAAATGTATACAAGATGTACAATCAGGAATAATAACCGACATTATTTTTTCCACCTTTCTATATACTTATCAACAAGTGATTTTACTCTATCGTCTACAACTTCACCATTACGAATACGTACAAAGCCCTCTGCTATTGTTTCAGCACCATCTTCAAGAGCGTCAGAGTAACCGGACACTCCCGCTATGAAATTCTGTCTTAATTCTCTTTCCCTTAAAAGAAAATCAGTGTAACTATTGCAATCCTGAAAACTCATAAAATGCGCCATTTCATGTGCAATCAAATCGCTTGTATTTTTCGAGGCGAGAATGCCTTTTTTATAATTTCTATTATATATTCGTTCATTCATCTTGTCAAGATTTTCTTCCCAATTAAAACCGGAATTAATGATAAATTTGCCTTTATAAGTTCCATTATTATTCACTGGGTAAAACTGAAAAGGAGCCTTGCCATATTCCTTGCTTATATCTTCTAATGAGAACTCATCCACCTTAACATTATATTGGGATTGTAAGTTTTCAATGCCAGATACAATTTCAGCTTTAATATCCTGCGGTATTGTCGTTGTTTCATTAAAGCCCCCTTGAATTTGTATGCTTTTCGCAAATCTTTCGGCGATTTGCCGCTCTCTCTTTGCCGCACTTTCTTTGGTAAGCACCGTCGGCTTTTGTTCCGACAGCTCACGGCGGCGTTCAAGGGTTTGCTCATCGGCAGCCCAGGTCTTTTTGCTCCATACATCCTGTCGCTGTCTGCCGTTTTCGTAGGTAACGGTGCAGGTGCAGTTGTCATGCCGCCTGTAAATATCGTCGGGTACGTCGTCGGGATATTCGTATCTGCCAGCCAGTTTTGTACACCATTCGCAGCATCCGCCGCGCGCGGTACGGGTTATGTATGTTTTCAGCCCCGATTTGCTGCGAAATTCGGCGTTGGTTTTAACATAATCATTGTAAAAGCTTTCAGTAATGTTGCGAACAGGTGCGTCAAGCCGACGCTTGATAACTTTCTGATCGGTGCCCTCCGCAGATACGGAACTGACAAGCGCATTAACGCGCTCAGCCGGAAATGCGGCTTTCTGGGGCTTAATATTTATATTTGTTTTTCTGTCGATCGCTTTCTGCACTTCGGCGGCAACGGAATTGATGATCTCATGATTATCTTTAAGCGTTCCCGTAAGTATAGTATCCGCTATGTTATAATAAAGCCGACCGTCGGGGAGATTCTCGGGCTTTATATAAGCTGAAATCGAAATGGAAAGCCTGAATCCAAGCTGTCGTGAAAGCAGCGATATATCTTCAAGGCTTGCACTGCCGTTGTCCACATCTGCCAAAACTTTCTGGATAAATTTATCAGCTTTGCAACTCTTGTTAAAGTCATCCCGGATTTTTTCAAGTAATTCAGCTCCGATATCAGCCATTTATATTTATCTCCTTCAAGTTCCGCCGTTTTGTGTTTCCGTCGTCGCAGCAGGCAGGCTTTCCTCCATCTCCATACCCGTAAGCTGCTTGATGTTCTTTGCTCCCAGATATCCCGGAGCTGCTTGATTGATTTTCAAAATTGCGTCACCCACTCCCGAAAGCGCTGCCGAATCCGGCTCGAAAATCGGCGCCCACATGGGGGTTGTAAGATAAAACTGTCCTCGGTTGTAAGTGTAATCATCTCTTACGCAAGCCGCAAGAAAGCCTACATTGAGAAAACCGCTTCCAAAGGTGCGCTGTGCTTTTCTTGCCGCAAGTCTCAGATTTTCGTGGCTTGCCCTGATAGCCTCCGACGAAGCGGGATTGCTAGTGGCAAAGCCCAGGTCGTCCAACGTCAGCCCCGTTTCGCCTGCAAACAAGCTGGCTATAGATCTAAGCTGTTCCGAGTAGGGCGTCATGGACTGCTGCTGGAACTGTCCAAGCGTTGGATTGTCTCCTTCCTCGTCCTTTGTGAATGCCAGAAAGCTTGACATTGAGGCTTTCCATTTATCCAGCTGCTCTGCGTCTTCGGAAAGACCCAACACATACTTTTGCGGGAAGCTGTAATACTCGCCGGCTACTTCCGAACGCCTGAGGGTTCTCATTGCCTGCTGGACAAGCTCCATGCATGCTCTTGAAATTCTGCTGTGACCGAAGGGTCTTGCGGCGTCGGGACGATTGATAATAGGCACAAGCAGCGGATAGGGGGCGGGGTTGTCTATGTAATAGGATTGTTTCCCTTTTGGAATATACTCTGTCCTGCCGGGGGTGAAATAAGCCTCCAGCACCGGGGTGCCGTTATCGTCACGCTCAAGCACCGCATAGCCCTCAGTGAGCATATTGGTGATAGGGTCGATAATGCCGGTAGCGTTGCCGCCGTCGATAACCTGCAGACGTGGGTAACCGGTATCGTCAGCTGATATGTACACAAAGCAGCAGCTTGAAACTAAAGCTGAAAGTATCGCCGAATCAAAAAACACGTCTCTGCTGTTGAGGTTGAATATTTCGTTTATCTCAAAGTTATCGTTGTCGAACTCGTCAAAAACAATTCTGTCCGCAAGAGTATCAACCGCCTTTGCACACCACCCCAGCACCGGGTGAAGCCAGCTAAAATTCTCAGGTATCATCTTGCTGAAATCGTTCAGCCGGTTGTGCATTTCGTAATATTCATATCTCTTGATTACCCGTCTACGTTTTAGATTCAGCTTGTTTCTGAGATATGCTAAGCCTTTATATTCACTCATATGTTTCCTTTCTGTTTCCATTTAATACAAGTCTGCGAGAAATATAAGCAATGACGGCGGTAAAGCTCCAGGGCAGTGGCAGAGGGGAGGTATCCCCCCATATAGAGTGTTACCTGTTCTTCCAGTCGAACGTCTGCGGCAACACTCTGTTTGAAACCAATTCCACGTCCTGATCAAACACTTGCTTCTCAACAAGCTTGTCCGATTTCTGACGATTGCATGTCCAGTGGGCAAGCTGTAGATTGCTCATCGCCGAAGGATGACCGCCCTTTGCTACAGGTATTATATGATCTATACACGGAGAAAGCGGGTGAGGATATTTTAAAGAGAAGTCTACAGGTTTGCCGCATATTCCGCAGACGGTCTGAGTTGCATATATTTTCTTTTTATTCGATCTGAATTGTGCTTGGTGTGTGCCTGACCTGTCGGGTCTCGAGGGCATATAGTTCTCTTCTTTCCGCAACGAAAAAGACTGCCATTTTAATGACAGCCTTTTCACAAATAATTTTAAGGAGGACTTCAAAATGGAAGTCAAGTGGGCCGGGCCGCAAGGTCATGCCCTCGAGACCCGTATACGGAGCCTTCGCTCCGTCCGG
>ERZ780218.1528-NODE-1528-length-13928-cov-5.255893_pt1 | contig 13928 bp, 10 predicted proteins | sample MGYA00510975_ERZ780218 | MGnify/ENA primary metagenome ERZ780218 (study PRJEB29588, sample SAMEA2152063) | human gut metagenome | biome: human gut; feature: human-associated habitat; material: faeces | place: Denmark | collected 2008/2010 ...
AAATCTATATTCTTATCGAGGTGTAACTCAGTTTGGCTAGAGTGCCTGCTTTGGGTGACGAAGCCGACCGCTGCCGGCGGCAGAAAAAGGGAGGCTGAGGAAGCGCAGCGAAACAGAGCGATGCGCCGCATAGGCACAGCGCGACAATTTCGCAAGCCGGGCGACCAAAGCAGAATTTCCAGCCCCGCCGTAAATCGAAAATCTATATTCTTATCGAGGTGTAACTCAGTTTGGCTAGAGTGCCTGCTTTGGGAGCAGGATGCCGCAGGTTCAAGTCCTGTCACCTCGACCAAAAAAGACGGTTTTCTAAACCGTCTTTTTCTTATGCCAAAAGGCTCTAAACCCCTTAAAATCGGGGCTTAGAGCCTTTTTCGTTTTCACCTTGAGATAACTTGAGATAGCTTAAAATGGGTTGAATGCCAACCGAATGTCATCCCAATGGCATACCGTATTTGATTTTTAACATATTGATGATCTGATTTTTTTATGATAAAATTAAAATATCATAAAAGGGAGAATAATAATATGGGTGATAATAATATTCAACTTTTTGAAGATAAGCCTATTCGTACTGCGTGGGATGATGAAAAGGAAGAGTGGTACTTTTCTATTGTTGATGTAATATCGGTTTTGACAGATCAACCAACACAAAGAAGTGCAAGTAATTATTGGGCAAAATTGAAACAACGCTTGAAAGAAGAGGGCGCAGACCAGTTGCTGATAAATTGTCAGCAACTGAAATTAAAGTCGCCGAAAGATGGAAAAAAATACAAAACTGATGTTGCTGATACAGAACAATTATTACGCATTATTCAGTCTGTGCCATCGAAAAAAGCAGAGCCATTTAAGATGTGGCTTGCACAGGTTGGTAGAGAAAGAATAGAAGAAACTATTGATCCTGAATTGGCAATAGACAGAGCGGTTGAAACATACCAGAAAAAAGGATATTCTGAAGATTGGATACATCAAAGACTTTTGTCTATTCGTATAAGAAATGAGCTTACTGATGAATGGCAGAAGCGTGGTGTTGAAAAAGGCAAAGAATATGCAATCCTTACAGATGAAATAACCAAGGCTTGGTCAGGTATGAGCACAAGGCAATATAAAAATCTTAAGGGATTAAAAAAAGAAAATTTGCGTGACAATATGAGTGACCTTGAACTTGTTTTGACCATGTTGGCTGAAGCTTCAACAAAGGAAATTTCTCAGTCAGAAAATCCAAAAAATTTTGAAGAAAACAAAGCTGTTGCAAACAAAGGCGGTAAGGTTGCAGGAGATGCAAGAAGATCCATTGAAAGCCAAACAGGAAAATCTGTTATCACATCAAATGATGCAAAAAAACTAAATGAAGTTGTAGTTGATCTGATTGAATCTGCCTCTTCAAAAGATAATTAATATAGACTTGTTCAATCATAACCACTAGTTGATAGTGGTTATGATTTTTTTATCCTCTATAATTACATTCTCCTTTCACTGCACCATTTAATAAATTCTGATTTTAGTACCTTAAGATTTTTACCTACTTTAATTGCAGGAAAATCGTCACGGTAGAAAAGTTTTCTTGCCGTTGGTATTGAACAACCGATTATTTTTGCCACATCCATTGGCGTTAAAAATACAAACTCATCATTTTTATTTTCATTATTCATAAGTAAACCTCCTAAATTACCAACCGAAATAATAAGTTTCTTCCTGTTCTGTTTTTGAATTAAGCATCTTTATAAGTTTTGCAAGCGTGATTTTAGAGCCTCTCGCTCTCATTTTCTCAACGATTTTCTCTAACTTTTTCCTGTCGTGAATGTAATAATTATCATCGTATTCTTCGTCAGCCTGTATCGTGTCGATGAAATTTATAACCAAGTTCATAAGTCCGTCAGTACAGTTTCCCGACTTCGGCGTTTCGTAATCGAGAATTGTATCTCCGATTAAAGTTTCTGCTCCGCCTAAGTCAAAATATAGTTCAAGATTTTTCTTAAGTAACCTCTCATCAAACAGTTTTGCGTCTCTGCACTTGTGTCCTTCTGCATCACTGTAAGTCATATACTTGTAGTCGGGATTGTACGAAACATAAATACCAAGCTCTTTTAATTTTGAAATGTACTCGTCCATACTGTAACTTTCAGCCATAGCAGCAAGAGCGTCTTCAATAATTATCTGTTTCCATTTCGGATTTCTGTTTCTTCTTGTCTTTGCCTCTGTAACATCCCAGCCGTTTTTTAAGCAAATACTGTTTGAATAATTTTTAATTTCTTCAAGTTCCTGATTAGAAATAGTCAGCTTCTTTCCGTTTTCAAAGTTCACACTGTTAATTACAAGATGATTGTGAGTGTGTGCTTTGTTAGTATGTGTGACTACAAGCACCTGATAACCTTCAAACAATTCTGCCATTTGCAATCCGACCTCGTGTGCCTGTTCAGGTGTTATTCTGTCATCAGGAGAGAAGGATTGTATCATATGGTAGTAAGTTCTGCCGTCAGTTTTTCCGAACGCTTTCTTTACTTCGGCAAATTCATACTCGCAGCTTTCCGGCATGCAGTCTTTACCGCTGATAAGTTTATCAGTGGTTTTTTCTTTGTTGCACACATAATTGATGACAGTTCTCGGATTTATTTTCCCTGAAGTGAACTTAATAATTGCCATACCTTTGCCACCTCCTGACGCATTTCTTTTAAATCAACTGCATTACACATTCCTGAATTAACTGCCCTTGTCAGCTGATTAAGATTGTTTCCTATTCGTTTTAACTCATATTCAACTCCTTCAATGCCTTGAATGATTTTGATTTCTTTGTGCAAAGCACAGTCACGAAGATAGGGAGCAATGCTTTTATATTTAGTGCTTGCATACATCTCTATCAATTCTTTTTCTGTTTTTGTCACCCTGAAATTTAAAATTTCTGTTCTGTTATTATCTATGATTTTTCACCTCCGAAATTTAAATAGGGGTTTGGGCTTAGCCCAAATGTCTTTGTTTTGCGCCGTGGCGTAATACAAAGACGAAACTCGCCTAACAGTCAGCGTTGCTGACTGATGTAGTGCGGTGCAAAGCACCTTTATTCTAATTGCTTTAACCTTTGAGATTACCGCCGCAAATGGCTCAAATTTGCGTTTTAATAATCAGCACGATTACTTTTGTTTTTTCACTCCAAAGCCTTTTAATTGTTCGTCACCGTTTGCTGAACCGGCGGTGGTTCATATTTTGTGTACCGTATACAAATTACTCTGCCTTGAATGTGCAAAATACCTTTCCGAAACATCAACATAGCCTTTTTCAGTAAGTCCTCTAATTGCTTTACGGCAGGAGTTCTCACACATACCGCAGTACTTTGCAATGTTGGGAACGGAATAATAACTCATTCCTTTAGCATCACCTCTGCTTGTCAGAAAGCTGTACACCACAAACTCCATAGGTGTTAAGCCTTCATCAAATATTCTGTTCGGCAATAAAAAATAATTTCCGTTCATGTTATCAGTCTCCTTTCGCAAAAATATCCTTCCATATATGTAGGCAGTGGGAACGATGTTTTAAGTACCGTTTTTTGAAATATTTATAAATTATTTACAAATTGAAGCACCTCCACTTATCTTTGCACACTTTTTTGACCTTTTGAGCTAAACTTTTTTAGTCCCTTCACCTATAGCCACGAAAACAGCAAAAGATGAGGATTTTAAAAATCTTATTTACAAAATATTTACACCACCATATATTTAGCCGTTAACTACATACTTTTGAGCCAATGTTTTGAAACAATTAAAACCCCCTCTACTTTCTTTGCCGCTGAGCAATGCGTTCAACAACCACTTTTTAAAAATTTTTTATGTAACCGAACTGAGCAATCCAAAGATTAACACACTTTTCAAATGTCCGTGCATCTTCTAAAGATGCATTTTTAATTGGTCCTGGCAATTTGCACAAACAATATGTTATGTTTAAACTAAAAAAGATTATTTATATTATCAATTCCGAAATTTTTATTAAAAGAAATCGGCTTTTTTTATCGCAATTTTTGCATCTTTCAGAGATGCAACTTTTTTATTTTCAGCATTTTGCACAACCGATTAGAAAAGAAAAAAGAGTTGCTCCTCAATCAAGAGAAACGACTCTTTAAAAATAAATGTTATTGTATCCACACGAATGCAAAGGTAAATTACATAAATATGATTCTAAAGCCCTTGCTTTCCGGTTTGTCATTCAAAATAAAACACTAATGAAAAATACGAGTTCGACCTCGATTCGCCATCATCGGAGCGAAGCTAAATACCTTTGCCCCAATTTTTTGTCCTTAAATTTAGACTATGTGCATGTATATATTCGACTTAATTTTGCATAAATCAACAGCAATCATTGCTACAAATTCGGCTTTGTGATATACTTATTATAAACAAGTATATCCACCTTAACCTTTGCTCCGAATCTTACCACGCATGTGCAGCAAAAAGCCATTAGTTTTTTGTCAATGAGTTGCCACTTCAGGCGTTGGTGTCCTATTATCGGGCTTATACCTTTTGGTGGATAAACAATAACCATGTCATAAGACAAAGATAACTAAAGGATCGGAGAAGCTTAACATATGACAGGTGAAAAATTTACTTTAATGCAATATTCAATAAGTGCAATTCTTGGATTAATAGAGGCAGAAGACTTTGTTATTCCTGAAATACAGCGTCCTTTTGTATGGAAGAGAGGTCAAGTCAGAGATTTAATTGATTCTTTATATAATGGCTATCCTACTGGTTACATAATCACTTGGAAAAATCCTGATGTTCAAACGAAGGATGGTGGAAAAGCCAACGGCAAAAAGGTTCTTATAGATGGTCAACAAAGAATAACTGCACTTATGGCAGCTATTGCTGGAAAAGAAGTTTTAGACCAAGATTTTAATAAAGATCGTATAAAAATCGCTTTTAATCCATTAGCGACAGATAAAACTAAAAGGTTTGCAGTTCAAGATGCATCTCATTTAAAGAATAAAAAATGGATACCCGATATTTCCGTGGTTTTCGATAGTAATTTTGATCCGTTTGACTTTGCCTTAGAGTATTGTAAAAACAATGAAGGCGTAAAGCCAAATGATGTAAATAATGCTATTACCGAACTGAAAGGCATTGCCAATCGTCAAATTGGCGTAATTGAACTTGACCATACTCTTGATATTGATGAAGTAACAGAAATATTTATTCGAATCAACTCTAAGGGAACCGCTCTCAGCCAATCTGATTTTGTTATGTCTAAAATGGCAGCCGATACCGAGCACGGTGGCAATATGCTAAGGAAAACAGTTGATTATTTCTGTCATCTTGCTGTTAAGCCTGAGTTTTACTCCCACTTGATACACGATAATGAATTTCAAAACTCTAAATATGCTGAAAAAATCAAATGGCTTGCGAATGATTATGACGATATTTATGATCCGGATTATGGGGATATGCTTCGCGTTTCATTTATGCATCAATTTCGCAGAGGAAAACTTGCAGATCTTGTGAGTCTCCTTTCTGGCAGAGATTTTGAAACGAAAGAGTACCGTGATGATATTGTAGAGGAATCTTATAAAAAACTTGACGCGGGTATTCAAAACTTTATAAATCAGTATAATTTTGCACAGTTTGTTATGGCAATTAGGGGTGCTGGATATATTTCACATAAATTACTTAATTCCTATATGACTCTTGATTTTGCATATACATTATATTTAATGCTTCTTGGTGACCCAACCATTCCTAATGCACAAATTAAGAGATATGTTCAAAAATGGTTTGTAATGTCAACATTGACCTCTCGTTATATAGGCTCTCCAGAAACTGTGATGGATAGAGACATGAGAAGTATAGCAGAAAAAGGATTTTTAAATTTTCTTGATGAAGTAGAGGCGTCATCACTTTCAGAAACTTTCTGGACAGTAACACTTCCTCAAAATTTAGAAACATCATCTGTTAATAGTCCAGCATTTAATACATTTGTTGCGGCTCAGATTAATCTAAACTGTAATTCTATGCTCATGAACGGTACTAAGATTGCAGACCTTATCACAATTTCAGGCGATGTACACCATATTTTTCCGAAATCTTATCTTAAAAATAACGGAATTACAAGTCAGACAAAATACAATCAAGTTGCCAATTACACATACCTGGATACACAGGTTAATAAGGCAATTAGTGATGATGCTCCTGAAGTATACTTTGCAAAAGTAAAACAGCAGTGCAAAGATAAACAGGTTGTACTAGGCAATGTTTCGGATGAAGAAGTTCTTCATTCAAATCTTGCTGAAAACTGTATTCCTAATAATATTGATAAAATGGATGTATCGTCTTATGATGATTTCCTTGTTGAACGCCGAAAAATGATGGCTGCTTTAATTGAAAAATATTATAAAAGACTATAATGAGCCATAAGGAGTAAAAAAATAATGGCAAAGAAAAAAGCTGAAGAAAAAATAAATTTGGACTCGATATTGTTCAAGTGCCGTGATATATTGCGTAAAGCTCGTAATTCAGGCTCGTTTTTTGAAAAACGAGATATGATGCTTACACTTGTATTCCTTCGTTTCATAGGAGAAAAGTTTGAAGACGGTGTTAAAAAACTCCGCCAAGATCTTATAGCCCAGGGACTCGACCCTGATGATGAAAATATTATTGCTGCATTTTTTGACGACGCAACTTTTACTGATGGTACATATAATTTGCCCATAGAGGCAAGATGGTCTACCATCATTAATACTCCTGCACCAAAACTTAATGTTGCTCTTGATACTGCATTGCATAGTATAGCTGCAAGCAGCAAACAGTTAAAGGGTTGCTTTGTTGAGGGTACATTTACTACTCGTAATCTTGCGCCTAATGATATTAAGCAGATTGTAGATGAAGTGAATAAAATCAGCCATAAGGCTTTTGGCGAAGAAAAAGACCTTATCGGCCACGTATACGAATACTTTTTAAAAGAATTTGCCGTAAATGCTACAAAGGAGGAGGGTGAGTTTTATACTCCTCACGATGTTGTTCAGTTAATTGCAGCGATGATTGAACCTTTTGAAGGTAAATTATATGACCCTTGCTGTGGATCCGGTGGAATGTTTATTCAAAGCACTGACATTATTAGAGAAAAGCGCGGAGACATAAGTTGTATTAATATTTATGGTCAGGAAAAAGAGGCTGCAACTTATAGACTTGCAAAAATGAATCTTGCTTTGAGAGGAATCAGCCATAATCTTGGCGAAGGAGCTGACTCTACCTTTACCCACGATCTTCATAAAGGTATTTACTTTAATTATATTATGGCAAATCCACCTTTTAACCTTAAGGGGTGGTATGATGATAATTTGAAAAATGACTCCCGCTGGGCAGATTATGGTACTCCTCCGGAAAGTAATGCCAACTATGCCTGGATTCTTCATATACTTTCTCATTTGAAAGCACTTGATGGTGTTGCGGGTTTTCTTTTGGCAAACGGTGCTTTGGGTGATAGTGATACCGTAGAAATCCGAAAAAAACTAATTCAAAACGATAAAGTTGAAGCAATTGTTATCCTTCCTCGTGAACTGTTTATCACAACTGATATCAGTGTAACCCTTTGGATTTTGAATCAGAACAAAAAGGGCGGCAAATATCACAACAGAAATTTGCGAAATCGTGAGGGTGAAATTCTGTTTGTGGATTTACGCACATGGACAGAAAATCCGGTCAAAGGCGAAAATAAAAAGAAAGTTCTTTTGGACGAGAAACAGATTCAAAAAGCAGCAGATATATACCATACTTGGCAGAGCGAAGGGACAGACGGCAAAAAATATGAAGTGCCTGAACTGTATCGTAGCGTTGGAATTGATGAAATTGAAAAACAGGGCTGGAGCCTTGTACCAAGTAAATATATTGAATTTATAGACCACGATTTAGATATAGACTTTAACGCTGAAATGAGCCGTATCCAAAAAGAAATGGGCGAAATTCTCGCGCAGGAAAAGCAATCTCAAAAGATGCTTGAGGATGCATTTAGGGGGATAGGATATGGCATTGACTAAGTATAAATTAGGTCAGTTGTTAGAACTTTGTGACGAGCGCAACAGCGAAGGAAAATATACCCTTGATGATGTTAAAGGAATTTCAATACAAAAGTGCTTTATTGAAACAAAAGCAAATATGGAAAATGTTTCATTAAGTCCATACATTTTAGTGAAGCCTGATTATTTTGTATATGTTACAGTAACATCTAGAAATGGTGAAAAAATTACGATTGCACATAATACATCTAATTGTACTTACATTGTTTCATCTTCTTATGTGGTCTTTAAAGTCAAACATACTGATTTATTGTTGTCTGACTATTTATTTATGTATTTTAATCGCCCTGAATTTGACCGTTATTCCCGTTTTAATTCCTGGGGTTCTGCAAGGGAAACTTTTGACTGGGATACAATGTGTGATATTGATATTGAATTGCCCGATATTACTGATCAGCAGAAATGTGTTGATATTTATAAAGCTATGGTTGCTAATCAACAAAGCTACGAGCGTGGCTTGGAAGATTTGAAGCTCGTTTGCGATGGATATATTGAAGATTTGCGCAGAAAAATGCCATGTGAAAAGATTGGTAAATATATTCACCGGCACGATATCCGTAATGGAAAAAACGGGACAAAAAATGTTATGGGAATAAGCACATCAAAACAGTTTCGAGAACCAACATCAAAAGTTAATAAAAATGAACTAGCCAACTACAAGGTTTGCAAGCCCAGACAAATTGCTTTCGTTCAAACTACCCATAACGAAAAAGTGTTTACATATGCTTTTAATAACACTGATAAAGATATTGTTGTTTCTTCGGTTAATGAAGTATTTTCGACCGATGAAGAAAAATTATATCCAGAGTATTTATGTATGTTTTTTAATAGAAGTGAATTCGATAGATATGCTCGCTTTCATTCGTGGGGTTCTGCTCGAGAAACATTTACTTGGAACGATTTAGTTGAGGTTAAAATCCCAATTCCTGACATTAAAGTGCAAAAAGCTATTGCGGAAATTTTTACCGTCTATAATACACGGAAGCAAATCAACGAACAACTAAAAGAGAAAATCAAAAACATCTGCCCGATACTTATTCGCGGATCATTGGAGGAAAAATGAAAGACACTATTAGCAAATTAAAAGCGCAACGACATGAAATGAATAACATAATTATTTTATCGGTTATTTTAGGCATTTTGATAAATATGATATCAGGAATTATTTCAAATATTTTTGAAATAGAGTCGTGGATAAACCTTATTGTTTTATTATTTTTCTGCATTGTCATATTGATTATAATGCAATTTGTAAAAATTCAAAAATTAAATACTAATATACGATTCGATTGTGCTTTTATTGTTGATGAAAAAAACTCCAATGAAATAATTGATATACCTAATTACGAAATTTCAAATGATATGTATCAGTATTTAAAACAAGCTTCCTCAGAAAACGAAGTATTTAAATATATTTGGGGAAAAGAAAAATTTAATATTAAAAGAACTGTATATACTGGTAAAGATGGAGCTTTAATGGCAGAAGGCAGTGATAATGTAAACTTATTAATCGAATTGCTTGAATATTGTATTTTAGAAGATTTTTCTACTTTTATTGAAAGTTATTTTAACGCTAGACATCTATTACCTAAAGTTATTACGCTTTTAAGAGAAGATATACCTGATATTTTACAGCAAAATCGTTTTTTAAAATTGTTTTCAGAACCTCCTGAAAATAGATCTTCTTTTTGCAAACTGTATTCAAACGGTATACATAAAGTCGATGAAACTGGAGTCAAAACAATTGTAACTATGTATGGTGAAAACGGTGAGGTGTTTCGTCGATTAGATTTATCCGTGCCAAAGGGAACTAAAGTGTATAGAGAAAATCGTAATACAATTGTCATAGATACAAAGTTATTTGTTCTTAAAATCAAACCTTTATTTGGTTGTTTTACTACCGTTATAGAGAGTGACTTCTACAAATACTACATACATAAAGAAAGTAACAATAACTTTCACGACTGGAAATTTAATATTGATATTGAAGTAAATTATAAAACGCTTTCAGCATTTAAAGTATGGGACTGGAAATATTACAACTGGCTTGATGATTATATTAACAGATTGGAAAATTATTGTGATATTAATGCATTTTATGACAATATTGGATGGAAAAAAGCAAAAACAATTATTAGAGTGAATGAGGCAAAATAATATCTATTCTTTTTATATTTAAATGAAGGAGGATAGCAACAATGGCAAAATTGAAAGAATATAGCAGTCGCTATTGTGAATCAGAATTTGAAAGTGCCTTTATATCATTTTTAGAGAACGAGGGTTGGAATTATCTTTCTGGAAACAGTATTGTGCGTGAATCCAAAACTGCCGTGTTATATACAGATGACATGGAGCAGTTTTTAAGCAAAACCAATTCTGATTTAACAGCTGATGAAATCCGTCAGATAATGGATTTGGTGCGTCTCGTTGGTGCAGAAAGTGAATTTTCAACACTCCATAAAGTATATGGCTGGATGGTTAATGGTGTTCAGTTTGTACCGCAAAGCGGCCATGCGAAAATGGTTGAATTAATTGATTTTGAGCATCCTGAAAATAATATCTTTCGCGTTGTAAACCAGTTTACTGTTGAGTACACAAATAATGGACAGAAAGAAAATCGCCGCCCGGATATTCTTTTATTTGTTAATGGTATGCCCCTTTGCATTATAGAACTTAAAAATCCCGCTGATGCTAACGCAACAATTCATGACGCTTATGAGCAGATTACTATTCGTTACTGGCGTGATATTCCTCATTTACTGCATTACTGTCCACTGGCTTGCATTTCTGATGGGGTCAAAACAAGGCTAGGAACCGTTCGTACACCTTATGAACATTTTTATGCGTGGCGTCGTGTTAATGACGGAGATAAGGTTTCTACACTTCCGTTTGAAGAAATGCAAACAATGATAAAGGGCGTTTATAGTCCTGCAAGGTTTCTTGAAATTTTTCGTGACTATATTTATTTTCAGGATAGCGAGTATGACAGTGAAGAAAAAGAAATTGTTTGCAGATATCCTCAGTTTTTTGCTGCACGTCTATTAAAGCAGAGTATTGTTAAATCTGTAATAGAAAAAAGCGGAAAAGGTGGTACATATTTTGGTGCAACTGGATGCGGTAAAACCTATACAATGGCGTTTCTTGCCCGTCAGCTTGCTTTGCGCTGCACTGATATTTCACAAATCGGTTCACCCACTATTGTTATGATAGTTGACCGAGATGATCTTCAAAAACAAGGAGCAAAATTATTTACCAAAAGCAAAGAGTTTTTAAATCTCGGTGAAGTCAGCGTTGTTCCTAATCGTAAAATACTTCGTGAAGAACTCGGCGCCCGCGAAAGCGGTGGATTTTATATATGTACTATTCAAAAGTTCTGTGACAGAAAAGATGATAAAATCGGCGTTATAAACGAGCGTGCCAACATTATTTGTTTTTCTGATGAAGCACACAGAACTCAAATTGAAAACGCAAAAAAAATTCAATTCAGTAAAGATGCCGATGATAATATGAAAGCTATGGTGTCCAAACCATACGCAAAAGTGTTGAGAGAAGCTCTTCCTAATGCAACATTCGTTGGCTTTACGGGCACTCCGATTTCAGAAACATATCAGACTTTTGGTGATGAAATTGATCGTTATACTATGGACCAGGCGGTTGCTGATGGTCTTACCGTATCCATTAAGTATCACCCCAGAATTGCAAAAGTACTGCTTGATAAAGAAAAAGTAAAGGAAATAGAAAACTATTATAAGAAGTGTGCTGATGATGGTGCTACCGCAGAAGATATTGAAGCAAGTAAGAAGGCTATGAGCTCAATGGAAGTTATTTTAGGCGAGCCTTCCCGCTTGGAACGCCTTGCGGTAGATATCCATGACCACTATGTTTCTTCTTGTGCAAATGATCCTAACAGGGTTCAAAAAGCAATGGTTGTTTGTTCCAGCAGAACAATTGCATTTGGATTGTTGAAAAAATTCCAAGAGAAATATCCTGAATGGTTTGTTGAAAAGAAAGTAGCTGACGGCGTTTCTGTAAATGATGAAGAAATGCGAGAACTTAAACCTATGCCATTTATGGCAATGGTTGCAAGTGTTGGTAGCAATGATCAGCCTGAAATGTATAACTATCTAGGCGGGGTAAAAAATAGCCAACGCTCCGAAGAACTTGATGCGGCTTTTAAACAGGACCAATCAAATTTTCATATAGTAATTGTTGTTGATATGTGGATAACTGGTTTCGATGTTCCTTCGTTGACTTATATGTATAATGACAAGCCACTCAAAAAGCATTTACTTATTCAAACAATAAGCCGTGTTAACAGAAAATATCCAGGAAAAGAATATGGATTGATTGTCGATTATATCGGCATTCGTGACAATATGCGTGAGGCAATGAAACTCTATGGCGGAAATACTTCGATTGCCCCTACGTCCGATGATGTTGAACAGGCTACATATGTATTTCGAGAAGAACTTGAAATTCTTAAAGATCTTTTTAGCGGATATGATTTGAAACCATTTCTTGACTTAAACAGTGATCCTGCATTGCGTTATACACTTTTAGCTAAGGCTGCTGAATATGTATTTGTGTCTACACAGGAATTGCAAACTGAAAGCAAATCTGGTAAAAGTGTTAGTAAGGTATCATTTAAGACATATTTTCTAAAAACAGTTAAGAGAATGCGTGCGGCTTATAATATATGCCAACCATCTGGAGAACTTGGTGATCAAGAATCTGCCCTTGCTCAATGTTTCATGGCAATTGCTGGTTTTGTTCGAAAAATGAGCGGAACAAGTGATGTTGACACAGATACGATGAATCGTCGTGTTGCAAAAATGGTCGAAGAAGCACTTAAATATAATAAAGTTGAAAGTGTTTTTGAGACAGGAGAACAAGAGGATATCTTTAGTCCGGAATATTTTGAAAAATTGTCAGATGTTAAAATGCCTGCATCAAAACTGGAATTGCTTGTTAAAATGCTTCGCAAACAGATCAAGGAGTATAGTAAGACCAATCAAATGGCAGCTAAAAAATTCCAAGAAATGCTTGAAGAAACTATTAATCAGTATCACGAGCGTAGAAAACATCTCACTTTAGAGGAAGCAGGTGTGGCTCAAGAGAAAACTGTAGATGAAATTATAAAAAATGCTACTGAACAAGCATTACGCATATTAAATGATATGAAAGCAGATCGAGAGAGCTTTCGCAAAATTGGACTAACATTTGAGGAAAAGGCATTCTATGACATTTTAATGGCACTGCGTGATGAATATAACTTTGAATATGGTGTTGATAAGAATGTTGATGGCGTAGTTGTCAATGACAAATGTAAATCATTAGCAAAGAAAATCAAAGAAATAATTGATGTCAAATCCTCATTCGCAGATTGGCTGAATAATCAAATAATACGAGATCAACTTAAATTTGATATCAAGGTTTGTTTGATTAAAAATGGCTATCCTCCACAGTATAGTCCAGAGGTGTTCCGCAAAGTAATGGAACAGGTTGAGAACTTTGAGGAGAATAACTAATAAAGATAAATGTAATTACGAGTTAAAAATAAAAATCGTAAAGCTCTATTAATTATATTTAAATAAAATTATAACAGGACAGGCACAGGAAATTCACTCCCGTGCCTGTTTATGTTTTTACAATTAATAATAATTTGTGTTTCTGTATAGTTGCTAATAAATGTTTGTGGATTCTCGGGATTTTGATATGATATAGTTGGAATGTTTAATTTTAGTTGTTTGTTGATTCATTTTTTAATATTCTTTATATTCCAAAATAAGATAATTTGCTTTTAATATTCGTTGTAGAAAAGATGAAATTAAGATATAGAAAATAGATATAGTGTATGGGATTTTTAGCTGTTGTTTTT
>ERZ780218.1534-NODE-1534-length-13899-cov-5.441130_pt1 | contig 13899 bp, 10 predicted proteins | sample MGYA00510975_ERZ780218 | MGnify/ENA primary metagenome ERZ780218 (study PRJEB29588, sample SAMEA2152063) | human gut metagenome | biome: human gut; feature: human-associated habitat; material: faeces | place: Denmark | collected 2008/2010 ...
TCGTCATTCTCCCGCGGCACCTGCGCCGCCGGGCCGAGTATGCGTTCGATATCCTCGGCATAGATCGTCTCCTTCTCCAGCAGCAGGTCCGCCATCCGGTTGATCTGCTCGCTCTTCCGTTCGATGATGCCGCGCGCCTTGGCATACGCCTCTTCGATGATGCGGCGCACCTCCGTATCGATGTCGTGGGCCGTCTGCTCGCTGAAAGGCTTGGTAAACGTATCGCGCGTGCCCGACGAGTCGTAATAACTGATCGGTCCGATCTTCTTGCTCATGCCGTAGTAGGCCACCATCGCATAGGCCGTCTCGGTAGCCCGCTCCAGATCGCTCAGCGCGCCTGCTCCCAGCGTTCCGTAGCTGACCTCCTCGGCGATCCGGCCGCCCAGCAGTCCGGCCAGCCGTTCCTGCAGGGCTTCGTTGGTAACGTGGATGCGGCGTTCGTCGGGCACATACCACGTCGCGCCCAGACTCCGCCCGCGCGGAACCACCGTGACTTTCAGCACGGGATCGCATTGGGGCAGCGACCACATGACGGTAGCGTGCCCCGCTTCGTGAATCGCCGTGGCGCGCCGCTCGGCGGCCGTCATCGGCATATTGGGTTTTTCGAGTCCACCCACGATGCGGTCGATGGCCGCGAGGAAATCCTCCTTCGACACGAATTTCTTGTTGTGCCGCGCGGCGATCAGCGCCGCTTCGTTGCAGACGTTGGCGATGTCGGCGCCCGAAAAACCGGGCGTCTGACGCGCCAAGAACTCACGGTCGAGCTGCGGATCGAGTTTCAGCGGACGCAGATGGACGTTGAAAATCGCCTCGCGCTCCTTGACGTCGGGCAGGCCCACCTCGATCTGACGGTCGAAACGCCCGGCCCGCATCAGCGCCTTGTCGAGAATGTCGGCGCGGTTCGTCGCCGCGAGGACGATAACGCCCGTATTGGTCTGGAAGCCGTCCATCTCCGTGAGGAGCTGGTTCAGCGTATTTTCGCGTTCGTCGTTGCCCGAAAATCCGGCGTTCTTGCCGCGGGCGCGGCCGATGGCGTCGATCTCGTCGATGAAGACGATGCAGGGAGCCTTCTGCTTGGCCTGCTCGAACAGGTCGCGGACACGCGATGCGCCCACGCCCACGAACATCTCCACGAAATCGGAACCCGAAATCGAAAGGAACGGCACGTTGGCTTCGCCGGCCACGGCTTTGGCCAGCAGCGTCTTGCCCGTTCCCGGAGGGCCTACCAGCAGGGCACCCTTGGGAATCTTGGCGCCCAGCTCCTTGTATTTTTCCGACTTCTTGAGGAAATCGACGATCTCCATGATCTCGACCTTGGCTTCCTCCAGTCCGGCCACGTCCTTGAACGTCACGCGCTTGGAAGCATCCTTGTCGAAGACCTGCGCCTTGGCTTTACCGACGTTCATAATGCCGCCGCCCGCACCGCCACCGGCGCCGCGCGACATAGAACGCATGATGAAAATCCAGACGCCGATAATCAGCACCCACGGCAGCAGGTTGATCAATACGTTGGTCCAGTCGTTGGTCTTGTTCTCATAGACTACCGGCACGGTCTGTCCCGACTGCTGCTCGGCGTTCTTCAAATCTTCGCGGAACGAATCGACCGATCCGATCGTAAAGGTGAGCTGCACGCCCGTTTCGGGCAGCCGCTTGAAACGGGCGTCCACCGTATCCCTGCGGTACTGTTCGGCGGCCTCCTTCTTCAGAAAAACCTGCGCCTGATCGCGGTTCACGACCTGAATTTTCTCCACGTCGCCCTTTTCGACCATCTCCCGGACCGTCGTCCAGTCGCTGGGCAGCGGCGTGTCGTTGACATCGCCGAATACGTACCAGCCGATGATGAACGCGCCGATCAGACCGTAGATCCACAGCATCGAGGGCCTCGGCATGTTCATATTCATCCTATTATTGTTTTTGCGTTGTTGTGCCATATTAAAAAATTACTCTTCGTATTCGTATTTGGTCATGGGTGCGTCGGCCCACAACTCTTCGAGTTTGTAGAAACTGCGCAGTTCGGTCTGGAAGATATGCACCACGACGTCCACGTAGTCCATGGCGACCCATACGCCGTTCTGCTGACCTTCGATGCGCCAGACCTTCTCGCCCAGCGTTTCGAGCACCTTCTCTTCGATGCTTGCGGCGATGGCGCATACCTGCGTCGTGGAATCGGCGTTGCACACGATGAACCGGGAGCATATGGCTCCGTCGAAACCTGAGAGGTCCAACGATACAATATCCTTACCTTTTTTATCTTCAATCGCACTTACGATAGTTTCGATCAGTTTATCCATAAATCTTCAATAGGTGTCTATAACCTTGCAAAGGTACGAAAATAGAATGAGATTTGAAAATTAAGAGCTACAAAAAAGCGGACGGGCGACCCGACCGGAATCGCCGCAACACAGGGAAAGGCCGCAAGAGACCCGCAGCAGGGGCAGAATCCCCGTCAGACCGTCCGCGGAATTCTACGGCGGGGCGCCATCCGCAAACCGGAACGGCGACACGACGCAGACAGCGGATGACAATGCGACGCAAATCGGAGCGGCGACACGGCACAAACGGGGACGGCAACCGATGCAGACCGAGGATGACAACGCGGCACAAACCGGAACAGCGGCGCGGCACAAGGCGGGACGGATAAAACAGCATCCGAAAAACAAAACGCGCCCGGCAGAAAAAACCGCCGGACGCGTCCATTTCGGAAAAGCACGTCAGTTCCCGACCTCCGGGGCATTGGCCATAATCGTATCGGTCAGGGCCTTGATGATCGAACTCTTGACGTAGGTGCGGCGCACGGCGACCGCGATCTTGCGCGACGTGGCGCCTTTGGCCAGCATCTTCAGCCGGTCGCGGTGATCCGCGGGGATGTATTCGACGGCCATTTCGGGAATGATCGTAAGACACGACGTGCAGTCCACGATGCGCATGAGCGTATCGAGCGAACCCGATTCGAAGGAGTAGTGCGACGGCATGTCGCGCTTGGCCTGACACAGTTCGATGATCTGATCGCGCATACAGTTTCCTGCGCTCAGAATCACCAGATCGCGCAGGTCGATGTCCTCGATGCGGATGTTCGACCGCTCGTAAAGGGCGTTTTCGGGCGAAACGTATGCGAAGAAACGATCGTTGAAGAGTTCCTGCTCCAGAATCCCCTCGCCGCAGGTGCCGCTGGCCACCAGCGCCGCGTCGATACGGTCGCGCTTGAGGGCCTCGACGATGTCGGAAGTGATCATCTCAGAGATCTCCAGTTCGACTTTGGGATAATCGCGCACGAAAGCGGGGATGAATTTGTGCAGCAGGTACGGGGCGATGGTCGGGATGACGCCCAGCCGGAGTTTGCCCGACGTCTCGCCTTTGAGTTCGGCCACCGATTCGCGGATGTTGTTATAGGCCCGCAGCGTCTCGCGGGCACGCTCCAGCACCACGTCGCCCGCTTCGGTCGGGATCACGGGCTTCTTCGAACGGTCGAGCAGCACCACGCCCAGCTCCTCTTCGAGGGCTTTGACCTGCATGCTCAGCGAGGGCTGGGTCACGAAACAATGTTCGGCGGCCAGCGAAAAACTGCCGCAGTTGGCTACGGCCAACAGGTATTCAAGCTGAATTATAGTCATAGTAGGCAATTATTCCGACGAGCAAAAATATAAAAAAAATCTATAAACGACAACTTTATTAGGTCGCCCGCGCGCTTTTTCGTATGTTTGTCCACAAAATACCGAAAAAACGAGAGCCGGCACTGATTTTCACCGCAGTTTCAGTGCCGCGGGGAAGCCGAAACTACCGGCAGAAAGGGAGTTTGGGCAGGATTCCGGATGTGGAACCGGCATCGAGGATGCCGTAATGCGAGCTTGGCGAATTCCGCATCTCTGGAGCTGCCCCGAAGCCATAGATAACTTAAATTCGTCAAGCGGAGGATTAATCGTTTTATGGGAAAAATCATTCTTACCGGCGACCGTCCGACGGGCCGGCTTCATCTGGGACACTACGTAGGTTCGCTGCGCCGCCGCGTCGAACTGCAGGAGTCGGGCGAATTCGAACGCATCTTCATCATGATCGCCGACGCGCAGGCGCTGACCGACAACGCCGACAACCCCGAAAAGGTGCGCCAGAACATCATCGAAGTCGCCCTCGACTACCTTTCGGTCGGTCTCGACCCGAACAAATCGACGCTTTTCATCCAGTCGCAGATTCCCGAACTGTGCGAGCTGGCGTTCTACTATATGAACCTCGTCACGGTACAGCGCCTGCAGCGCAACCCGACCGTGAAGGCCGAAATCCAGCTGCGCGGCTTCGCCGAGAACAACACGGAGGGCGACACCCAGCAGCGTCAGGGTATTCCCGTCGGATTCTTCACCTACCCGATCAGTCAGGCGGCGGACATCACGGCTTTCAAAGCCACGACCGTACCCGCGGGCGAGGATCAGGAGCCGATGATCGAGCAGACGCGCGAAATCGTCCACAAATTCAACACGGTATACGGTCCCGCGCTGGTCGAACCGGAGATTCTGCTGCCCGAAAACGCGGTCTGCATGCGGCTGCCGGGAACCGACGGCAAAGCCAAGATGTCGAAGTCGCTCTGCAACTGCATCTACCTGTCGGACAGCGCCGATGAAATCAAGAAGAAAGTCATGGGCATGTATACCGATCCCGACCACCTGCGCGTGGAGGATCCGGGCAAGGTGGAGGGCAACATGGTATTCACCTACCTCGACGCCTTCAGCCGTCCCGAACACTTCCCGAAATACCTGCCCGACTACCCTTCGCTGGAGGAGCTGAAAGCCCACTACCGCCGCGGAGGCTTGGGCGACGTGAAGGTCAAGAAGTTCCTGATCGCGGTGTTGAACGAGATGCTGGAGCCGTTCCGCGAGCGCCGCAAATATTACGAGGGACGCATCGGCGAGGTGTACGAAATCCTCCGCGCGGGGTCGGAAGCGGCCCGCGAAGTCGCCGCCGAAACGCTCGCCGACGTGAAACGCGCCATGAAGATCGACTACTTCGACGACAAGGAGCTGATCGCAAGTCAGGCCGAACATTTCGCACACAAAGAATAAAAAACCGCAACAGCAATAAAACCACGACGGATTTGAACTTACGCGCCGACCACATCTACCGCACGTTCCTCCGCCTTACGAGGCGGCTGAGCAACAGCCAGATCATGATGCTTCTGGCCGTGGTCGTCGGCGTGCTCGCCGGAGTGGGCACCTATCTGTTCGAGATGCTGCTATACGGCATCAAATACGGACTGACCAACTGGTTTCCGGTGGACAGCGCCCACATCCTGTTCCTGATCTACCCCGCCGTCGGCATCATTCTGGCGACGCTGTTCGTCAAATACATCGTCCGGGACAATATTTCGGAGGGCGTCACGCGCGTACTCTACGCCATGTCGAGCCGCAATTCGCGCATCGCGGGCCACAACTGCTGGACCTCGATCGTCGGCGGCGCCACGACCATCGGATTCGGCGGCTCGGTGGGTCCTGAGGCCCCCATCGTCTCGAACGTCGGACGGATCGCGCGGCTCAACTACAAGCACACCACGCTGCTGCTCTGCTGCGGCGCCGGCGCGGCGCTGGCCGCCATTTTCAAGGCTCCGATCACGGGCGTGGTGTTCGTGCTGGAAATCCTGATGCTCGACATCACCGCAGGATCGGTCATTCCGCTGCTCATCGCCTCGATCACGGCCACGACGATGGCCTTCATGCTGCGGGGCTTCGACCCGATTCTGGCCGTGACGCTGGCTCCCGCAGATGCGTTCGAGCTTTGGCAGATACCGCTCTTCATCCTGCTGGGCGTATGCTGCGGACTGATGTCGTGGTATTTCACCTCGACGAACCTGCGCGTGAGCACGCTTTTCAAGAAGATCGACAAGCAGTACAAGAAGTGGATCGTCGGCGGCACCGTGCTCGGAGTCCTGATCTTCATTTTCCCGCCGCTCTACGGCGAGGGTTACGAAGGATTCACCTCGCTGATGCACGGACAGGCCGAAAAACTCTTCGACAATTCGCTCTTCTACCGTTTCAGCGACATCGACTGGGTTGTCATACTCTTCGTCATCGCCACGATGTTCTTCAAGGTCATCGCCATGGCTTCGACCAACGCCGCGGGCGGCGTAGGCGGAACATTCGCCCCGTCGCTGTTCGTCGGCGCATTCACGGGCGCGTCGATAGCCCTGCTGTGCAACGCCTTCTTCGACTGGGAGGTGTCGATCGTCTCGTTCACGCTGGTCGGCATGGCGGGCGTCATGTCGGGCGTGATGAAGGCGCCGCTGACCTCGATCTTCCTGATCGCCGAACTCTCGAACGGTTACGGGCTGTTCATCCCGCTGATGATCACCGCCTGCATCTCGTTCGCCGTGGACTACTACCTCGATCCGGATTCGATCTACACCAAGCAGCTGCGCCTGCGCGGGGAGCTGCTGACCCACGACAAGGACCAGTCGGTCTTCGTCTTCCTGAAACTCGACGAACTGATGGAGACCGATTTCCTGCGCATCAGGGAGAACTTCACGCTGGGCGACATCGTACACATCATTTCGACGGCGCGCCGCAACATCTTCCCCGTGATCGACAACTTCGGGCATCTGCTCGGCATCATCCAGCTGGACGACCTGCGCGAAGACATGTTCAAACGCGAGAAATACGGACATCCGATTTCGGACTACATGATTCAGCCGCCCGACAAGATACTGGAACACGAAGCCATCCAGAGCGTCGTCCAGAAGTTCGAGGACAAACATACGTGGATGCTGCCCGTCGTAGACAAACAGAACCGCTACATGGGCTTCATCTCCAAATCCCGCATCCTGAACGCCTACCGCGAACAGCTGGTCAAGATCCAGCAGTAACCTGCGGTCCGCGCAGATGCGGCAGCACTCTTTCCGCAAGGGCGATCTCTTCCCACCGACACAAAACGAACAGCCATGACGACAGAAAATCCTTTTCCTTGGGCCGACGGCATGAACTGCGCCGTCACGGTCTGCGACACCGAAGGCGTGATCCTTTACATGAACGAGAAAGCCCGCGCGACCTATATCCGGCACGGCAATCTGATCGGCAGCAATCTTTTCGGCTGCCACAACGAACGTTCGCGCGAAATCATCCGCCGCCTGACGGCCGAGGGCGGCTCGAACGCCTACACCATCGAGAAACAGGGAGTCCGCAAGATGATCTATCAGACGGCTTGGCGGACCGGGAACAAGGTAGGCGGTCTGGTGGAGATTTCGATGGAAATACCCGCCGAAATGCCGCATTACATCCGGGGCTGAGGGCTTCGGGGCCGAGAGTTCCCGACGCTTGCGCCGCTACATAGCGGGCATGAAGCTCACCGCCTGCCCGCCGCCCGGAGCCATCGCCACTTCGAGCGTATCGGCGGATGAAACCTCGCGCTCCGAAATAGTGTAGGAGGTGGGATTCGTCTTCCAATCGGCATCGGGACCGTCGGCGTAGATCGTCGCGCGGTATTTCGTGCCGGGTTTCAGGAAGTCGAGCGGCAGCGACAGCGTGCGGGGCTGTTCGTCGGTCGCCGCACCCAGAAAATAATTCTCCCCCGCGCGGCGCACCACGGCGACGAATTCGCCCGGTTCGCCCGCCAGTGCGCGCGACCAGTCGCAGTCCGCATCGAAGTCGCGGAAGAACCGGAAAGCGGGATGCCCCTCGTAATTTTCGATCAGGTCCGAAGCCATCTGCACGGGCGAATAGATGATCACCCACTCGGCGATCTGCTTGGCAAGGGTCGTATTCACGCGCATATCGACCTCAGGACCGCAGTTCCAGAGTTTGCGGCGCGGCGAGTTGCGCGTATTTTCATAGAGAATGTCGAACGTGCCGGGCGTGAAGTCCATCGGCCCGGCGAGCAGGCGCGTAAAAGGCAGCGTCACTTCGTGCGACGGCGGATTGCCCGCGCTCCAAGCATCCCACTCCTTGCCGCGCGCACCTTCGCGCGACATCATGTTGGGCCACGTGCGGCGGATGCCGCAGTCTTTGATCGGTTCGTGCGCATTGACCGTCATCCGGTATTTCGCGGCCGTCTCGACCACGTGCTGGTAATGGCGCACCATGTACTGCCCGTGATGGTTGTTGCCGCCGGAGATACCGCCGGCATAGCCCGTTTTGAGGTTGTGTATTCCCAGATCGGCGTACCATTTGACGGCGCGTTCCAGCTGGCGTTCGTAATCGGGGATGTTGCCGCCCGTTTCGTGGTGGCCGATGATCTCGATCCCGCGTTCGCGGGCGTAACGCACGATCTCTGCAATGTCGAAGTCGGCATAGGGCTTCGTGAAGTCGAACGACTGGCTGCCGCCCCAGTTCTCCCAGCCTTCGTTCCAGCCTTCGAACAGCACCCCCTGAATATTGTTGGCCGCCGCGAAGTCGATATGGCGTTTGGCGTTTTCGGTCGTCGCGCCGTGGCGGTCGTCCATCGCCCACGTCTCGACGCCGAGGTGCATGCCCCACCACACGCCGACGTACTTCATCGGGCGGATCCAGCTCGTATCCCCGATCTTCGAAGGTTCGTTCAGATTGAGAATCAGCGACGAATTGATCAGCCCCACGGCATCGGGCGCCAGCTGCACGGTGCGCCACGCGGTCGTAAATTTATTGCCGACATGCGCTTTCGTACCGTCGGGCAGGGGCGCGAGATCCGATTTGAACGCAAGTCCGTCCGTCTTGCGAAGCGTCATTTCGGGAAAGTCGTACAAGGCCGCTTCGTGGATGCTGCCGTAGAGGCCGCCGACCTTGAACGTCGCGGGGGTATTGGCGTCGGCCAGTTCGCTCAGCGGAAGTTTGCGGTAAAGCAGTTCATAGGTGTCGAAGCTGGCGGGAATGGTCCACGAATCGCCGTCGGCGGCGAAGCGGAATTCGGTCAGTTCGTCCGTCACGCGGAGCGAATCCGCCCCGCACGCTTCGTATTCGTAGCGGAATCCCAGCCCGTCATCGAATACCCGGAAGCGCAGCGTCAGCCGCACGCCGCCGCCGTTGCGCAGCCGCACGGCCATTTCGTTGTAACGGCTGCGGTTCTCCTTGTTCTCGCCCCACGGCTGGGTCCACGTCTCATCGACGCTCGTGCGCGACACATGCTCGACGGCGAAACCACCGCCGAGATCGGCCTCGGCGGCTTCGAATCCCAGTCGGGAGGGTTCGAACAGCCGGACACCGCCGTCCGTAACCGAATAGGTCATGCGTCCGGCGGAGTCTACGGCGAACGCCAGACGGATCGTGCCGTCGGGGGAGGTAACCCCGGTATTTTGCGAACAGGCGCCGCACAAGGCCAGCGCGGCAAGGGAGAAGAGGAAGGATTTCATATCGGTCGGGTTGAGCAAACGGTTAAATCAAAGGAAAGCTTCGAATCCGGGCAGGCGTTTGACGGGCGAGAATTCGATGATCTCGTAATCGGCGACGCCGTGGATGCGGAACGGGTCCTCCGCCGTCAGGGCCTCGACCGCCGCACGGTCCGCGGCGCGGCAGAGAATGACGCCGCCCGTCCGGGGATTCTGCGGCCCCGAACAGAGAAACGTCCCTGCGGCATACTGGCGGTCGAGGTATTCGCGGTGCGCCGCGAGGTGCCGTTCGACCTCCGCAAGCGGCAGTTTGTAAGTCAGCAGTACGATGAACACCCGCTACAGTTTTATGTCGTAAATCTGGATCACGCCCTGCAGTTTGCCGGCTTCGTCGGTCACGAGCAGCGAGGTGACCTTGTTGCGGGTCATCATCTTCTCGGCTTCGATCAGTTTCCGGTCGGCAGAGATCGTCTTCGGATTCGGCGTAGCGATATCGGCGGCCTTGATGTTGAAAAACTCGGCGCGGCGGCGCTCCATGGCGCGGCGCACGTCGCCGTCGGTCACGATGCCCTCGATACGTTCGCCGTCGCAGATGATGATGAGTCCCAGTCCGCCCTTGCTGATGGCGTGGATCATGTCCGTCGCCGAGCAATCGGGCGCCACGACCGGAAGATCGTGCGAACGCATCACGTTGCCGACGGTCATCAGCAGGCGGCGTCCGAGGCTTCCGCCCGGATGCAGGCGTGCGAAATCGACGCTCGTAAAGCCCCGCATCTGCATCAGCGACACGGCCAGCGCGTCGCCCATGGCGATCTGCGCCGTGGTCGAGGTCGTCGGCGCGAGGTGCAGGATGCAGGCTTCCTCTTCGACGCTTACGTCGAGGTGCACGTCGGAGTTCTTGGCCAGCGCGGATTCGGGATTGCCGGTCATCGAGATCAGCTTGTTGCCGTTGGAGTGGATGAAAGGCACGATTTTCAGGATTTCGTCGGTTTCGCCCGAATAGGAGAGCGCCAGCACGACATCCTCTTTCGAGATCATGCCCAGATCGCCGTGAAAGGCTTCGCCGGGATGCAGGAAGAAGCTGGGCGTACCGGTCGAGGCGAGCGTCGCGGCGATCTTGCGCCCCACCAGCCCCGACTTGCCCATGCCCGTAACGATACATTTGCCCTGACCCGAAAGGATCATTTCGACGGCGTCGGCGAAGTTATCGCCCAACGTTTCCTTCATGCGCTTGAGCGCCAGCAGTTCGGTGTTGATCGCCTTGCGGGCCAGATCGAGAATCTGGGCTTTCGTGGTATCGGTCATTATAGCAGAGTTTTAATGAGGTTTTCCAGTTCGTCGAGCTGCAGCATGTTCGGGCCGTCGCTCTTGGCATGGTCCGGGTCGGGATGCACTTCGAAGAAGAAGCCGTTGGCGCCGAAAGCTTTGGCGGCCTGCGCCATGGCGGGTACGAATTCGCGGTTGCCCCCCGTCTTGCCGCCTGCGGCGCCGGGACGCTGCACCGAATGGGTGCAGTCCATCACCACGGTCGGGGCGATGCGCAGCATGTCCGCAATATTGCGGAAATCGACGACGAGGTTGTTGTAGCCGTAAATATTGCCGCGCTCGGTGAGCCATATCTCCGAAGCGCCCGCATCGCGGGCCTTTTCGTAGGGATAGAGCATGTCGGCGCCCGACAGGAACTGCGCCTTCTTGATATTCACCGTCCTGCCCGTCTTCGCGGCAGCGACCAGCAGGTCGGTCTGGCGGCAGAGGAACGCGGGAATCTGGATCACGTCGACCACTTCGCCCACGGGCGCGGCCTGCCACGATTCATGGATGTCGGTCAGCAGCTTCAGCCCCCACTTCGCACGCACGTCGGCGAGCATCCGAAGCCCCTTTTCGAGTCCGGGTCCGCGGAACGACGAGATCGAGGTGCGGTTGGCCTTGTCGAACGACGCCTTGAAAATGATGTCCGCGCCGAGTCTTTCGTTGATCGCCACAAGACGCTGCGCCACGGTGTCGAGCAGTTCGGCAGACTCGATGACGCACGGTCCGGCGATAAATTTGATCTTCATAAGATTCGATTATGAGTTAAGAACAAAGGCCGGGGAAGCCGCCGCCCGCCAAGCAGCCGGGCTTCGACTCCCGACTTTTCATTTTCCATGCCTGATCAGGAAGGCTTCGGCCTTCTCCAGATCTTCGGGCGTGTCGATGCCGATGGTCTCGGCATCGGTAACGCCCACGCCGATCTTATAGCCGTTCTCCAGCCAGCGGAGCTGTTCGAGCGACTCGGCCTTTTCGAGCGCAGACTGCGGCAGGGCCGTAACCGCGCGCAGGACCTCCGTGCGGAACGCATAGAGACCGATATGCTTGTAGAACGTATGGCGCGCCAGCCACTCCGACCGTTCGACGCCCCGCAAGTAGGGGATCACCGAACGCGAGAAGTAGAGGGCGCGCGACTGCGCGTCGAGCACCACTTTCGGGGAGTTGGGATTTTCGAGGGCTTCGAGACCGTCCGTCGCGGCGAAAGGCCTGACCAGCGTGGCGATGTCGGTCGCCGGATCGTCGAAGCAGCGTTTCACGGCTTCCAGCTGCGAGGCCCGGACAAAAGGTTCGTCGCCCTGCACGTTGACCACCACGTCGTAGGTCTTGCCCTGTTTGAGATAGGCTTCCCAGCAACGGTCGGTACCGCTTTTATGGTCCGGCGAGGTCATCTCGGCCCGGCCGCCGAAAGCGAGCACGGCATCGTAGATACGCTCGTCGTCGGTGGCGACCACGACGTCGTCCAACACGCCCGCCACCTGCTCGTAGACGCGCTGAATGACGGGCCTGCCGCCCAGCATCGCCAGCGGCTTGCCCGGAAAGCGCGTCGAGGCGTAACGCGCCGGTATGATTGCGATAAATTTCATCGTCTCGGTTATTTAGCCATAAAAATAAAAAGTAAAAGGTGAAAATCAAAACTTTTCACCTTTTACTTGCATCTTCGCTTCAGACGAGCGCCAGTTTCAGCACTTCGTCGTTGGTCTTCACATAATGGAACGTCAGCCCTTCGACGTATTCGGGTTTGATCTCGGCGATGTCCTTGCGGTTCTCCTCCGAAAGGATCAGTTCGGTGATGCCGGCGCGCTTGGCCGCCAGAATCTTCTCCCGAACGCCGCCCACGGGCATCACGCGGCCGCGAAGGGTCGTTTCGCCCGTCATGGCGATACGCTCCCGGACCTTGCGTCCGGTATAGGTCGAGACGATCGAGGTCACCATCGTAATACCGGCCGACGGCCCGTCCTTCGGAATCGCCCCCTCCGGCACGTGGATATTGATGTCGTTCTTCTCGAACGCCGAAGCGTCGATTCCCAGTTCCGCGTGGTGGGCCATCACCCACTCGTGGGCGATCGTCGCCGACTCCTTCATCACCTCGCCCAGATTACCCGTCAGGCTGACTTTGCCCTTGCCGGGGGTCAGCACCGATTCGATGTAGAGGATGTCGCCGCCGACCTCGGTCCACGCAAGGCCCGTCACCACGCCCGTCATGCCGCCCACTTCGTACTCCTCACGGAGGAACTTGGGCATGCCGAGAATCTTCTCGACGTCCTTGGCCGTGATTTCGGGCGCGAAGGCTTCGTCGAAAGCGATCTGCTTGGCGCGGGCGCGGGCGATCTTGGCCAGCAGCTTGTCGAGCGAGCCCGACTCGCGGGTGTAGCCGGAGATGATGCCTTCGACGATTTGGGGCGTCATCACGAGTTCCTGCTCCTTGATGCCATGGGCCTCGCGCTGCTTGGGCAGCAGGTGGTCCAAGGCGATGCGGATCTTCTCCTCGACCAGATAGCCCGGAATGTTGATCATCTCCATACGGTCGCGCAGCGCCGGGGCGATGTTGGCCACGTTGTTGGCCGTGGCGATGAAGAGCACTTTCGACAGGTCGTACTCCATGTCGATATAGTTGTCGTGGAAGGTGGTGTTCTGTTCCGGATCGAGCACTTCGAGCAGTGCGCTCGACGGGTCGCCGTGGTTCGAAACGGTCACCTTGTCCACCTCGTCGAGGATAATCACGGGGTTCGACGAACCGCACCGCTTGATGGTCTGGATGATCCGGCCCGGCATGGCGCCGATGTAGGTGCGGCGGTGTCCGCGAATCTCGGACTCGTCGTGCAGGCCGCCCAGCGAAATGCGGCCGAACTTGCGGCCCAGCGCCGCCGCCACCGACTTGCCCAGCGAGGTCTTGCCCACACCCGGAGGACCGTAGAGGCAGAGGATCGGCGACTTGAGGTCGCCCTTGAGCTTGATGACGGCCAGATGCTCCAGAATACGCTCCTTCACCTCGTCCAGACCGAAATGGTCGCGGTCGAGCTGTTCGCGGGCGCACTTGAGGTCGAGATTGTCCTTGGTCGTGTCGTTCCACGGCAGTTCGAGCAGCAGCTGCAGATAGGTCATCTGCACCGAATACTCGGCTACGGCGGGGTTCAGCCGCTCGACTTTCTGCAGCTCCTTCTCGAAGGTCTCGCCGACCTCCTTGGGCCAGTTCTTCTTCTTGGCCTCCTCGCGCATCTTCTCGATGTCGGCGTCGGCGCCGTCGCCCAGCTCGTCCTGAATCGTGCGCATCTGCTGCTGGAGGTAGTAGTCGCGCTGCTGCTTGTCGATTTCCTGCTTCA
>ERZ780218.1543-NODE-1543-length-13838-cov-5.570776_pt1 | contig 13838 bp, 15 predicted proteins | sample MGYA00510975_ERZ780218 | MGnify/ENA primary metagenome ERZ780218 (study PRJEB29588, sample SAMEA2152063) | human gut metagenome | biome: human gut; feature: human-associated habitat; material: faeces | place: Denmark | collected 2008/2010 ...
GGTACGGCCGCCACGATCTTCCTCGCGACGCCGATCGCTTACGATCTGATGACGAAGCGCGCCAAGACCGACGTGGAGAAGTAATGGATAGACTCCCGATCCGACAAAAACGGACCGCACCGAGAGGTGCGGTCCGTTTTTTCAAATAAATTTGGCATTGCGGCCGGCTTGCACTATCTTTGCGGGCAAGCAGACGCCCGCTTGGGCAGGCTGCGGCTCGGCAATGTGCAAAATAAATTTGATATTGCCCCGCCTTGCACTATCTTTGTCATACGGATATTATAGGTTCCCATGATGGAAAATTGGTTGAAATGGATGCACCGCTACGTGTCGCCGGTTTTTCTGGCGCTGCTCGTCGCGTCGTTCATCCTTTGGTATATCGCGAAATTGAGCTATACGTACACCACCGAGCAGACCGTGAGGGTGAGTGTCGACGGACAGCCTTTCGAGGTTACCTGCGTGGTCGAGGGCGTCGGTACGAACCTTTTCGGCTACCGGGTCTACATGAACAAGACGCTGCGCATTCCGCTTGCGGAACTCAAGACGAAGCGTTCGTATGAGGAGGGGCACGAGGGTAAACTCATCATCGACCCCCAGTCGCTGCAAAACGCCCTTGCGCCGCGGTTCAGCGACATCAAGATCATTTCCATCGGGGACATTCCCGAAATCGACGTTCCCCGTAACCCATGATGAAGGTCGGAATCACAGGCGGCATCGGCAGCGGCAAAAGCACCGTTTGCCGTCTTTTCGCGCGTTTGGGCGTCGCGGTCTATGACTCCGACGCCGGGGCCAAACGGCTGATGACGGAGGATGCGGAGCTGCGCAGGCGCATCACGGACCGTTTCGGGGCCGAAGCCTATGCGGACGGGACCTTGAACCGGACCTACCTTGCCGGACGGGTCTTCTCCGAGGCGCAGGCCCTCGCCGACCTGAACGCCATCGTCCACCCGGCCGTCCGGGCCGATTTCGCGGCGTGGGCCGAACGGCAGGAGGGCGACTACGTGATCCTCGAAAGCGCCCTTCTTTTCGATGCGGGGTTCGATGCCTGCGTCGACCGCACGGTTGCCGTCCTCGCCCCCGAGGCGCTGCGCATCGAACGCACCTGCCGCCGCGACGGGCGCACACCCGGGGAGGTCCGCCTCCGTATCGCCGCCCAGACGGACGACGATACGTTGAGCGCGAAGGCCGACTACACCCTTGTCAACATCCTCGAATCCGACCTTGAACCCGCTGTCGCGGAGTTGCACCGAATTTTCAGCCATGAAGCCCATGAACATTGATTTTTCCTCGCCGCAGGTGATGGCGATTCTTAACGTCACCCCCGATTCTTTCTATGCCGGCAGCCGCACTCCGGAGGCCGAATCCGTCGAGCGCCGCGTCCGCGAAGCCGTGTCCGAAGGGGCGCAGCTGATCGACGTCGGGGGCTACTCCTCGCGTCCCGGGGCCGACGAAGTCCCCGCCGACGAGGAGTGGCGTCGCGTCCGGCTGGGCGTCGGGACCGTGCGTCGGCTGGCGCCCGGCATGACCGTCTCGGTCGACACGTTCCGCAGCGAAGTCGCGGCGAAGGCTGTCGAAACGTTCGGGCCGCTCGTCGTCAACGACATTTCGGCCGGGGAACTCGACCCCGCGATGCTCTCCGTCGTTGCGGACTGCGGCGTACCCTACATCGCCATGCACATGAAGGGCGATCCGAAAACCATGCAGTCGCAGACCGACTACCGGCGCGACATCGTCACCGAGGTCGTCGGCTATTTCCGCCGCCGCACCGACGAGATGCTCGCCGCGGGCATCCGGCGTGAAAACATCATCCTCGACCCCGGCTTCGGCTTCGCCAAGACCACGGAGCAGAACTACGAATTGCTCGCGGGTCTGCACCGCCTCTGCGCGCTGGGTTACCCGGTGCTGGCGGGGCTTTCGCGCAAGTCGATGATCTATAAGGTCCTCGACGTCACTCCTGCCGAATCGCTCGCCGGAACCGTTGCCCTGGGCTGGGAGTGCCTGCGCCAGGGTGCGGCGATACTCCGCGTCCACGACGTGCGGGAGGCTGTGGACACGGTCAAACTGTTCAATATGTTCCGCCAATGATACGGGTTACCGACATACACAAGAGTTTCGGCACGCTGGAGGTGCTGAAAGGCGTTTCGCTCGACGTGGCGCAGGGCGAGGTGGTCTCCATCGTGGGGGCCAGCGGCGCTGGCAAGACCACGCTTTTGCAGATCATCGGCACGCTGTCGCGTCCCGACGGCGGGCGCGTGGAGATCGACGGCCGCGATGTCTCGGCCTTGGGCGATCGGGCCTTGTCGCAGTTCCGCAACGAGCGCATCGGCTTCGTGTTCCAGTTCCACCACCTGCTTGCGGAGTTCACGGCTTTCGAGAACGTCTGCATTCCGGGGCTGATCGGCCGGCGTCCGCGCGCCGATGTCGAACGCCGTGCCGCCGAACTGCTCGACATGATGGGCCTCGCGGCGCGGCGCGACCACAAGCCCGGACAGCTTTCGGGCGGCGAGCAGCAGCGCGTGGCCATCGCCCGTGCGCTGGTCAACTCGCCCGCCGTGCTGCTGGCCGACGAACCCTCGGGCAACCTCGACTCGCACAACCGCGACGAGATCCACCGCCTGTTCTTCGACCTGCGCGAACGGCTCGGCCAGACCGTCGTGATCGTCACCCACGACGAAAACCTCGCCGCAATGGCCGACCGGAAGATCACCATGTCCGACGGTCTGATCCTCGGCTGCGAAACGGTCCGGTAACATGAAAAAACTGCTTTGGCTGCTTCTTCCGGCTCTTGCCGCCTACGGTGCGTGGGACCTCGTGCGCGAGGTGCGCGGGGCGTGGACCTCGGACTACTCCCGGACCTATTCGCGCGCCGTGGGGCAGACGATGTCCCGGGCGTTCGATTCGCTGAACCTCTCCGGACGGGGCGTCCGCATCGGGGTGCTGGACGCGGGTTTCGGGGGCTTCCGCACCGACCGCTGGACGCGGGGGCTGCACGTCGCCGCCTGGCGCGATTTCACGGGCGGCGACGAGACGGCATTCTTCGACGACGCCACAGACCACGGCACGAGGGTCTGCACCAACCTCGGAGGCCGTTCGGGCGATACGATCCGCGGGCTGGCATGGGGTGCGGAGTATTATCTTGCGAAAACCGACCGCGCCGAAGTGGAGCCTCGCGCCGAGGAGCGGCAGCTGATCCGCGGCATCGAGTGGCTCCTGGCGCATGACGTTGACGTGATCTCCTCGTCGTTGGGCTATACGACGTTCGACGATTTCAGCGGCTATACGCCCGCGATGCTCGACGGCCGCACCTCGACGCTCTCGCGCTACCTCGACAGCCTGCTCACGGCGCGCCCCGGACTCGTTTTCGTGCAGAGCGCCGGCAACGAGGGCGACAAGGCGTGGCGCAATGTCTCCTTTCCGGCCGATGTCCGGCAGGTCATCACGGTCGGTTCGTGCGATTCCGACGGTGTTTCCCGCTCCCGCTCCAGTGGTGTCGGACGCGAAGATGCCGGCTATGTGAAGCCCGATTTCGTCGCCGGAGCCTCGCCGTTGGGAACTTCGTTTTCGACGCCGGTTATCGCGGGGCTTTGCGCCTGCCTGCTCGAATACCGTCCTATGGAACGCGGCGAACTCATCGGACTGCTGCACGCTTCCGGCACACGGGCCGCAGCTCCCGGCTGCGAACTGGGTTACGGCATCCCGCAAACCGATGTCTTGCTCCGAATGCTCCGCACGCCATGACGAACACCGATCTGAAGGAGCTGCTCGACGCGCTCCACGACAAATACAACAGCCCCGACTTCATCGCCGACGATCCGATTTCGGTACCGCACCGCTATACGGACCGCGCCGACCGCGAGATCGCGGGATTTTTCTCCGCGACCATCGCCTGGGGCAACCGTAAGGCCATTGTCCGCAGCGGCCACCGCATGATGCACTTCATGGACGACGCTCCGGCGGATTTCGTGCGCAACGCCTCGCAGCGCGAACTGGCGCTGCTTTCGTCCTACGTCCACCGCACGTTCAACGGCGGGGACCTGCGCGATTTCGTGCTGGCCCTGCGGCGTATGGAGGAGCGTCACGGTGGCATCGGGAATTTCTTCGAGACGCGCTATGAGGCCGCGCAGAGCATACCCGCCGTGCTGGCCGACTTCCGGCGCGAGTTTTTCGCCGGGGAGCACGCTCCGCGCTGCGAGAAGCATGTTTCGTCCGTTGAGCGCGGGGCGGCCTGCAAGCGGCTGTGCATGTATCTGCGGTGGATGGTGCGCCGCGACGACCGGGGTGTCGATTTCGGTCTGTGGCGGCGTATCCCGATGTCGGCCCTCTACCTGCCGCTGGACGTCCATGTCGGCGAGAGGGCGCGTGCGCTGGGACTGCTCGGCCGCCGCCAGAACGACTGGCGGGCCGTCGAGGAGTTGACGGACGCCCTGCGCGCATTCGATGCGGAGGATCCTGCGCGGTACGATTTCTCGCTGTTCGGCGCAGGCATGGACGGCTATTTGAATGAACAATGAATAATACTCATAAATCCCGCTTCTTAAGCGGGTTTCGGTTTAAACAATTCACGGTCCGTCAGGACCGCTGCCCGATGAAGGTCGGGACCGACGGCGTTCTGCTGGGTGCATGGGCCGCGGTGCGGCCGCAGGACCGGCGGATGCTCGACATCGGCACGGGCACGGGGCTGATCGCCCTGATGCTGGCCCAGCGCGCCCCGGAGGCGCATGTCACGGGCGTCGACATCGACGATGTCGGGCAGGCCCGCGAGAACGCCGCCGCTTCGCCCTGGAGCGGCAGGGTGGCGTTCGCTCAATGCCCCGTGCAGGAGTTCGAGACCCCGGAGCCGTTCGATCTGATCGTCTCCAACCCGCCGTTTTTCATCGACTCGCTCACCTGCCCCGATCGGGGGCGCACCGCGGCCCGCCATGCCGTGCACCTGCCGTTCGGCGACCTGCGCGACGCCGTCCTCCGCCTGCTGGCTCCCGGAGGCCGGTTTGCCGTCATCCTTCCCACGGCCGAAGCGGAGCGTTTCCTCGCGGTCTGTGCCGGACGACTGGCCCTCGTGCGCCGCACCGACGTGCGCACCACGCCCCGCCGCCCGGCCAAACGGGCGCTGATGGAGTTCGTCCGCGCCGACCGCCCCGCCGCCCCTCCCGCCGATTGTTCCGCCGACCGCCCCGCCGACCCTCCCGCCGATTGTTCCGCCGCCGCGCCCGAGGTCTCGGAACTGGTCGTCGGCACGGGAGAGCACGAATGCTACACGCCCGAATACCGCGCCCTGACCCGTGATTTTTACCTGAAATTTTGACGGCACGCGAAAATAAGCTACATTTGTGAAACCGCAATAAAATTTTCGGACCATGAAATTCAGACTTTTGGCATTTGCCCTGCTGCTTTCGGGCGGCGTCTCGGCCCAGAACCCATACATCTCCCTTCAGGGCGCGAACGAAACCGCCGGCGGCCTTACCGTCGCCCAGCCGCGCACGATCCTTGCCGTCGACGTCACCGTCGAACACGACGTCACCTTGAGCGGACCCTATGCGCGTTATGCGCAGAAATACCTCGGGGTGCGCGCTCCGCTCACCGACAAGACCGTGTGGAGCGTCACCGGGGCGCAGATCGCCCTGCTCGACGGCGACACCTACCTCAATGCCGCGGCTCCGGTTCCGGCCTCGACCCGCGTGCTGTCGCACACCGCCTCCGAAAACGAGTTCGCGCGCTTGCAGCCGGACAAGACCGACATGACGACGCCCGCGCTGGAGGACGCCGCGCGCACCGCCGCCGCGCAAATCTTCTCGCTGCGCCGCCACCGCATCGAGCTGGTCACGGGCGAAGCGGGCGAGAACGTCTTCGGCGAGGGCCTGAAGGCCGCGCTGGAGGAGATCGACCGTCTGGAGCAGAGCTATCTGGAGCTGTTCCTCGGCAAGCGGATCGTCTCGACCGAGACCCGCCGCTACGTGGTCTGCCCGCAGGCCGACAAGAAACAGTATATCGTCTGCCGTTTCAGCCCTGCGGCCGGACTGCTTCCCGACACGGACCTTTCGGGCGACATCGTGTTGTTGCAGATCGAACCTTCGGGCGCTGCGAAGAGCGACCTCGAGGCCGGTCCGAAGGAGACGCAGGTCGTGGCGTGCCGCGTGGCCGATCCCTCGACCTGCATCGTCGTCTCGGGAGGCCGCGAGTATGCCCGCGCCGTGCTTCCTGTTTTCGAATTCGGCCGTACGATCAACGTCGCCCTGCCGCGCCGCAAATAACCTTCCGATGGATTTCACCTCCCGCATGGCGGCGCTGCTCGGGGCATTCCGCCGCGAGCGCAACGGCGCCGTTGCCGATTCGATGCGCTTCTACGGCGCACCCTGCGGCCTGAACTACGGCGTGAGCCTGCCGACGCTCCGCACGCTGGCGCGTGCCGAGGCCGCCGATCACGATTTCGCCAAATACCTCTGGCGGCAGGATGTCCGCTGCCTGCGCCTTGCCGCGCTGCACATCGCCGATCCGGCGCGCCTTACGCCCGGGGAGTTCGCCTTCTGGGGCGACGGGCTTCTCAATTCCGAAATCGCCGCGGAGGCCGCCTTCGCGCTGTTGAGCCGCATCGGGGCGTTCCCCGAACTGTTCGCGGCGTGGATTGCGCCCGATGCCGGGTGGCTGCGGCAGTATGCGGCCCTGATGGCCGCGGCCCGCGTTCCGAATCCTTCTCCGGCGTGGGCCGTTCCGGCTGCGGCCGTCGTGCACGAGGCCGCTGCGGCCAGCATCCCGGAAGCGCACCTGCTGGCTCATGGCACCGTGGCGCTGTTCACGGCCCTCGGGACGCGAAACGAAGAGAACCGGCAGGCGGTTCTCCGCGCGGCCGGCTCTCTGGGTCAGCTCCCTGCCGAAGACTGCGTCCACGAGGAGCTGGCCTGGCGACTGGAGGTTTAGGGCTGCATCACCTGTTCGCGCTTTTCGAGTTCGTTCAGCACGTTGATCAGGTGTTCGTACCCCACGCGGCCGCTCTCGCGCCACAATACCTCTCCGCGGCAGAAAAACATCAGTGTCGGGACCGACATGATGTTGTAGCGCCGTATGATTTCACGCATCGAGGGGTCGTCGATGTCCGCTTTGTAGACGTCGACGCGGCCGTTCATCCGCTCCCGAAACTTGTCTATGGCCGGCATCATCATCCGGCACGGCCCGCACCAGGTGGCGAAGAAGTCTACGAACGTCAGCGCGTCCCGCCAGATGATCTTGTCAAAGTCCGTCATGGTCATATCTTCCGATCAGTTTATTTCCACCCACGATATTCCCGCATAGTTCTTCTCCGCAAGTTCCTTTTCGACGTAGCTGATCGTGCGCCGCAGGCCTTCGACGAGCGGCGTGCGGGGCGCCCAGTCCAGTTCGCGCCGTGTCGCCGAGATGTCGGGCGTGCGGCGGCGTATGTCGTCGATACGCGCTTCGGCGTGGACGATGTGCGAGCTGCTGCCCGTCAGGGCGATGATCTTCTCGGCCAGCGAGCGGATCGTCACCTCGTGACTGCTGCCGAAATTGGCCGTGCGCGTCGTCTCGGCCGGCGGGGCCTCCATCAGCCGCACCAGTCCGTCGACCACGTCTTCCACCCAGCAGAAGGTCCGCAGCTGCTCGCCGCTGCCGTTGATCGGAATGTCGCGGTTCTGCAACGCCGCCACGATCATCTTCATCACCACGCGCTGGTCCATCAGGTCGGCGCCGCTGCCGTAGGTGTTGAAGATGCGCGCGATGCGTGCGTCGACCCCGAATTCATACTGGTAGGCGCGGTGCAGGGCCTCTCCGGCCCGTTTGCCTTCGGCGAGGGTGCGGTGTGTCGGACAACCGTCCGCCGCCTCGACCGAGGTGTCGCGGTATCCCGTGCCGTAGATGTCTCCGGTGGATGCGTAGAGGATGCGTGCGTGCTCCGAACGGGCCGTGTCGAGGGCGTTTATCGACCCCAGTATGCTGACCTTGAGCGACTCGACGGGCAGGGCCTTGTTGTAGCGCACGCGCGAGGGCGCCGCGAGGTTGTAAATCTCGTCGCAGCGGATGCCGAATGCGTTGACGATGTTGTGGCGGACGTACCGGAATTCCGGGTGCGGCGGCATGTCGCGCAGCAGCGGCGAATCGGCGGTGTCGCGTATGTCCACGCAGAAGACTTCGTGCCCGTCGTTCAACAGACGCAGGCACAGGTGGGAGCCGATGAATCCCACGCCGCCCAGTACGACTATTCTCTTTTGCATTTTCTTCCCTTTTACCGGGGAAAAAGCAAAATCCATTCCATACCGGCGGCAATCCGGCCGGAAGCCCATGCGAGGTCGGAAGATTCGCTCTCCGGAACTTCTGTCGCGTTTTCAGGCGGCAGCTTGCGGTGGTCCGCTCGAAGGGCAGTTACGAGCGGCTCCGCAGGGCGGAGCTGCGGCCTGCCGATTCGCCTCGGGCGAATCGAAAATCTTCCGGCCGCGGCTGCCAGAAGCCGCTCCTTTCCTTATCTGTTGTTTTTGATGTCGGCCTATTCTGTGAAAAGCGCCTTCGGGAGCTGGTCGACGCTGTTTATCGGGACTACCTCGATGCCTTTGGGACGCTTGCCGCCTTTGGCCAGATAGCCCGACACGATGATGCGCCTGAATCCGAGCCTTGCGGCCTCGCTGATGCGCTGTTCGGTGCGGGGCGCGGGGCGCACTTCGCCCGACAGGCCTATTTCGCCGGCGCAGCAGACCCCCTCGGCCACGGGACGGTCGTAGTAGGACGAGATCACCGCCGCCACGACCGCGAGGTCCAGCCCCGGGTCCGCGACCTTGAATCCGCCCGCGAAATTCAGGAAAACGTCTTTCTGGAACATCTTCATCCCCACGCGCTTCTCCAGCACGGCCAGCAGCATGTTCATGCGCCGTGCGTCGTATCCGGTCGTCGAACGCTGGGGCGTGCCGTACGCCGCACCGCTCACCAGCGCCTGCACCTCGATCAGGTAGGGCCTCACGCCGTCGGCCGACGCCCCCACGGCGATGCCGCTCAACGGCTCCTCATAGTGCGTCAGCAGGATTTCCGACGGATTGTCGACCCCCCGCAGTCCGGCGTCGAGCATCTCGAAGACCCCGATTTCGAACGTCGCTCCGAACCGGTTCTTGATGCCCCGCAGGATGCGGTAGATGTTGTTGCTGTCGCCCTCGAACTGCAACACCACGTCGACGATGTGTTCGAGTATCTTGGGACCGGCTATCGAGCCGTCCTTGGTGATGTGGCCGATGATGAAGATCGACGTTCCGGTCGATTTGGCGTATTTGAGAAGCGTCGCCGCGCATTCGCGGATCTGCGACACGCTTCCCGCCGACGAGTCCAGGAGGTCGGTGTAAATCGTCTGTATCGAGTCGATCACCACCAGGTCGGGACGGTGCTCGGCGATCTGCGCCACGATGTTTTCCAGCAGCGTTTCGGGATAGATCAGGCACTCGTAGTTGCCGATTCCGATGCGCGCCGCGCGCATCTTGATCTGCTCGGCCGACTCCTCGCCCGAGACGTAGAGGGTTTTCAGTCCGTTCGCCGCCAGCGCGATTTGCAGCGAGAGGGTCGATTTGCCGATTCCCGGCTCGCCGCCCACGAGGACCAGCGACCCCGGGACCATCCCGCCGCCCAACACGCGGTTTACCTCGGCGTTTCCCAGATCGAGGCGGACGTGCTCGCTTTCGCGGATGTCCCTCACGCGCTGAGGCTTCGCCGCGGGCAGGGGACCCGCCGCGACCGCCGGGACCGAACCGCTCTCGCGGGCGATGATCTCCTCGGCGAACGTGTTCCATTCGCCGCACGAGGGGCAGCGTCCCAGCCATTTCGGGGCTTCGAACCCGCAGTTTTTGCAGAAAAATGCCTTTTTGACCTTTGCCATACGTCCTCCTATTTTGCGTTTGCCGAGGTGTACTCCCGGCGCACGGCCTTCGTGATTCCGGCCTCGGGGTAGAGAGCTTGGTACTCTTCGGTCAGGTCGACCGTCAGGAGGGTCTTGCTCGTGCCGTCCTCGGCCTTGTAGGCCGAGACGGCGCAGGTGTACTTCATCGCCGGTTCCGGACAGTAGACGAGGATGTCGGTTGCGCCCGGGTCCTTGAAGAAGACGCCCCGCACCCGGTCCGCCTCCGCCGTCTGTCTGATCCGGAGGCGCCCGCCGTTGTATTTGGTGAATTCCAGCACGTAGCTTCCGCCCGCCTTCACGGGAGCCGCCGCTTCGATCTCCTCCCGGATCCGTTCGACCACGGGGTCCGTTTCGTTTTCCCCAGCCTTCGTCTCCGGTTCCGTGGGGTCGGTGGGGTTCGTGGGATCTGTTGGATCTGTTGGATCTGTTGGATCTGTTGGATCAGTGGGGTCTGTTGGATCGGTGGGACCCGGTTCGGGGTCCGGAAGGGTGATTTCGGCCTCGACGCGCACGACGGGATAAACCGCCGTGTAAAATGCGTCGGAATCGTCTCCGCAGGCGGCTGCCAGCAACAGCAGGCAGGTCGTGCCGTATTTCAGTTGTTTCATCATAATCCGGAATCTTCGTCGATCAGTATTACCAACACCCGTTTGTCGGGCCAGCATCGCAGCATTTCCATCCGGGTGTTGCAGATGCGGTCCTGCGAGTTGCAGTCCGCGCAGACGCCTGTTTTGGCGCAGGGGGTGCGGAATCCGGGGTGTCGCGCTACGTTCTGCGGGGCGGCGATCCGGCGGATGCGCTCCTCGGCCTCGTCGCGGTCGGCCACGATCTTGTTGCGTCCCGCCACGATGATCACCTTTCGGGGACCGAATGCCACCGGTGCGATGCGGTTGCCCACCTTGTCCAGCCAGTGCAGTGTTCCCTGCTCCGTCACGGCGTTCACGCCCGTGATGAAAAGGTCCGACAACAGCGCGCGGCGGCGGATTTCCAGCCGCTCCTCGTAGGGCTTCGAGGCGTCGAACCCGTCGAGCAGCGTCAGCCGCCCGTTGCTCCGCAGCCACTCGACGATGCCCGTTCCGCGCATCGTCATGGAGTCGCCGAACGACACGAGTTGCGGGTTTTCGGCCTCCACGACGGCCTTCATCAGGGCGAAGGCCGCTTCGGCGTCCTTCACCACCTCGGCCTCGAAACGGTGTCTCCGCAGCGCCGCGGCGCAGGCTTCCGTTTTTTCCGTAGTTCGGTTTGCCATCGGCTCCGTATTTATTTGATAAAGAACCGGTAAATGTCGTTGCCGTTGGCGTAGAGCAGCAGGAACAGAATGATGATCAGTCCGACATACTGCGCCGCTTCGAGCACCTTGTCGCTCACCTTGCGGCCCGAGATCATCTCCCAGAATGTGAAGATCGCGTGCCCGCCGTCGAGTCCCGGGATCGGCAGAATGTTCATCACCGCGAGGATGATCGACAGGAAGGCGGTCTTCATCCAGAAGTCCTGCCAGTCCCACGTGGAGGGGAAGATGCTGCCGATGGAGATGAATCCGCCCAGCTCCTCGTACATCTTGGTTTTGGGCTGCACGATCATCTTCAGCTGGTCCCAGTAGGAGGAGATCACCTTGCCCGCCTTTTGAATACCGGCCGGAATCGCCTCCAGGAACGTATATTTCTGCGTGCGCAGCGCGAGGCCCTTGCGGATGACTCCGAGCGTGCCGTTCTCCGAGACGGGCGCTTTGAATTCAAAGAGCATGTCCCCTTCCCGCAGGACTGTCAGCAGCACCGAATCTCCGGCGTGCGCCTTCAGATATTGGCCGTAGCCCGCAAAGTCGAGACCCGAAACGTTGTCGATGGCTACGATCTCGTCTCCCTTCCGCAACTGTGCGACGGTCGGGTTTACGACGCTGTCGATCAGAAAGGGGATGCGGGGCAGGAGAAAATTTTCGTATCCCTTCTGTTGGCGCATCGAGATCAGCTCGTCGAGCGGGAGGATCAGTTCCACCTGCCGTCCGTTGCGTTCGACCACGACGCTGCGGTCGCTTTCGGTGATGATCAGCGAGTTTACGACCTTGTTGATGTCGTCCGCCTCTTCGCCGTCGATGCTCACCAGCCGGTCTCCGTCGTGGAATCCGAGTTTGTGCCCGGCCTCGTTGAAGTTGTAGCCCCACTTGGCGTCGGCGTTCGAGAAATAGGTGTCGCCCCACGTGTAGCAGATGCCGATGTAGATGGCCACGGCCAGCACGACGTTCATCACCACGCCGGCGATCATCACCAGAAAACGCTGCCAGGCGGGTTTGGCGCGGAACTCGTCCTGTTTGACGGGCTGTTTCATCTGTTCCGTGTCCATCGACTCGTCGATCATGCCGGCGATCTTGACATATCCGCCCAGCGGCAGCCATCCCAGACCGTACTCGGTGTTTCCGCGTTTGAATTTGAACAGCGAGAACCACGGGTCGAAGAAGATGTAGAATTTCTCGACGCGGATTTTGAACACCCGCGCCATGATGAAGTGACCCATCTCGTGAATGCCTATCAGGATGGTGAAACAGAGGAAGAACTGAATGATTTTTACAAGAATGTCCACAAGCTTTAATTTTTAATTTTTTAATTGTAGGAATTCCGCCGCCAGCGCGCGGGCTTCGGCGTTCGCCTCGGCGTAATCGGCCAGGGTGGGCGAGGGGACGAATGCGGCGTGCTCCAGCGCGTAGCGGATGGCGCGCACGATGTCGAGCCATGCGCATTTGCGGGCGAGGAACGCCGCCACGGCCACCTCGTTGGCACCGTTCATCGTGCAGGCCGCCGTGCCGCCGCGCCGCAGACAGTCGTAGGCGATGTCGAGCGCCGGGTATTTCGCGCGGTCCACTTCGGCGAAGGTCAGCTGCGGATGGTTCAGGAAGTTGAACCGCTCGCCGGGACGGTTCGCCCGGTCGGGGTACAGCAGCGCGAAGCTGATCGGCAGGCGCATGTCGGGCGTTCCGAGCTGGGCCTTGATCGCGCCGTCCTCGAATTCGACCATCGAATGGATGATCGACTGCGGGTGGAGCAACACCGAAATCCGTTCCGCCGGGGTCCCGAACAGCCAGTGGGCCTCGATCACCTCGAACCCCTTGTTCACGAGCGTCGACGAGTCGATCGTGATCTTCGCGCCCATGTCCCACTGGGGGTGGCGCAGGGCCTGCTCCACCGTGACGTTCGCCAGTTCTTCGGCCCGGAAGTCGCGGAATGCGCCGCCGCTGCACGTGACGATCAGCCTTCTGACCGGGGCGCGCTCGCCCACGAGACACTGGAAGATGGCCGAATGTTCCGAGTCGATCGGAATCACCGGGGCTTTCCGCTCCCGGGCCAGCGGCATCACGCAGGCGCCGCCCACCACGAGCGACTCCTTGTTGGCCAGCGCGAGCTTCTTGCCCGCCTCGATGGCGGCCTGCACCAGCGCCGTCTCGTCATCGGTGTCCAGCAGGTCTTCCAGCGCCTCGCGCAGCTTGGCGCGGTATTGCTTGCGGAACGTCTTGCCAATGCCCTCGGCCATAGAGTAGTCGAAGTTCGGCACGCTTTGGCCGCCGTGCTGGTCATTCTGGTTGGACTGAATGGCAATGGCCGCCAGCGCCGCATAGCTGGCAATGCCCTGCGGCTCGCGCAAATAGCCGTGCCCGGTAGAAAAGCCGCCATGGAACAGCTTCAGCAGGTCAATTTGGCAGCAGGTGGTGGTGAGGGCGTAGAAGTCGAAATCATGAATGTGAATGTCTCCCTCGGTGTACGCCTTGGCCTGTGCGGGCGTAAGCAGATAGGCCGCGTTATAGGCCTTGGCGCCTGCCGTGCCAATTTGCAGCATGGAGCCCATGGCCGTGTTGCCGTCGATGTTGGCGTTATCGCGCTTCATATCGCTGAGGCGGGCGTCCACATTGGTAATCTCGTCAATAGACTTCATCAGGCTCGTCTTTGCCTCGCGGATGCGCGTGCGCTCGGCGCGG
>ERZ780218.1548-NODE-1548-length-13790-cov-5.655843_pt1 | contig 13790 bp, 11 predicted proteins | sample MGYA00510975_ERZ780218 | MGnify/ENA primary metagenome ERZ780218 (study PRJEB29588, sample SAMEA2152063) | human gut metagenome | biome: human gut; feature: human-associated habitat; material: faeces | place: Denmark | collected 2008/2010 ...
TGAAAGATTGTAACTTTTTTCTGCTTTGCTTGTCTACTTTTTTGACAGTGGTCCAAAATAGTCGAATGTATGAAATTATGATTTGACCTTTAAACTACTAATTGTTAATTGCTTAAAATTATGATATAATGTTTTCAAAGAGGTGAAAAAGATGTTTGATGATATGGTTAATCTCTTTAATTTGGGGGCTTTTTCGGATGAGGAAAAAGAATTGCTCAGAACCGACTTTACATATAAGAAGCAAATGAGCCGACTTTTAAAAGAAGCACGTCAAGCTGCAAAGAGAGATACTTGTTATTTTTGCGGAAAGAGCGTTACAAGTTTTTGTAATTCGCATTCCGTTCCGAGGTTTTGTCTTGAAAACATAGCCACAAATGGCGATGTGCTAACATTAAATACTGTTGTGGATAATCCTTTGATGGACACTGAGAATGGAGTGAATAAAGCAGGAACATTTCATTTAATCTGCAATGATTGCGACAGCAAGATTTTTTCAGACTACGAAAATCCCGATAATTATTCAAATCAACCTACTCCAAAAATGATTGCCCAAATGGCATTAAAAAACAGTTTAAAATCCATTAGTAAACGGCTTTTTGAAATTGAACTATTTAATATTTCCGCTAAAAAAACAGATGCTGCTCGGATGTTTAGCGATGCAAAAAACGCCGCTAATGAAATGGATTTAAAAGAATATGAGGACAGCTATAGAAAAGCAAAGAAAGCATTAGAAAAGAACAGTTCAACAGACTACTATGTATGCTATTATGAAAAACTGAATTATGTTGTTCCAATCGCTTTTCAATGTTCGTTAGCATTGGCTGTTGATTTTAACGGTAATATCATCAACAATATTTATAATCCATTTCCTGAGTACAGAATACAAAACATTCATATAAGCATATTACCTTTGAAATCGGAAACTGTAATCGTGATGTTTATTGAGGATGGAGATAAACGTTATAGGCAGTTTTATAAGCAATTTAATAAACTTACATTAGATGATAAACTTGCCGCATTGACATTGATTATGTTTATGTATTCAGAGGATATGTACTTTTCAAAATCTATTGAAAATGAGGTTCGTGAAAGCAAGGCTCTTTGTGAAGTGGGAAAGACTGGGCAAGACATTGTTTTATTTATACCATTCTTCGATCCTTTGGAAATACTCAGAGAATCACATTCTTTAGATAAAAGGCACGAGATTCCGAATTTGCTTGCAGAAAAATATAAATTGGCATAACAAAACCGCCACCTTAGAACTTAATCTAAGATGGCGGTTTTCTGTTTCGTATTAGAGCATCACCTTGACGGCAAAGCCGCCACTAAAGAAGTAGGTGTTCGTCCAATACACGTTTGGTGGAGCCAAAGGGGAAGCAGTCGAACTTGACGGCTTCCCCTTTAACAAAAGGGTTGCCGTCCTCCCCGTATAGCATGTCCCACGTAACTTCAGTCCTGTCCTCCGAATACCACGACGTTACCACCAACCCGTCGTCGGTCAGGTAAATCTTATCGACGAAATACTCCAGCACCTGGTCGCGGGTCTCGGGATTGTCGAAGTCCGCGTGCAGGAACTTCTCGAAGTACGCCTTGATGGTGTGCTCGTCCTCGCACAACGCGGCGCGGATGTTCTCGGCCTCGATGGCCTCGTTCAGGGCGCGCTTCTGCTCTTCGAGCTGCACCAGGCGCTCCGTCACCGTCTCGCTGATAAGACCCGACTCGATGACCTTCACGAGGTTCGCAAGGCTCTTCTCGACCTCACGGCGCTTGGCCTCCAAGCCATCCAGGTAGCCCGTATCGCGGTAGTTCTTCTCGTAGTACGCCGCCGCGTCCACGGCAAGCGACATCAGGTTCTCGGAGTCGTGGAGAATCGACCGGAGAATCATCGTGACGGCATCCTCCAGCTTCTCCTTGCGCACCTTCTTCAGCGTGCACTGCTTGCGGCGCTGGGCGGAGCAATAGTAGTAGTAATACGTCCGACCCGTTCCGCTCGTGCCGGACACGCCCTGCAGGGTGCTCCCGCACTTCCCGCAGTAGACCTTGCCGGTCAGCCAATAGCGCGGGGCGTCGTTCTCATCCATGCCGCGCGCCCGCTGGGAACCCTTGCGCTTGTTCTCGGCGAACTTCCGCTGCACCTTGTCGAATGTCTCCTCGTCCACCAGCGAGGGCATGCCGCCCTCGACCACGATGTCTCCGTGGTGGTATTCGCCGATGTATGCGCGGTTCTGGAGCATCTTGTTCAGCGTCTTCACGCCGAACTTCGCGCCCCGCGTGGTGCGCAGCCCCTGGGCGTTCAGCTCGTCGCAGATGGTCTGCATCGCCTTGCCCTCGGCGTACTCAGCGAACATCCGCTGCACAAACGGAGCGGTGTCCGGGTTCACGATGTACCTCTTCGTGGACTTGTCCACCCCGTAGCCGAACAGCTTGTGCCCGTTGTAGAGCGCGTGCTGGGCGTTGTAGTCCATGCCTCGCTGGATGTTCTGGGACAGCTGGCGGCTGTAATACTCCGCCATGGCGTCCATCAGCCCCTCGATGAGCACGCCCTCTGGCCCGTCGGTCGGGATGTTCTCCGCCAGCAGGCGTATCTCGCACCCGGCGTCGCGGATGGTGCGCTTCGCCATCGCCAGCACGTACTTGTCGCGCCCCAGGCGGTCGGTCTTCCACATGATGAGAACACGGGGACGGATTTTCGCGACCTCCGACAGCATCTGCTGGAACCCCGGTCGGTCCTCCGTGGTGCCGGATATGGCCGCGTCCTCGTACTCCTTCACGATTTTGAACCCGTGGGCGTCCGCCCACGCATGCGCAAGCTCCCGCTGCTGGTCGATGCTCGCCTCGTTCTGCGAATGGGAGGAGAATCGGTAGTAGGCGATGGCGATGTTGTTGTCGTTCAGCTCGAACTTCTTCTTGCGTGCCAAGCTCTTACCCCCTCCCGTAATTTCTGCTTATTGTTTTTCATGGCTTTCTCCTCTGATTAGTTAATTACTCAAATATGTATTTAACTATACGCCCGTCATCCCTACGGGTAACGGGCGTATAGTCGTCAAATCACGAACCAAGTAGCTTACTTACTCCGGGCAGCGCTTGCGTTTCATCACTGTCATTAACAGCGAGAATCGCGTCATTCCAAACACGCAGCACGTTCTGGTCGAAAATGTACTGAATCGAACGCATAATACGGGACGGTTCGTACATCGACCTGTCTAAGACAACTTGTGGGACTGTCGCAAGCTCCCATTTCTTGTTTGCCTTACGAGAAAGAACTGGCAAACTTTCCTCCTTTGCCATGGCGTTAAAGCGAGCAAGCATGGATTCACCACTGCGCAACAGCGGCGGACACGGCGAAGATTCAAGCAACGATTCCATGTCCTTGAACGCTAATTTGTCGGTTGTATTCAATGCGAAATATGGGGTCACTTTCCCGTCAAACGGGTTCAAATACACGTGATTAAACCAGTCAATGTCAACGATGCAGCCATGAACGCAACCAGAGCCACCAAGCGCCTTCACTTCGTCGGAAACCATTGAAAGAGCTTTCTGATACGGCGCGAACGCACCGCGCACCTTTCTGATGTAATCGGGAAGATTATCGTAATAGTAGTTGACGTCATAATCGAGCTTATGCCGCCTACCACCCTCCAGAAGGCACAAGCTGCTTGTGCTTTCCAGTACGAACATGTAAACCCCGTCACATTTCAAGACATATAGGTCACCAGGGTACTTCATGCCCTGCATCATGATGCCCTGGCAACGGTTAAACTCGACATACTGGTCGCGCGTAATCTGATGAATGCCGTCTGGATAATCCTTAAATGGGTCATACCTATGCACGTCAATCGTAAAAGCGTTGAGATGCCACGGCTTGGGCTTGTATCCGACCTGGTTATCGGAAAAGACGGAGGTGCCGTCACTCTGCAACAAAAATGTGTTTTGGTGAGTATGACCGCTCACATAAATCCATTTCGGATTGTATTGGGCATCGGACCAATCTGCCATCTGTGTATGAGTCAGCACGATTACAGGAATGTCCTTCGCACTCGCAAGAACCTTCTCATATACCGCCCGAAAACGCTTCGACCGCGCAATGTCCTCTTCGGTCGAAACCGTTGCCCGATACAATCCCATTTCCGCGTTATAAACCGGGTTAAGCCCAGAGAACCCGATGCCGCCCAACAACAGGAACGTGGAGTTAGAGCATGCCTCGGTCAACTCCTCCACGCTCGCATTGAGAATCGCCTTCTCGTCCAAAACCGCCTTGCGAAGCCCCTTGTAGACGATAAACAACTCATTCTCTAGCAAGGTCACCTTATCAAGCACCGCTTGGCGATAATCGGTGATGATTTCATCAACCGGTCGAGCTGGCTTGAGCCCCATGGGGTCGCCATCCCATAACTCATGATTTCCTAAGACAGAAAAAATGTCGCCATACCAACGTCCATGATGCTCGGTAAGCGAAGTGAGCCGCTCGTAAAACAACGTCTCCAATTCGACACTATCCGCCACGTCACCGCCAATAAGCAATGTACCCCAGGCGTCTGGCACAGACGCTAAAAGCTCGGCAATCTTATTGTCGATGCGCTCACGTATCTCGGGCAGAGACAGCTTTACAATATCGCCCGGTTTCTTTACAAGCTGATGCTCGAGATGGATATCGGTTATGTAGTAAATCGTCTTGGCAGAATTATCGGTAGATGTCAGCTCATAGATATGCGACTCATCTGCCTGCGAAATCGCCCGCTTATCCCCATTTGAAAGGGCGGGTGTTTCGAGCGCAATCGGCTCATACTTCACGAAAGTGTCAGACCGGAACTCCTTCTCCAGCTTTTTGCGATAGCCTTCAGGGAGCTTTTCAATTGGGATAGTCGGGTCCCTCCGCAAGGCGTCACGGCAGCGCTTCAACGTCAGCATGGATTCAGGAACCGCTAAAATGGCCCGAGGATTGGCCTGAAGTGCAGAATCCACCAACTTCTTGTCCGGCATGGGCACATATTGCAAATTCATAGGGTCCCGCTCAACTACTTCAAGACAGAGGTCGCGAGAGACGAATTCAGCGGGGGCGTAACGCAAGCTCTCAGGGTAGAGTCGGGCGGACAAGGCGACAAGCTCTTCTGACATGCACTTTTCAGGAACGAATGACAATACCGGGCAATAGCTACGATAAGCGCTCCGAGCCAAGCGCGAACCATCTGGCCAAAGAATCTCTTTGACCGGGAAAGGAGTCTCAATGGCCGTCCTAGCAAGCTCTTTTGTTATCAAGCGCTTTGGAACGTATTCAAGTGCATACCCATTCGCCCGCACGGCCGCTTCACAGAGAGCCTTGCCCTCCTTTCCGCGTAAGTAACAATCGGGCACAAATGAAAGAGCCTGTCCCTCGAAATCGTTGCATACAGCCGTGTGGCATATCTCATAGCCCTTATCCCCAAACAGTATCTGTGCGGGAACATCGCACAAAGCGCCACCGTCGCTTTGTACCGCTGACATGCACATAGATATATCCCGATACTGCTCGGGCACGTATTTCAAATTCAAGCCGTTCTTGCGCACTGCAATCTCACACACATCACGAGTAAGATACTTTTTCGCAATGACTTTGAGAATTGTATATTCAGGGTTATCGACGTTGAAGCAGGTGACAGCCTCTTCCACCATCTCTTTCGTCTGCGCTCGTTTTCCGAGAGATTTCAAATGAATATACCAGTAGAACGGATTGTCGCTGTCTATTACCCCTGGCTTGCTATCCAGACGCTCTATCAGGCTCGACTTTTGAACAACAAGACCATCTCCCATAACTCTTCACCTCCACCCCTAATCCTTCTGAGTGTGCTCCGCGACCCACTCATGGATAATCGCGGCAATCGTCGTCTCGCGCTCCGCCGCCATCATCTTCAGCGCCTTCTTGTCGCTCACCGTGAGCGACAGCGAGAGCGTGGTGCGCTTCTCGTCCTCGGCGGGCGCAACGTCCGCCGAAACCGTCTGCTCTATCTTCTTCTGCTCGGCCTCGCGGTCGGCAGCATACTTCTCGAACATGTTCGCCATAGCTCGACCTCCTTTAATCATTTACGCATTTGTACAATTATACACCTTGTGTCTCGATTTGTCCATACGGAACACGGCTCTGACCTGCGGTTATTCCCTCGGGAATCCCGCAGCCTCGCGCACCGTGTCCACCAGGGCGCGCGTCGCCCTCGCGGCCTTGCCCCTGCGGTCGAACTCGACCACGGACACGCCTGCAGCGCCCGCCTGCACGAACGCCTCGGACTGGGGCAGCGTGACCACCGTCTGGTCGCCCGCAAGCCCCTCGAACCACTCCATGAAGTCGCGGGACGCCTTGAAGCGGTTCCACCCGTTCATCACGTAGACAATCTTCGCCCGGCTGTGCTTGAACACCGCCTTGCGCATGCGCATCAGCGGCTCGATGTCCCTCGACGTGGTGCGGGTGGGGATGACCACCACGTCCGCCTCCCTCAGCCATTCCGACAGCGCCTCCTGGAGCGCCCCCGGCGTGTCCACCACGGCGACCTGCGCGCCGTCCGCCTCTTGGGTGCGGTGCAGGGTGCCGCCCTGGGCGTCCAGGTCGTAGAAGCTCACGGGGATGCCGGAGCGCTCGAAGGAGAATGCTATCTCGTCGGCGACCAGGGACTTGCCCACGCCGCCCTTCTGGTTGCATACCAGAATCGTCTTCATATCGCTCACCTCGCTATACATTTAATCAATTATGCAAATCCATATTTAATTATAAACCCGAGAAAAGCGCCGTTCAACTGCCACTTTCTGGGCTTCAGCTGGGCTTTTCGTGGTCTCGAAACGGGCTTTCTCTCGTCGCCCGGAACGGCTCGTCTCCCGCATCGCCTCGTAAACGAGCGGATGCCGAAAACCGCCGCATTCCGCACCTTGCGCGTACACCCGTCCAAAGCCCTTCTGCAGGTCTCTTCGCGTGCCGTTAGCGGGCCAGCACCCCTTGAAGGATGCCTTCGGCATCGGGTGCCCACGTGAAGAGAAAGGAGGTCCGCACATGAACGAAGGCTGGAAGAGGTTCCACGGCACGGACGAGGAGGTCATGTGGCGCATCCAGGTGCTGAAGCGCACCTCGCGCCTCTGCGCGGCCAAGGCCAAGGAGCTGGAGCGCATGGCGAAGGTCGACGGCGACATGCCCGCCATGGACCACGCGTCGCTCATGGACGTGCTGAAGCGCATCGACAACGTGATGGAGTGGCGGTTCGTGAACGCCCTGGGCGAGGTGGTGCTGGACGCAGACATCCTCGCCGAGAGCATCGACTGCGAGACCCTGCGCTCCATGCGGCAGTGCGTCGTGAACGCCATCGTGGACATCGAGGAGGCAGAGGAGGGGCGCGATGAGTGACTACGGCATCAAGACCTACGCCGACCTGGCCGAGACCTGCTGCGGCATGGTGCTCGCCAACGAGATAGCCAGCCGCCCGCTGGAGCCTGTGAGCGGGGATTGGGCACCCTGGGACGAGATATTCCAGTGGTACATCGTCCAGGACCCGAGCTTCCTCATGGAGCACACCGACGAGCCGGTGTTCTACGACGCGGAGCTGGGGCTGTACGTCTGGGGGATAACCCACTTCGGAACTAGCTGGGACTACGTGCCCGCGCCGGAAATCCACTGACCCAAAGATAAGGGAGCAGCACGATGCTGCTCCCTTATCTTTTTCGACTACTCGTACTGCTTGTCCGCATCGGCCCCGTACTTCACGCGGCCACCGGCGCGCCTTGCCGCCTTGTCCTCGCGTTCCTGCAGGCGCATGCGCTTTGCCTGCTCCTCGCGCTCGTTCTCGTGGGCAAGGGCCTTCTCGGCTGACTTCAGGCGCTTCTCGGCGTCCCACATGTTCCTGCGGGACTCGTACAGACGCCTCTCCGCAGCTTCGCGCTCCCGGCGGCGCTGTTCCTCCATGGCCTGCTGAATCAGCATGCGCAGCATCATGGCCGTCATGTCCGCCATCATGCGGGACACGGGGTCCTTGGCATCGCGTCCGGCCTTGGCGAACACCCACGCGCCAGCCAGCAGGTTCGGACACGGATGGTTGAGCGCGTCGCGCGCCTCCTTGGAAGCGTGGAACTCGCGCCTCGCAGCGTCCACCTCGGCTTGCAGCTTCTCCAGCTGTTCCTCGGGGTGGCGCTCCGCCTCCATGAGCTGCTCGTAGCGCTCGCCCATGAACGGCTCGCCGCTCTCGCGGCTGCGGTCGATGTGCGCCCTCTGGAGGTCGCCCGCCATCTGCGCCACGTCGGACTCCTCGACCGCGTACACGTCGAATGAAGGCTCTGCCGGGGAATCCGTCTGCGGTTCCGCCGTGACGGCTTGTTCGGGCGCAGGCTCCTGCACGGTTGCCGGCTCGGGCTGTACAGCGGCCTGCTCCTGCGCCTGCGCTTCCTTCTCAGCGAAGTACGCCTCGACGCCTTCCTTGGTCAGGTCGTCGGCGAGGTTGGAGGCGCGACGCTTGCGGGAGCGGCGCTTGGGTCCCCACTCATCGACCGCCTTGTACGACCATCCGGTGGTGACCTCCCCGGTCTTCTTGTCGGTCTTGACTGTCTCCTTCAGCGTGACGCCCTCAAGTTCAAGATTGCGCTTGAACTCGTCCACCGTGTCGGAACGGTCGCGGGCGTACGCCACCTTATCCCCGAGACGGCGGTCGAAAGAGTCATAGCCGAATGTGTCGCGGCGCTGCTCCCATGTGGACATCTCCTTGTCCGCCCCAAGCACCTGGAAGCCGTTCTCGCGGCTCAGCCTATCGTTCACCGCCTGTACGCGCGGGGCGTACAGACTGGTGTCCTCCTTGTTGATGACCTGGCCCGAACGGGCATCGTGGTTCGCGATGGTCGCGTGGGCATGCACGCATCCGCCCTCGCCGTCCACGTGCATGGTGACCCAGCACATGGAATCCGGTGCCAGCTCGTGGCACAGCGTGTACGCATATTCCATGCCCCGCTGGATGTCGTCCGGCCTGTCCGGGTCCAGCTCGTCGGTCGCCCACGAGATGCGCACCTCGTAGCCCTCGTTGACCGCGTTCGGGTGGCGGTGCTTCTGCCCCTCGCAGTAGACAATGAAGTCCTCCCTTGAGGCGGCGTCACCCATCTGCGCGGCGATGCGGTCCGTGCCGTTTTCCAGATGCTCGCGTCTGCGCTTGCCCTCTCCGAACTCGGTGTAGGACATGCGTCCCCGCACGTTCGGAAGCGACTGCACATGCGTCGTTGACATCAGACATCACCTCCCGTCTCCGCGTACGCCTGCAAATCCAAACGCAGCCTCTCGACTTCCGCCCGGAGCTTGTCCACTGAATCGCGGAACTCGCTGAACGCTTCAGCCTCGTCTTTCGTCCTCATCTCCTCGCGCACCGCGTCGTACATGCTCATACCGCTCATGCGCTGGTTGCGCGCACGTGCAATCTGGTTCACGTTGACGCCGATGCGGTTCAGCTCAATTCGGACACGGTCCAGCGCCGGGACGTCCAGAACCACCTCGCGACTCTGCGACGCGTAGCGATTTCCGTACAGCGCGCCGCGCAGAAAATTGGAGCGGGAGCGCGTCCCGCGCCTCTCATCTAGCAGGGAAAGCTCGCCGTTACTGATAACGTTGACACTAAGAACCTTGCCTTTGCTGTTTTTTATAACATTGACAAGTTGTCCGGCTGACTTTTTGCTCTCAGTGCCTTTATTAAAATTTTCGGCAGCTTTTTCGCTGACATCTGCCATTGCAGATACGCTCTCTGGTTCGTCAAGTGTGCCGTATGTTAGCAGGCAGTCAATATCAGCTTTGAGCTGAATATCTATATGATCTTCATAAACTGTTATTTTGTCGATTATCAGATTTATGTCATTTTTATCAAGGGTAGGTTTATTCAAAATATTGTCAAAAATTTCAAATACGGTTTTTGCAGTTCGGTTTACTCTTACTATGGCATTGTTTTTATCCACCGCCAGTTGCAACTGGTTTTTCAGTCCCTCTATTCGCAAGGTAAGCTCGTCGATCATTTCGGTGTAGGTTTCCTCAATGATCTCTGTACGCTCAGGGTGACGCATTACATCTCTTGTCTGCTGACGTGTGAGCATTTTCATTTCAGCTTTTGCGTCCTCAATCTGTCCTTTTATCAGCTCCACGACTGACTTGCTGTTATTGCTTGCGTTCTGCTCCTTAGCAATGGAGTTTTGCAGACGTTCGATCATATCCTGCGAATTATCACGGACTTTTTGAATGTACTCTTTTAGCAGCTTATCAAGCATATCGACCCTTGTGTGATGTGATGTACAGCCTTTTGTTCCTCGTCTGTGATATGTTCCGCAGGTATAAGCGGCGGCAATATCGTTTCTGCTCATTGAGAACATTGGTGAGCCGCAGTCGCCGCAGTAGAGAAATCCGGAATAAGCATTTTCGTATTTTCTTACGCCACGATAATGAGATGTGGTACGCTTTTTAAGATTTTCCTGTGCCAATGCGAACACCTTGTAATCCACGATAGGCGTGTGGTTGTTTTCGAATACAATGTGGTCAGTTTCGTGTTGCTTGACTTCATCGCCGTTTATCTTTTTGCGGCGGTATTTGCCTTGACGAAGTGTGCCGATGTAGAAATCGTTTGACAATATTTCGCTGATAGTTACCAAACTCCAAGTTTGTTTTGCCTCACGCTTGCACTCTTCACCGTTCGCCTCTTTTCGCATCTTCTCACACATACGAGGGGTAGGGATATGCTTTTCTGTAAGGTAATTTGCAATTTTTTTATAGCCCCAGCCCTCATTGTACTTTTCAAAAATATCACGCACCACCTGTGCGGCAGGCTCGTCAACATCAAATTTCATTGTTTTGCTGTTGGTCATAACGTAACCATAAGGCACGGCACATATCCATTTGCCTTCTTCCTGACGGCGTTTTATTACTGACTTGACTTTTTTTGAGGTGTCGGTAACGGGCATTTCGTTAATGAGAAATCTAAATTGGATAGCTGTCCAATCGTCATAGGTAGGATAATCAATGTTGTCACCTATTGAGATTATCCTCATACCGGCGTCACGGAGATCTTCAAGCTCTACAAGACCTTTGCTGTTGCGGCGTGAAAATCTTGAGAAGTCTTTGACGATAAGGATATCATATTCCATTCGCAGCATTTTCTTTCGCAGTTCCTGATAGCCTTCACGCTGTTCAAAGGTATATCCCGAACGGTCACGATCTTCGTAAAATTCAAGCGTGCTGTCGGGGAATTTTCGCTTTACAAAGTCAGTTATGATAGCTTTTTGGTTCTCGATAGAGGTGTTGTCCCTGTCAATTTCCTCGTCAACAGAAATTCGGCAGTAGCCTGCTATGCTGTATTTTGTGCTCATAACTTTCACCCTTTCTTTGATATAGTGGTACAATGTTGTCGCTTTTGATGATGGATCTTACCCTTGCGGATACATACAATGTTGTTAGTTTATATGTTTTATTACGAATAATATTGTATCACATCTTTGCCCAAAAGGCAATAGGCAAAGGATATAAAAATAATGGTGGAGTGTATGTAAAGTGCACCATAGGTGCACTCGCTGTCAGAGAGTAAGATTATGGTGGAGAAGATTTTCAGTACATTCGTACAGATCTTTAGAACCTGAGCGGAACACGGCAACTTTAAATTTTTCACCGCTAAGCTCCTTTATCTTGCACTCAACCAAGTTCATAACTCTCTCATTTTGTTGTTCTGCATTACTCAGCCAGATCTGAGCGATGCCTGATTTCTCGTTCTTTATTATCTGCAAAAGCAACACTCCTTATTACGATTTTTGCCTTTTTTGTATAGTGTTAATCAGTTTGCACATTTTGCTTTATCGCCTCGTTTCTATATGGTTTTATTGTCCGTGCTTTAAATTGACTGCCCTGTGACTCCTATTGCAAAGTTCGTATTCACGCCATTTGAGTGCGATTTCTGTAACTTGCGACCCCTAATTTTCTTTGAAAGCCGTATCTTGACCCCATAAAAAATATGCACAATCATTTTGCTGAAACTGCGTATTTTCGGCACTTTTGCGGCGAGCTTTGCTCGTCCGCTGTGAGTGTTTCGGGGGCTGTGACCCCGAAACTTTAACTTGCAAGAGAATAATTCGGTTTACTTTAACTTCTGCGTATCAGGTATTTGTGCAGATTGCCGAAGGTCTCAAACTGGCTATTCGCTTTGACAATTTATTTTGGTTGATTCTATCGCCCACATCGGCTCACAAATCGCTTGTGTGGGGTTTTGGTGAGTTTCTGCTAAACTTACCCGACTGATTTTTTTAGCCCGCAAATCGCCCCACGTTCGCTGATTTGGGTTGACAGTAAACATTGATTTAACTTTTACCGTCACACCTCGCAAAGCAAGTAATTTCAAGGCTTTTCACACTTTTGAAGTTAGCTTGTTGACAGTAACTTCGCTAGTGTTTTTACTGTCACTACTGTCACGCTCACGGTCGTAATGAAGAATTATCAGCCTACCGTTTCTAGTTCGCTTGTACTGAAAATCTATCCCATACTTTCTGAGAGTGTAGCCGTTCTGAACTAAATCTCTTGTAACTCTATTCGGATAGAATGGTTCTTGCGTGACTTCTTTTAGTTCACTTACAAGTTCTGACGCCGTACCTGAAAAATCAATTTTCTTTTTGATGTAAACATACAATGCCGCAAGAAAAATGTTGTCCTTACTTTTTGGAGCGGACGGCTCATCGGTAACGACCCACTTTTTCAAATCACTATCGAACTGCAAATTAATTTCTGCGTTTTCAATATCACGTCCTACACAATAAAGTTTTGCATTACGGCTGCCACGCTTGTTTTCAATAAGCACCAAACTTCCGTCAACACAGCCGCTGATTCCTGTACTTCCTGAGATCATATTGAACGGGTCGATGTCTTTGCATTTTCTTGTGTGATGAACCACTATGACAGTTATCTCAAGCTTGTCTGCAAGAGCTTTCAGAACGGATAGGTCTTTGTAGTCTGAACCATAGCTTGAATCTGTTGAACCACGAACCATTTGCAGAGTGTCGATAAAAACGATTTTCAGATCACGATGTTCACTCACAAAGCCTTCGATCTGCTCTTCAAGACCGCCTCCTATCGGGTCAGACATAACAGAGAAGTAAAGCATTTCAGTTGGTTCATCGGTCAGCTCATAGAGCCTGTTTTGTATTCTTGCGTAGCTGTCCTCTAAACACAGATACAGAGCAGTTCCTTGTGAAGTTTTTAGACCTAAAATTTTTTCTCCTTTCGCTATTGACAGGCACATATCCAGTGCCAGCCAAGACTTTCCGACCTTTGGTGCACCTGCTAAGATATACAGACCTTGTGCAAGCAAGCCGTCTATAACGAACTCTATTGGCTTGTACACAGTTGTCATTATTTCTTCGCAGGATTTTGAGTTAAATTGTTTCAAGTTATCAGTCCTCCTATTCTGTTTTCAAGTTGCCGTTATTATATATGTAGTCTATACAAACAAAAAAAGCTCGCACATATTTCAGATTCACGATTTTGCAACAGGTTATAGTTATCCTGTTGTTTTAAATCGTGCCTGATAATATGTACGAGCTTATAGCTCTAAGTGGTTGATTATGTGTTTTTTATATATGTGGTAGGCAGATCGTTTTATTTTATAACTTTTCCTTGTGTATTATAACATATAACGATGTGGTTGTCAATAGCTCGTATTTTTTTGTAATTATTTTTAACTTACGCTGAAGTGGTGTGTAATAATTGGTTTTATTTACGTTGGGATTTACATACGCTGATGAAGGGTGATAAGGCGGTCGAGATATGCTAAATATTCTCCTATTTT
>ERZ780218.1550-NODE-1550-length-13776-cov-4.631951_pt1 | contig 13776 bp, 11 predicted proteins | sample MGYA00510975_ERZ780218 | MGnify/ENA primary metagenome ERZ780218 (study PRJEB29588, sample SAMEA2152063) | human gut metagenome | biome: human gut; feature: human-associated habitat; material: faeces | place: Denmark | collected 2008/2010 ...
ACCAAAAGCCTTCGCGGTTGCGAAGGCTTTTGGGGGAGTATTCTTTGACAAACTGGGCGGTCACTTGTTTTCCACAAGTGGCCGCTATGCTTGTGGAATTAAATCCGCAATTATTATGAGAGGAGTTGACGACTATGGGAGAGCCGATTGGAAAACGAGAAATTTTCCGCAAATATCCCGATGTGGTGGACGTACCGCAGCTGTGCGAGATGCTGGGCGGTTCGCGGCCCGTGAGTAAGAAAACGGCATATCGTATGCTGAATGCAGGGAAAATCAAGGCGTTTCGCATTGGGCGCAGTTACCGCATCCCCAAGGTGAATGTAATCCGATTTTTGCAGAAAGAAACACCCGCAGATTGCAACACTGTCAATGCGGCAATCGACAGTGTGGAATAAGAGGTACATATCCGCTATCATATAGGTGTTGCCAATACCGTTGGATAGCCGGAAAGGAGCAACGCAATGAAAACGAAAGTTACAGGCTATCTTACGCAAAAACACGGATTCTATTATGTGGTTCTGAATCTGCCCACGGATGAAAAAGGAAAACGAAACCGCAAAACGCTGAGTACGGGGTTGTCCACCGACCGCAATGCAACTAAGGCCAAGGCGCTGCTCCAGACGATGATTCGCGCGGCCAGCGCCGGAGAAGAAGTGCATGGTGTAAAAGAGCGCGTCGCCGCAGCCGCCACAGAAGATACCGAGGAAAGTTGGAATACACCACATCCCAATATGCTGTTCTCCAATTATCTTGAATTTTGGTTGCAATGGAAACGCAAAAGTTGGGAAGAGGTCACTTACTCCGGCTATTGCCAAAATGTCAGATCGTGGATTGCGCCGTATTTTTCCGCACGGAAAGTACGCTTGAATGAAATCACGGTGCTGGATATTGAGATGTTCTACACCCATGAAATCAACAAGCGTGGAGTAAGTGGGAACACGGTTCTCCATTACCATGCCAACATCCGCAAGGCTTTGTCGGACGCAGTAAAACTCAAACTGATTCCCTATAACCCTGCTGCCGAAGTGGAGCGCCCCAAAAAAGACAACTTTGTTGCCAGCTATTATTCAGCGGATGAATTGATGGAAGTGCTGCCTATTTTTGCAAATACCAAAATGGAACTTCCTGTCATGCTTGCTGCGTTCTATGGATTGCGCCGCAGCGAGGTAATCGGTCTGCAATGGTCGGCCATCGACTTTGAACGGAAAATCGTCACGATTTCACGCACCTTTGAACGCATCAATGTGGATGGCAAAATGGTGGACGTTTCCAAGTGCCGGACGAAAAACAAGTCCAGCTTCCGCAGTTTGCCGCTGATTCCCGCAGTTGAACAAGCTTTACTGAAAGCCCAAAAACGCCAGCGCCAGCAAATGAAACTTTGCGGCAACAGCTATTGCAAGGAATATAAGGACTATATCTGCGTTGATGATATGGGGCATCTTGTGACCCCGGACTATGTGACACGGGTTTTCCGCGAAATGCTCTTGAAGAATGGTTTTCGCCCGATTCGCTACCATGACCTCCGCCACTCCTGCGCCAGTCTGCTCATCAAGAACAAAGTCACGATGAAAGAGGTACAGATGTGGCTGGGGCATTCCAGCTTTTCCACCACGGCCAATATTTACGCCCACATTGACGTGGACAGCAAAATGGAAGCCGCGAATATGATTGCCAGCAAAATCAACCTTGGCGAACTTCCCGAAAAGAAGAAATCTCCCAAACGAAAAATTGCTTAGGAGAAAAACTCCGTTGGGCGAACTTGTCCGCCAAAACCAACGGAAAATAAATCCGTTTTGTCTGCCATTTGGGGTAAAAGTGGCAGACAAAATGGCAGACAAGCCTGAATCTTGTCTGCCACACAAAAAATACCTAAGCCGCTAAAAGGCTTAGGTATAAGGAATGCCGGTGATGGGGGTCGAACCCATACGGTGTCACCACCAACGGATTTTGAGTCCGTCTCGTCTGCCAATTCCAACACACCGGCATTAAATTCAAATTAACGCTTATTAATTATATCATAATATGATATAAAAGTCAAGCTTTTGGCAATAAAAAAACTTGTAATAAATTTATGCATATTTATATAAAAAACTTCTTGCTTTTAAATTCAAATTATGATAAAATTAATTTATGGAATTAATCATTTTTCTATAGAATTACTATCGGTCAAGGAGGTTTTCGGATTGTTGATAAAGGATATGAAAATATTAATATGCGATGATTCAATGTTCGCCAGAAAAAAACTTGGTATGTTTATTTCTTCTCTTGGAGTAACAACAATTTATGAAGCTGCCGATGGAGCAGAATCGGTTGAGAAATACAATCAGTTTAAACCGGACGTTGTGTTTATGGATATTGTTATGCCTGTGATTTCAGGAGTTGAAGCTTTAAAACAAATTATCGAATCGAACCCTGAAGCTAAAGTTGTCATGGCTTCTTCTGTTGGAACCCAAAGCTATCTTAAAGAAGCAATCAACGCAGGTGCGATCAGCTTTCTTCAAAAACCTATCGAAGACAGTCAGGTTGAGAAGATTTTAAATGACATTTCAAGGAGGATCGACTGATGTTTGCACAATTTTTCGGCGGCTATCTGCTGAATAAGAACCTGGTATCAGCGGAAGATCTGGCTCATGCTATTGAGGATAAAGCACATACCCGCGCGCGTCTTGGCGTTCTTGCCATCAATGCAGGACTTATGACCGCAGAACAGGTTGAACATATCAATGTAGCACAGCAAAGCGTTGATAAACGCTTCGGAACGCTTGCCGTAGAATTTGGTTATCTTACCGACTCGGACGTAGACCGACTGATGTCAGAACAGCCAAAGGATTATCTTGTTCTGGGACAGACGCTTGTAAATAGCGGCGTTCTGACAAATTCTCAGTTTGAAAAGGCTCTCAATGACTATAAAACTGAAAATAGGCTTTCGGACGAAGATATTTCAAACAGTCAGAATGAAAAGCTGATAAGTCTGGTAAAAAAATTCTATCACTTCAATACTGCTGAGTACGCCCGTATTTATTCAGAATATGTTACACTGCTTTATAAAAACATTATCAGATTTATCGGCGATGATTTCACGCCTTATGAATCAGCCGTTGTAAGAAGTGTGGAAGCTGATAACATAGTAAGTCAGAAAATAGGCGGCCAATATAATGCTCAGATCTGTATCGCGTGTGGTCGCAATGAATATATTCATCTTGCCAGCCGTTTTTCAAAAGAAAATCTGAATGAAGCAAACGAATATACCGACGCTGTTGTCGGAGAATTTCTGAACATAACAAACGGTCTGTTTTCCGTAAGCGAATCAAACGAATACGGAAACGAGCTTACATTGGAGCCACAGGAATTTATTAAAACGGGAACTGTAAAATTTGAAAACGACGCTTTCTTTATACCCGTTGCATTTTCTTTCGGAGAAATAATCTTTATTATCTCTGTACATAAATAAATATGAGATTGTTGTGCATATAAAACTCAGCAAAATCGGGTCGTCAATGACGACCCGATTTTTATTATTACCGATACGCATACTTCAACTCTTATTTCGCAGCCGTTCTGACGGCTACACGACTCCAACCGCTCCAAGTGCAGGTAAAAAGCGTCAAATCCCAATCATCAGAACCGGATAGCATAGTATCGATATCCGTTCCGTTTACAATGTCTGTCTGGATCACTTGAAACTTGTGCTCAACTCCCGAAGCAGTTGTAAAAATCACCTCGTCGCTGCTGTTGAGCTCATCCAGTCGTGAAAAAAAGTTGGTGTAATTATGAGCGGCTATTACAAGATCGCCGGCAGCCAGCGAGCCGGAATATCGGCAAGGCGATATGTCCAGATTATCATAGCTCCATTCTTCCATCACGGGCAGCTCCACTTCGATTGAAGGAATAGAAATAATGCCGATATAAAGCTTTCCGTCAATTTCAATATAGTCTTTTCCAGCTGATAAGCCGCCGGTTTCCTCGTCGCCGCTCTCATTCAAATTGTCACTGCCGACAGGCGAACCTTCACTGATTTCTTTTTTCAGTTCGCTAAGAACAGTATTCATTGAATTTTCGCTTCTGCGTTCACGATAGCAATTCCATAAGACAAGGGACAATGCCGCCAAAAGCAGCACCGTCCCCGCAGCTATCAGAAATCTTCCTTTTGCGTTTCTTTCAGCCATAATATTCTTATCACTTTCTCTTTGAATTAAGTCTTACCCCGACCGCTATCAATATCAGTCCGGCCGCAGAAAGCACAGGAACCGGCCACCAGAGCTGACCCGTCTGCGGCAGCCCGCCGCCGTTTGAAGACGTTTCGGTTTTGGAACTTGTGTCCGTATCCGAAGAATCGGTCGTTATTGACGAATCATATGTATTAACTATTTCAATAAGCGTTTCGTTGGATATATAGCTAACATTATATCCTTCCGCTACATCCTTTTCCTTTACACGCCATTCCTCATTCTTAGCCGCCTGCCATTCATAGGTCCAATCGTTTTCATCGCTGAGAGTAACCGTTTCTCTTAGCTCTCCGTTACAGTAAAGCTCTACACTTATGGAGTCCGGTCTTAAAGCGGAATAATCATTTTCCCACAGCTTGGCTACCTTATACTCGGTAGATTCCGAAGACGGGATTTCACTTATTGTAAACTTAGGGTAAACAGATAAATCAAAAGTTCCGTTGTCGTCAGACAGCTCGATAAGCGCCGCACCGGGAGTATATCGCATACCGCTTATGTCAACAGGATCTCCCGTTACAAGATACAGACCTGTTGCAAGGTCATCAAAAACGACTACACCTTCCGAATCGGTCATTCCCTCTGCATTGGGAATAATCTTGTCAACGAAAGCATAATTCTCCAAAGTATTCGCCGCTTCTTGAATTGCAGAAGCCGACATGTCGTCAAACGACACCGGATACTCAGCAAAATCTCCGTCAAGTGCAAAACTGCCGTCATCCTGCCTTAAGCCAACACGGTATATCTTCATCTCCATTCCGGCAAGAACCGCGTCATCAGTCTTGCAGATCAATGTAAGCGTTCCATAAACCTCAGCATCGGCATAAGCAGTAAACCCGGAAAACGAAAACAAAACTGCCGCCATTATAAATATTACCGCATTAATAAAACGTTCAGATTTTATTTTCATGTATTATCACCTCGTTAATTATCAGATCCATCGCTTCCGCCGGAGTCGTCATTTCTGCGATCCAACAGCTCAGAAAGCGAATACTTCTTTGCTTTGCGCTTATTTTTGCCGCCGAAAATCCAATACAGTATCAGTGCCGTCAGCATCGGTGCTGCTACTATTGGAAAAACAGTCATAGGATCGATCTGAACGGCATCAGAAACAACCCTTACTGTCGAAGAATAAACTGTATCAATTCTTTTTCCTCTTACCAAAAGCCTGTGAGAATTGACTCCGTAAGGAGTACAGGTCATAAGCGTAACATAATCGCCGCCCGGTATTATAGCTAGGTCGTCAATTTCATCAGGCAAGACAATAAGAATTTTATCCACCTCGTAAGTATATACTTCATTCAGTACGGTTATCGTAAAGATATCTCCCTCGGCAAGATCGTCCAGATCACTGAAAAGCTTTGCCGACGGCAGACCTCTGTGCGCCGATATAACCGCATGGGTATCGGTTCCGCCCACCGGCAGCGATGAACCCTGAAAATGACCGACCGCAATATTAAGCACCTCGGCACTGGTTCCGTGATATATCGGAAGGTTCACGCTGATTGCAGGAATGGTTACATATCCCATTATTCCCGTTCCGGTAATATCAAGTATATCCTCATAGCCCGGAATTTCATCATAATCGTTGAAAGGAGCGGATAGTCCGCAGAGAAGTTTGTTATACTCCCTGGCTTTCTGAAAAATTTCCTCAAAATCTTCCCCGCTCATTTCGCTTACTTTTTTATCGTAAGTTTCGATTGCACGGCTCTGCACATGAGAATTCCACCAATCGCTTATTATAGGATACAGCATCACGGAGAACCCCACCAGCAATATTACCAGTAATACAATGGTTGATATCTTACTGCTCTTTTTCCTCATGGAGTCCTCCCTAACGTCTGCCGACAGAAATGCTTCCGCCGGCAGATAAGCTATAGGTAAATTAATTAAGATTCATAAATTAGTTTTCACGGTTTTTCATACGCTTTTTAGCGATAAGGAGAATTCCGGAACCAACTACAAGTGCACCGCCGGATACATAGAAAATTGTTGTACCGATTCCGCCGGTTGAAGGAAGCTCAGCGCCGGTGTTATTTGCAACTGTAATCTCAGCTATTCCGGTATCTGCTGAAGCAGTTCCACCTACTGCATTTGAATCTCCAACCTTTGATGTAACAGTCAAATTCGTAAGAGCGTCGGAAGTACCGTTCCAATCCTGTCCGTTAGACGTGGTTGCCGTAAGAGTTACGGTAATAGGACTTGTGAGCTTGTTATAACCCTGAGGAGCTTCAGTTTCTGTAAGAATATATTCGCCGTCCTCAATACCGATCACCTTAAACAGACCGTTTTCATCTGATGTAAGCACCGTAGCTTGTTCAGAACTGTTTGTCCATCCTGTAACCTTTCCATTGCTATCAACCTGAACATACATATTGTCGCTTGATCTCTGAAGAGTAAACTTTGCATTTTCAAGCTTAGTAACATTATCGCTGCCGTCAACCTTTACAGTATCGAGCTCATATGTAAATACTATTACCTTGTCAGAAGGAGTCTCACCTGTGTTGTCACTGTCCCCTGCTCCAGAAGAATCAGGTTTATTTGAAAATTCCAGATATACCTCGTTAGGGTTACCTGTCTTGCCGATTGTGGCGTCAGTATTCAGCACAGCAGTGTACTCAACTACGATTTGGCTGTCTGCATCAACCGCAACATCTGTAAGCGACTTTACATCATTACAGGTAACTGTAAGAGAATTTCCGCTGCTCTGAATACTAAACTGTGTAGTAACCTCAGTTCTGCCTTCATCGTTAACAACATAAACCTTTGCGTCGTCGTTATAAGAAAGGCCGGTACTGAGAGTATCGTGGAAAATATACTTATATGTTTCGTAATCCGCAAGTCTGCTTGGAAGAGTACCAATAAGCTTGAAAGGAACCGCGTCTCCGATATCCCAGTCGGCAACGTCGTTATATCCTGTTCCGTAATTATCGTCTGCGGTATAGGACTCTTCGTTTACCTTCTTGACAACAGTGGGCACCGCACTCTTCGGCGTAACAGTTATATTATCGGCAACCTTGAGCATAAGCTTTGAATAAGCGTCAGTATCCGGAACCGAATTATCCTTTATCAGATAATAACCGGCGCTAAGGTTATCAAGAGAGCTGCCCTCGTTAACAGTTCCGGAAGCGGTTGTCAAATGCTCAGCAGCAATGGCTGCAAAAGCAAAAGCTTCCTCGGAATCAGCTGTAAAACCTCCGATAACAGCCGCAACATCGGCAGCACTGGAACAGTTTGCAAATTTTCCGGTAAGATTATTGTCATCTGTTGACTTCAACGCAGCAAGCAGACCATCGCCGTCTACACCGCTGCCCCATGTAATCAGCTTAAGAGTCGTTCCGGAAAGCTCTCCGGTAAAAATCTGATAAACATCGTAAGAGTGACTTGTGCTAGTTCCATCAATTGTGATTGAATATGTCGGGGCTGCTGACGCAAAAGCAGTAAACGAAACCGATGCGGTAACCGTGCTTACAGCAATAATTGCAGATGCTGCCATACCAGCAAATTTCTTGACTAAACTCATAATCAATTCCTCCGTTTTGTTATTTATTTGCGTTCTTTCTTAAACGCTTGTTTTTATTATAAAATCCATACAGCGCTCCGACGGCAACAGCAACGCCCACGGCATAAAATACCGCATTTCCGGTTCCTCCTGTTTCGGGCAGCTGAACGCTTTCATCAGCTGTATCGGATTTATTTATAATATAGATAGTACCCTTTGAACCGGCGCCGTTATTGGAATAGCTTACAGAGAAGCCTTCCGTAACGCTGGTTTCAGCTACATAATAGTAATACGGATTACCGCTGCTGTCAGCAGCGTCAAGACCGTCAAGTGCAGTACTCCAGCTATTTTCTTCGTTCAGAGTATATTCTGATCCGACAAGCTCTGCACCTACAGGAACTCCGTTCTCGTCATTTTCCCTGTCGGGAGAATTAGGGGCGACAGTTGAACGGTAAACCTTAAAGCTTATGCTTGCACCGTCAGGCGGAGTTACGGCAATACCGTTCTGATTCACCCATATCTTTTCAACAGTCAGACTGATTTCATTATGTATCACAACAGTTCCGTCCGAATTCAGACCGTTGCCAGAATATGACGGCACATACGAAGCATCTTCACCGACTGTATATTCCGTTCCGTCAATATTATAAGATATTTCCTTTACGTAATAGTACAGCGGCAGACCGTTTTCATTACCATTATAAAGTTTATCCCATGTATACGACCACTTGCCGTTTTCATACTTAACTGTCACAGGATCGCCTACCGGCTCCAGATTGTCCGGAAAACCGTCACTTTTATTTACTGTAGAACTATAAAGCTGAAGCGTAACCGTATCGCCGTCATGAGCCTCTGAATCGCTCCACTTTTTCTCTGCCGTAACTGCTATTTCCTTAGTATTATCCACTGCCAGAATGCTTCCCGACAAAACAAATCTTATTTTGTCATAGTCCACATCCTCAGGAATACTGTCACGGCTCGGCATAGCTCTGTAAGCAAAATAAACAGGATCGCTTAACATGATATATCCTTCCGGCGGTTCTGTTTCTACAAGCTTATACAGCGAACCGTCCTCAGTAACATCATCTACCAGCTGAAGCTGGAACACATCAGCTTCACTAGTGGTTATTTCCATTGGCACTGCATCGGGATCAGAACTCCACTCGGCTATTCCTGTGTAACCAGTGCCTTCTACCGGTTTTGATCGAACGGCAGCCATCCATTCCTTTGTTTCGGCATTATATTTATATAGGTTGAAAGTTGCATTGAGATAAATTGCGTCATTGCCTATATCCACCTTTTTAATTTGTATAGGCGAATTTGCCGTAGACGTCGATTGAGTATGATCTTTGATTACAAACAGCGAGTCATCAGATGCGTTATCGGCAACAGTCTGAGTTTCAATTGAAACGCTGTTGAACGCACCTACGCTGTCGTCAAGCGCTTCGGTGTCACGCCAGCCATAATATGTATACTTAATTCTCAAGTGCCTGCTGTCAGGTACAGTAAAAGTCAGCTGTGCAGCATATTGGTGACCGGTTTTAGTAAACTCTGCAAAAACGCTGTCGGGTATTACATTATCACCCCAAGTGTAAAATTCGATTTCAATTGAGTATCCATCAGGACAGTTTTCTACTACATTAAATGAATAGCTAGCTTCCCCATTCTGATCAAAGGCAATATTATCTATACTTGAAGAAGGAAATTCACCTGACCATTCACGGTCGCCATTGGGTTTGACATAGTATATTGAACCATTAAGGTATTTTCCGGATTCGCCGTCAAAGTTAACAGTCAAGTTTGAACCTGCCACAGGATTGGTTATTCTATATTTATTTCCATCTACAGTGATTACGCCTTGCGTTGTTTCCACATCTATAGGTCTTGTATCATCAAAAATATAACTGTATTGATTTGACGGCAAGGGCGTTTCATTTCCGTCAGCGTCAACCTGATAAACCTGGATCGATCGAAGTGCGACCTGTATTGCGCCCGGATCAGTGCAAATATATGCATTTCCTTCGCTATCGTAATACGTTCCGGTCTTGAAAGTGTCCACAAGTGTCAGAGTATCACCTGACGAAAGATCATTTGCGTCCGGGTTTAAGTCGATAGTATAATCAATATACCCCGCAGCTCCAGTGGTCTGAAGTCCTTTTTTCGCCAGGATGCCCTGCTCTACGCGCTGAATCTGTTCTATTTCATCATATTTCTCATCAGAATCCTGAAGACGGTTTGTAAACGAAACAACTCCATCGTTAGCCTCAAGCATTTCATCAAGCTTTTCAGCTTCTATCATAGCACTGTATTTAATAGAGCATTTATTGCCATTATGAGATGATATTATGAACGTAACAACCTGAGATTCGCCGTCTTCGCTCAGCGTATATCCCTCGCCACCCCACTCGCTATATGAAAGATTGTATGTAGAACCATAGCCATTTGTCAAAGAAATGCCGCCAGCCTCATACAGTTTTAATCCTGCCGGAAGGGTATCCTTCAATACAATATTGCCGCTTTCGTAAATGTGATTTTCGTTTACTTCAATACACCACTTGAAGAGATAATATTCCTTTCCGTCAACTGTCACTGTGTCAAGTTCGGACGGTTTCATTTTTGTCGTGCCCGTAGTCTGATTTGAATAATCGCCGTCCTTTGAATACCACGCATCATATTTTTTATACGGAGCGCTTCCGTCCGGAATGGTATAATCATACGACTGTTCACTATCCTTATCATTAAAGGACGCCGAATTCTTATATGTAATAACAGCACCGGGCTCAACGCCTGAACAATCTACAATACTGGAATAGGAAATCCGTATATTTGCTACATTATCAAAAAACTCATTATCTGCAAAAGAGACGCTGAAACTGCTGTCGCTTTCATTGACAGTATAATAATCATTGCTCAGCAAAACGTAAGTTCCTGAATCGTCCAAATATTCAATTAAGATATCCTGATCAGCAGAAATATAATGAGAAGCTCCATCGCCGACAACAGTCATAATGTCCTCAAGGGTTTTACCTCTGAAAACACCATTTTCCTGTTCCAGATTAATTGTCCATGGAATCTCCAAGGTTCCGTCATCGTTATAGATTACCTCTCCCCTGCTTTTGTAAACATTGTTTGTAGGGGTGTATTCTGCAGTTTCACTGTCGCTGGCCAAAGAAGTGTCATCTGGGTCAGTTAAATAAGCGTTATTTGTTGTAATATATTTTCCGCTCACCGAATCAAACTCAGCATCCTCGATCCTATCGGTATTATATGTGATAATGATCTCATTCACTCCGTCAGGAACATTCTTAAATGTAACAGAATCGCCAGTCTGATCATATTCAATATCGGTAGTTCCGTCTGACGACGTAACCTTAAAAGTACCGTTAGCAATGCCTTCAGCCAACAGGTTATCTGTTACAGTATATCCGTCTAAAGAACCGCTGCCGGTATTGTTTTTAACTTTGATAGTCCACGTATAAGTAGAATCTCCCCAGTTAATTTGATAATACTTATCAAGCGTATAAGCCTTATCAACTGTAGCAGACGCTTCCTTATAAGAATCTCCGTCAGGAGTTTCAATTCTGGCCGAATTGGAATAATCAGAATCATCCGAAAGAGGAGCGTCATAAGTAATAGTTATAAACGCATCCTTAACCCCGTCTTTAAAAGTAAGAACGCCGTCAGCCAGTTCATATTTACTTGCGTCAATGCCCGTAATAACCGTATCTGCTTTTAAAGCAGAATCCGTTATCTTATAACCGCCTAAATCCAGACCATAAGAATTTTCTATAGTTACGGTCCACTGAGCAGTATTGTTATCATAATCCGGAGCGCCCGTTTTTGCAATATTGATAGAAGACGGACACCATACATAAATATCGTCATCATCAACCCATGCATCCTGATTGTCGTTAAGCGCAACCTTATTATGCGCATTTCCGCCGTTTAAAGCAACACCACCGGGAATCGGCGCTTTATAACTGATTGTAACCGACTTATCATTTAAGCCGCTTGCAAATTCAAACCTTCCGGTATCAAAATTATAGCTTCCCGCTCCCTGAGGGTTTACTTCAAAACCGGAAGCTTCCGAGAACATCTCATCCGTCAGATAATACCCGTCAAGCAAATCACCTTTAGGGTTATCTACATTAATGGTCCACGTTATAGTTCCGTCTTCATTATTCGTACCGGATTTTTCAACGGTAAGACTTCTTTCAGGATATCCCGGGACTGTAACTGTTACATCTCCAAAGGAAATGTCAACATCCTGATCCATATCGGTATCCGCGCGTTTCACATCGGCATCAAACGTAAGAGTACCGCTTATAGCCTGTCCGCTGTGCTCAGTTAAATAAGCGTCATTAAATTTAATGATTATGTACCCGTCCTCTGTTATCACGTAAGTTCCGGATATTACTCCGTTATCATAAACATTTCCGGGTGTAAGATTTCCGTTGCTATCCTGCGGCAGACCTCCTGCGGGTACAACTATATGCGAATCAAGCTCATACCATATGTAAGGCTGATAAGGGTCATTGATGCTTACATCGTCGACTTCCAATGAATATCCTAGATTAAAAATAACATGCTTAACTTCGCTGTCATCAGTATCCGAGGAGCTGACAACTGTTACATCTTTAATATTCGGCTCGAAATAATGTCCGCTACCAATAGCTTCGTCTACATCTATAGCTCCATCAGCAAGCGTAACAACATTATTGTTTTCAGACGACAGACTTATCGCCGGCATTATAAGACTTGCAGCTACGGAAACCGCTACAAGCAAAGACAGAACAACCGCTGCTATCCCGCGGCGTTTAATACTTTCGTGCTTTTTCATATACAGCCCGATTTTTCTTTTAAAATCAAGCATATTAGTTCCTCCTTCCCTCAATGCTCTTTATTTGATCTAGTTGAAAAATCCTATTTCCTTTATAGGCCATATTCTTAATGAAACCTTTCCGACCACAGATTCTTCCGATACGCACCCGACTGCCGAAGAACGGCTGTCAATTGAAGTTGACCTATTGTCTCCCATTACAAAAATGCGCTCGTCAGGCACCTGATAAGGCAGCTCAATATTGCATTCGCCAAAAGCCTTTTCTGTCAGATACGGCTCGTCAAGCTGCTTGTCGTTAACAAAAACGTTACCGTTTTCGTCTATATTGATATAATCTCCGGAAACGCCTATCACGCGTTTCAGCAAAATTTTATTATTATAATAAAAAGCAACAATATCTCCGCGCTTGAAATTGCCTGTTTTTCTGCAAACCACAAGCTGATCGTTCATAAGCGTCGGCGCCATACTTGTGCCTGTAACTCTGAGTACAGGCATAAAAAGCGTTGATACCAGAACCGCCGCTGCCGCAACAACTATAAGCGAGGATATGGTGCTTAAAATAACTTTTCTAAACTCTCTGCGTGACTCTACTCTCGAAAGCTCCGCTTCAAGCTGTTTCACCGCAGGAAATTCCTTATTCATCCGACTCAATCTCCGCTCCGACAGCAATCCGAACATTCATTGCCGAGCAAAGCCCGTCAAGCTGCTTAGACATCCGCATCAGCAGTCCCATAAGCTCCTTTTCAGAGTCCGTCTTTTCTTTAAGCTTCAGCTCCAGCAAATCATTTTCGCTGTTTACTCTGTCAAGTTCCTTTTTCATTGCAACCAGCATTTCAAGCAGTTCAGTGCGATTAAGCTTCTGCAACTCCTTATCAGTCATTATAACACGCTCCGAAGATTGTATAATATAAATAATATAAAAATAAATAACGGTACAAATTCATTATAATTCTTTAATTTATAGTTATTATAGCACTTATAAAAAATAAAGTCAAGACAAAAGCGTTTTTTAAAATTTAACATTAATTAAGGAAAGTTTGAACAACGCCGTCACTATTCACATAAACTTATCCGGCCTTGCATCTGTCTGTTTTTTCCATAAATATCACACAAGTTCAATCTCTACTCCTTCATTTAACCTGAACGAATAAATATAGCAGGCTTTGACCGGCATATCCAGAAGCAGATCCAGAGCCGCCTTATATAGTTCA
>ERZ780218.1555-NODE-1555-length-13745-cov-4.474726_pt1 | contig 13745 bp, 12 predicted proteins | sample MGYA00510975_ERZ780218 | MGnify/ENA primary metagenome ERZ780218 (study PRJEB29588, sample SAMEA2152063) | human gut metagenome | biome: human gut; feature: human-associated habitat; material: faeces | place: Denmark | collected 2008/2010 ...
CTTCAAATATCTTTTCTCGTATCCAAATTGGATACTTTTTCATTCCTTTTTTTCTGACATTACAAAACCTCCTATGGTAGTTTTCATTCTACCATAGGAGGTGCTTTTTTTCTATTGTCCGTTTTTCACGGTCTTGTTCAACAAAAGTCCTTGTGCTTTTATTTTTGTTTAAAAAATGACTATTATTATATTTAATATTTGCATCAAATCAACACTGTCAATTGACGGTGTTTTTTTATTCGCGAAATTTACAAGTCCTATTATGAGCGATATGGAACTTTCACTTGGAAAGTTACAAGGAACAAACGCTCTATACAATTCCGAAAGGATAATTCATAATAGGAGGTAGTAAAAATGAGAGAGGTTTATACAGGTATGAATCCAAACGAAATTGAGAGCGAATGCCTAAATGGTATATACAATGAAATAGCTAATGTTATGGGCATAGACACTACAATAGCACTGTACTCTGTATATCGAGGTCAACAGGTTACCTTTCCGGTAAACTTCTTCACAACCGAGTTTATTGCATCAAGAGTTGTTATGGAATACGATGGCTCAAACATTAAGCAGCTTGCAACAAAATACGGTTATAGTGAAAAGTGGATCAGAAAGATGATCAAAGAATCAAAAGAACATAAGGAGAGATTAAAATGAAAAAGGTTAGAATGTTTATCACAATATCTGTGGCTATCATTATGATAGCCGCAGTGTTCGCAGGATGTGATCTAAAAGCTCCTGTGATAAGCGGTATAGACAGTGTTATAGAATTAGACTGTAAAACAGAATTCAATTTAAGGGATTATCTAATTGAAAATGTAAAAATCGCAGATGAAACAGACGAGGGTAATGTTGATTACAAACTTACTGATTTGAAATATAAGATAAGCTGCGATGATTCTGTATATGATGAAGAAACAGGAAATTTCAATACCGATAAGTACGGAAATTATGATGTTGATTTATCGGTAACAGATATGAGCCACAATAAAACCAAATTTGCCTTTACAGTCAAACTCAATCCGTTGAGCATAGACAACAAGGTTGAAGAAATAGTTAAAATAGATTGCGGAACTTTATTCAATATCAAAGATTACTTAAGCGAAAGAATAACAATAACCAATGCTGATAAATCTGTAGAGTACAAATTAAATGATTTTGATTATACTATTGATTGTTCAGAAACAGTATATAATGCTGCAAGCGGCAAACTTGATACTTCAAAATCAGGTGATTATGATGTTGCACTTACCATAAACTCAGGATGCTTTGAAAACAACAAAATTAGTTTTAAAATCAACCTTAATCCTTTGGTAATAGATAAGGGATATTATGTGTATAAAAGTGATACATCATCGTCAGGCTTTGACTATCTTGGATATTGCGAATACAAAAACACATCAGTAGAAAACCTTTCAGTAACCTCGGTTGAATTTCAGTTTTTTGATAAAGACGGCGTTATGATTGCAAGTAGTGATTCGCCGGAATACTCAAGAGATTATCTTGCAAGTGGCGAAAGTGGATATTCGTTAGATACCTACGCTTCTTATAATTCTTCAATAAGCAACGAAGATGAAATTGCTAAAGTAGAAGTAAACATAAAATATGAGAAGAACACAGAAGCAGACAGCACATCTCTTGAAGTTGAAGATATGAGAATAACAAACGATTATGACTACAATGTTTCAGGATTTGCCGGAACAACAATAGTAACAAATCCGTATAACAAGGATGTAGAGTATTATAGCCTATTAGCAGGTATGTATGATAAGAACGGAAAACTAATCGGTGTTATGGATTCAATGGATAACAATCTCATAAATTCAAAATCAAAATCAAGAGCTACAGCAGCGTGGTTACCGGATTCAAGAAAAATTCCTGACAAGGTTAAAACCTTAAAGGCAAGTGCAAGAGTGACTTCATTTGTTGGAGAATAGAGTTACAATATTCAAATAATTGAACCCTCTGCAGAAATGTAGAGGGTTATTTTGTCAAATACTGTTGAATGTTTTATCATCTATTGATATAATAAATTTAATCTACGCAGAGGTTATTATTATGAGCAGTGAAAACGAAAAGATTAATAAAGAAGAACTTGCAAAGGCAGAAATTCAGGTTGAAATCGAAGAAGCAAATGAAGTTGTCTATGGTGAAGTGCTTGATTTTGAAAAAAGAAAACTAAGTATTGATGTTAGAGGCATAGTCACTAAAATGTTTCAAGTTTTGGACTTTGTGGATTTTACAAATAGCATTGAGATTGGCAAAGAATATATTCTTGAAATTCCAAAAGAATTTAGAGAAGGTTTAAAAAATGGCGATAATTGGATAATGAAGAATGCAAAAGAAGATGGTAAGTTCTGGCCCAATATCATGTGTAAAAACGAAGAAGGAAAACATGTAGTTGCAAAGCCATTAGGCATTAAAGAAAAAGAAATAGTTAAAGGGAATCCGATTGAAGAATTATCTAATAGGTTTCAAAACGCTTATCTCCAAGGACAAGTTCAAAGATTGGCAGAATTAGCAGAAGCAACATATAGACAGGTGAAGGAATTAGAAGTCTTAAATTTAGACGAAAAAATAGGTCTTATTTCTTCTGGGAAAAAGCGCTTGTACCTTGCAATGAACCAAAAGGACGAAGCTTCAAGAACAACAGCTATACATCTTGCACTTGCAGATATTTCCACAGCACAAGAACAAATATTTGCAACGTTCAAAAGGAAAGCCGAAAGCTGCATTAATGTACCAAAAAATCCTATAATGCAAATAGTTAAAGAAACTTTTGCTACAACAGGATTTGTGGATGAGGCAATAAGTGATTATGAAAAGCTCCAAAAATATTATGATTTATACATTAATGCTACAGAATTAATAGCATCTGCTTATTTGTTTATGGGTGATAAAGAAAATGCCAAAAGAGTATTTGAACTATCATTGGAAGATATGAGCAAAATTGATACCAAGAGATTAGAATCAATTAAAAATTTAAAAGACAAAAAGATAAAATTTGAAGGCATTTGTAATGGTCTAATTGAACCTATAACTAAACAAGAGCAGTTATGCATAGATAGCTGCGATAACACAGAAACAATGTTAATTGAAATTACAGGCGAGAAATTATTGGAGGCATTTGAAAATGGGAATTAACTTTATTAAATCTGCCGGAATAGTTGGTAAGGCTTTATTGGGTGCAGTCGGTGCAGTTGGTATTGGTGGATTAGCTAAAATAGCAAAACAAAACGGACCCAAAGTAATAAAAGCCGTAGGTAAAATTATAAAAAAATAACGAATTAAAAATATCAAAAAATTAACCTATACTTATGATGAAGCAAAAATGAATAAATCAGTAAAAAAGAAGGGGCTTTCGGCTCCTTCTTTTTTTGATCGTCAGTTAATCATGAATATTGTTATTCCTGTGGACATCAAGCTGTTTATTTAAACTATTGACAAAAGCAATTCCTTTTGCAAAAGCATCCTTTGCATACAAATCGCACATTTCAAAAACCACAGATTTGATTTCATCAAAATCTAACTCGGTAAAATCAGCATGATCATTGTGTGCAAGTGCAGTAAGAAAAGCTAAAAAAATATCCTAAAAACAACATAAAATTAATTCTTGTTATTCCAAAAGTGACAAAAACCTTATCAAATCATTTATTTACTATAAAGAACTGTATGACGAGATAATTATTCCTGCAGAATCCAATGCGGCACACACAAAGCAATGATAACAGTTCGTAACCGTTTGATGGTAAATAACTCAGATTATGTAGTCGCTTATATTCGCAAAAAATATGAAGACGCATATACCACCTAAAAATATGCAAACAAGCACGGAAAAACCATAATTTGTTTGTAAATAATATAATAGAAATAACAGTTGTTTTGTTTAAATTCACTATTAAACTTGCACAATTTGACTAAATGTGCTAATCTATTAAACATAATAAGCGTTTTTGTGTGCTTTTTTGTTGAAACTTATATTTTCTTGGCTTTACATTATTTGATTACTTTAGATTAGAGGGGACTAAAATTGAAATATTGTTCTAAATGCGGGAGGCTTCTTCCCGAAAATGAAAATATTAATCATTGCCAGATATGTGGAGCGAAAATTGAAAATAAAATATCATATGATAACACAAACTCTCTTTTGAGACAAAATGTGGATATGAACACTTTCGTAAATAATTCACAGAAACAAGACCTTCAAAGCGTTAAAAAAAATACAAGCGAACATACATCTTGCGATAGTAAAGCAGATGTTGTTTCTGAAAAAACAAATGTGACATATAAAAAAGCAAATAGGCATCATCTTGCAGCAGAAGAACAAGAAATACAAGAGGCGCAATCGCAACTCGACTTATCGAGATCCCTTGACAGCTCTGCTTCCGAAACAGAAAAACCAGTTGTAGAAGAACAAGCAGTGCAAGAGGAGCAACCTGAACTAGATTTGTCAGGACTGCTTGATAGTTCGGATGCTGAAATTGATGAACCTGTTGTAGAAGAACAGGAAGTTCAAGAGGAGCAACCTGAACTTTATTTGCAAAATTCTATTGATAAATCAAAGACAAAAGCGGAAGAACATATTGAAGATGTAAATGTTCAGGTTGAAGTTATAAAAGAGTCAAACAGTAACCTAGATAAAACAATTACCACTGAACAAGACGAAAACCCTGAAAAGCAAAAGCAAGATGAAATAGAGTCTGAAGACATTGCAGACAATGAACAGCAAGTTGTGTTGCATAAGGAACTTAGGCAGCATTACCAACCCCGAATTGATTTTTCGGATATAGACCCTATGTTTGGAGAAGCACCAACTTTTGATGCTGAAGCAATACAAAGAGCCTATAGCGAATTTAAAAAAACAAATGAAATAAGAAAAGACAAAAAGCCCAAAAAACTATTTGGAAAACACAAAAGGAGTTAATTATGGCTATATCAGAAGTTATTAAGTTTAACGGTTCTCAAGATGACCTCGTATGGAAATATGCGGGTGAAGAGTTTAATGCAACTTCTCAATTAATTGTTGATGAAACGCATAGAGCACTGCTTGTCGTTAATGGACAAGCTGCGGATTTGTTTGGTCCGGGCAGACATACTTTATCCATTCCCAATATTCCATTACTTAAAAAAATTATTAATATTCCAACTGGTGGTAATTCTCCGTTTCAGTGTAAGGTTTTTTACATTACCCAAGTGCATCAAATGGATATGCTCTGGGGAACCCAGGGAGCCATCACGTTAGATGACCCGTTGTATGACATATTTTTACATGTAATGCTTCACGGAAGTATGACATTTTCAATTAAAGAGCCTCAAAAATTCATCATTAAAATGGTTGGATTTAGAAATTCTTTTAAATCTAATGATTTAGTTCAGCAGTTTAGAGGTCTTATTTCTTCACATGTTAAGGATTGCATTTCTAAAATTATGATTAATGGTCAGTTGAGTTATTTCATGATTAATGCGAACCTTTTTGAAATAAGTTCAGTTGTTAAAGAACGTCTTGATAGTATATTTGATGAATATGGAATTCAAATTGAGTTCTTTAACATTGAGACTATAGAAGTTCCTGATAAGGATTATCAGAAGGTTACCGAAGCTAAAGAGAGAAGAGCCGGACGAATCATTGAGGGTTACACATGGCAAGAAGAGCGTCAGATGATGATCGCTGAAAAATTTGCTGGTAACGAAGGCACAATGGGTGATATAGGTGGCGCTGTTGGTGGCTTTATGATGGGCGGAGCATTTGGTGGCTCTATTACTGAAATAGCAAGGGAAGCGCTTAGCACAGATAGGATCCCAAATGGTAACCCACCTAAGAATACTCTAGGCAGTGAAAAAACAATGGGTGGACAGCCTAATGCTGGTTTTAATGTTGATGGATTCTTTGGAAAGCAGCCCACACAAGAAGGTAACACACCTGTTCCAAGTACAAATGATAATAGTGCAAATGAAGATGGTAGTGTAGGCTTTTGTTCTGAATGTGGTTCGCCGTTAGTAAAAGGCGCACCGTTCTGTCCTAATTGTGGAGCAAAACAAGATATAAGCACAGTATGTTCAAATTGTGGAAAAGAATTAAAACCAAATCAGAAATTCTGTCCATATTGCGGAACGAAACAATAATTGGAGGGATAAAAAATGAAATCTTCAAAAGCTAAAAATTACACTATTGCAGCGATAATATATGTTGCTATATTCGCAATTTACAACTTACTGATATTCTTAATATTCAGGAATCTCAATAACATTTTTTGGATCAGTTATGGCTTTATGACTGCTTCATTGATTGCAAATGTTGCAGTAGTGTTGTTGGTATCAAAAAATGCAGATGTAGAAGCCACCTTTTTTGGAATTCCTCTTCTTTCGTTTTCTGTTTTTCATGTTCTAGCTGAGCTTTTTGCTAGTACGATTCTTATGATTTTCAGAGAACACGTTGGCGTTCAGTTGGCAATTACACTTCAAGCTATATTACTTTTGATATTGATAATCTTTAGCGCTGTTGCAATCCTGTCACGAGACACAGTTCAAAACATAAATGACAATGTTAAAGAAAAAGTATTTAATTTAAAAAGTTTAGCTATTGATGTTCAATTACTTGAAGACGATTGTATTGATAAGGAACTTAAGGAACAATTGCATAAAGTTAGAGAGGCTATATATTATTCAGATCCCATGACAAATGATTCAATTGCTCAAATTGATGAAATGATTAAGGGCAAAGTAAATGAACTCAAATACTATTGTCAGGACAATAATAAGAATGAAGCTATGCAGATTTGCTTTAAGTTATTAGCACAAATTAAGGAAAGAAACAGTAAACTTTTAATTTCCAAGTAAAGTTGAGATTAACACACTATGAGCGTAAGTTATACAAGTCAAAAATGTCCATCATGCGGAAGCACAAAGTTCAAATATCTAAAAGACATTAAAATGTGGGAGTGTGCCTACTGTGGCACAAATATAGAGCGTCACGAAGAAGCAGACTCCCTTTTTACAATAAAAAATGTTGTAAGGCAGACACTTATTGACATTTCTTACAGAAGATTCAATGAGGCAAACAACAATCTTATAGAGTGCGAAAAAATAGATGCTCGCTATGTTGGTACCATCATAGCGAAAATCTGCTTTTTGTTGAATTCTTTTTTATATAACGGCATTACTCAGCAAGAAAAACAGAACAATATTAATCAAATAAAAAAGTATTATAACATATTATGCGAAAACAATAACAAGCCATCTGAAGAAGAATATGTTCTATATGAATTTCTCGATTCTGCTGAAGCTTATGGATTGTTAATACTTGTTTATGACACATTAAACGCTAAAGAGAGAGTTGAACTTGTTTCAGAGTTTTTTAATCCCGAAGAGGTTTATTCTTTAGAATTGAATTCAAGTCTTTTGAAGTACATGGTTAATCATAATAATCTTGAAACAGCCGATAAAATTGTCGCAAACATCGATAATATTGAGAAAAAATCTGCATTGCTTTTTCTTCTTAATAATTATCCGGATGGAGAACAAAAAGCTATAAACTGCAATTTGATTATTAATCAAAACATTTTGAATTATGATGAGTCGCATATCATTGAGGATTATTTAGTTAATAGCAGAGACGATATTAATACTAAATTTGAAATAACTTGTGCATCATTGAAATCAGATGCAAGACCGTCAATAAAAAGTGTAATGGATTATGTTGTTTCCAAGATTAGTGAAACGGAAAAAATTGAAAGAATTTTTGACATGATTATGTCAAAAAAATTAGTTGATACAGAGATTTACACTATAGTTGAGTATTCTCTTGAAAAGTGTCCTCAAGAAACTATTCTTTACATATTTGAAACATTAAAGAAATCTAATCAATTTGTTGTCCTTAACCAACAACATTTTATTTCGTTATTCAATAATAAAGCAGTCGATAACGAATACAAAAAGAGAATAACCAACTTAGCTATAGAGTTTAATGTAAACAATAAGACAAAAGAACAGTTTGTTTCTTATTATTTGAATAACATAACAGATGAAAAAACTGAAAGAGAAATATTTCTAGAGTATCTGTTTACTCTGGTTTCATCATTGTCCACCAATTCAATTGATAATTACATTTTGAATTGCGCCTTAGATGGTGATAATAAGCCCAAAATAGTTAAGCGAATCTTTCAGTTAGATGTTAATAAATCGTTCTTTAGAGAAACATTTGACAAATATATAAGCACTGGTGCAGATTCTGCTCTTGTTACTGATAAAATCATTGATATCTTGTCAGATAATGGATTAAAACTAAGCGAAAATGCCCTTGCTGCTTTTTTACTTAATCCCTATTGTGCGGAAGAAAAAAAGTTAAACGTTTTGCGCAAGTCAATCAATAGCAATGTTAGATATCTTGGCTTACTAGATAAATACATATCAAGAATTACTAATAACGCTTTTTCTGGAAATATCTTTCAAACTTTGCTTGATTATACAGATTCTATATCGGCAGATGCTTGCATAAAGTATTTGCTTTATATTAGCGATACTCAAACATCAAAAGCAAATAGTGCTAGAAATCTAGTTGAAAAATGTAAGATACCGGTAATAACAAAAGAAACCAATATTGTATTTAACAATGATTCTGTTTACTGTAATGTCTTACAAGCTTATGTCTTATTAACACCTGATAGTCCAGAAATAACGGTAACGGTTGTTGATTTAATAGGTGGGAAAAACATAAAAGCAAACACGGAAATCATTTATTCTGGAACAAAAAAGAAATTTAAAAAATATCTTTCGTTAGTGAAGAACAGCTTGAATCCTTCTTCACTTGCTGCTGCAGGTGAGTTGAATTTGTTGTGATGTAATATAAGCAGGTGTGAAAAGTTGGTAAAAATTAAGTATTCTAACAATCAAAAATGTGCCGGATACGTTATTGCTGAAGTTAAGCGAATTCCATACTATGGATTATTTGATAACAACAAATCAAATGCGGGACAGATTATTAATGACTTTTATACTCAATTTCTAAGCTCGCTTGTAAAAAGTCCTTATAAAGAAAATGTATCTTTTGAGATTTTTTATCACAGCATACCTGTAAAGAATCAGCCATTTTTAGCGCAAGTAAAAATGTATTTTATAGTGCGCTTTATGGGCGAAGATGAAATCGAAATAACAGAAACAATTAACAACATCATAAATGTTTTCAAACAGGAATTTGAAAGTTCTAACTATACAGTAGATGTTTATGATGAAGATGAAAAATACGAAACATTCTTTCAAAACTTTAAAGAAGTAAGTTTGAATAGAGTTTCATCTATTTCGAAAAATGAAAAAATAATGGGAAACATGTTTAACCCAAATGGTTCAACATATTTTAATGACGTCATTTCATCACCCAAGAACACAAATATGGCTCATGTTACAAACTTGCTTACACGTGTTCCAAATTCTGGCGCTTCAATTCAAATAATACCAACTTCATATAACAATAACGAAGTTAGTTATTTTCAGGCAGGAAGAACAAGTTTGAATTATACAATTGGACAAATACGTATCCGTCAAGGTATGCAACCTGTCGACCCGTTTCTAAAAACCGTTGCAGAAGCATTTGACTATTACTGTGAATCTGTAAACTGGCCAATAATGTATTGTAATTGTCTTGTTTTTGCAAAAGACGCTGATAAAAACGCATTATGTAATCGAATAATTGAATGTTTGGAAGATCAAAACGAACATTCTGGAGCACTTGATGTTGATAACATAGATAATAATTCAATTTCATCAGAGAATTACGCTATATTGCCTTGGTTGCTTAGCAATCAATTAGTATATAACGAAAGAAATCAAAGTTTTTGGAAAACAAATAACTCACCGAATCATTTGTTACGATTGAAGTATTTGTATACTCTGAATGAGATTAAATCTATCTTTAAGTTCCCTTATGATGATGACACTGTAATAGGAATTGATATACGAAAGACGAGGAAAAACAGAGAAAAACTAAACAGTGTTCTTTCTAATGATGATGTTGTAAAATTAGGATTTATACAAGATTCAATTATCAACGAAGATGGCGAGGCAACAAATGCAGGAGTCCCGTTGAAAGACTTTACAATGCATGGATTGATTGTTGGTTCTCCAGGTTCAGGTAAAACATATTTCTCGCTTGGATTGCTTATTCAAATGTGGCAAAAATTCAACATTCCGTTTTTAGTAATTGAACCAACAAAAAATGAATATCGCTCTCTAATTGATGTTATACCAGAACTACAAGTGTTTACACCAGGTAAAAGTAGCATATCTCCGTTAATTATAAATCCCTTTATACCTCCAAAAAATGTTACAGTTGAAACATATATCTCGAGTTTGATGACGGCATTTAAAGCAGCATTTTCAATGCCTTCTCCATTGCCCGATTTGTTTCTCGGAGCAATTAATGAGGCTTATAATGAGTACGGATGGCGTTTAGACAGTACTTCTGATGATGAATGTTCAGAGCATTTTGGAATGTATGAGTTTATCAGGGTTTTCAAACGCAAAATTCGCAATATGGATTATAAAGGTGAGGTTAAATCTAATATTGAAAGCGCAGGCGTAGTTCGTCTAATTAGCTTAATAGAACAAAATAGTAATATTTATGATAATATAAATACTATACCCCTTGAAGATATTATTTCAAAACCTACCGTTATTGAATTAAATGCCATTAATAACAAAGAACAAAAATCGCTAATTATGGCATTTATATTGACTTTAATTTGTACATACACAAAAAACAATTCAAACTATGGCGAAGGTTTGAAAAATGTTCTTTTAATAGACGAGGCTCATGTTATTTTAGGTTCATCACCCTCAAATAATGAGGCGGGCGCACCAGATGCAGTAGGTTCTACTTCATCTACTATAGAAGACATGATTGCAGAAGTTAGAGCATGTGGTACTTCAATAATTATTGCTGACCAATCTCCTGAAAAAGTTGGTAAAGGAATAGTTGGTAATACAAATGTAAAAATAATTTTCCGATTAGTTGAAAAATCATCAAAGGATATTATTAAAAATGCCATTAACTTAAGTGAACTTGATTATGAGCGATTGGCTACACTTGATTTAGGAGAGGCTTTTTTACATCACGGCAGATTGAAAACAGAACCTCTGAGAATAAAGACTTATAAAGATATTTCTGACAAACCTTTTAGAAAGGTTTTGAGTGATGAAGAATTAAAACCTCTTTGCCATTATTGGGATGATAAAAAAGAGCTTTTAATTCCGCATAGAGAATGCTTATATAATCCGCTATGTAACAATAGTTGTAATGATTTTGTTAAACTAAACTCGGACTTTATTGCTTCTCGAATATTGAATATGTATTATTCTAAAGTATCTACTCCTAATGATCTAGTAAAACTATTGTGGGGTTGTAACATCATAATTTCAAAAATTGCTAGTCAACGAAACATTACAGACGAAAGTACAAAAATAATTAACTGTACTAAAATTAAACTGTTAAGAAAGTTTCTCACATCAAAAAACTTTGAAATATCAAGATTTGATTATGAAAAAATCCTGAAACATGAGCGGTTTTTACTGAACAATAATCAAGAGTAGTTTTAAACGAAAGGTTTATAATATGGAAGAGTTTGACCTTAGCACAGGATTTGATGGTAGTGAATCTCTGGATGATATTAGTTTTAATAGTGTTGATGAGAACTTCGATGTAGATGTTACTTCAGATTTATCAGATGGTAATGATTTATTATCAGAAACAAATGAAATTGAAACATTGGACCTTAATCCAGAAGAAAGCGACTTCGAATTTGAAGAAATTAGTGACGATACACTCAATATCGATGATGTTCCTTATGAACCAACAGAGTTTGATATAACTGATGAGTTCGAAACAGGCGGTGTTGGTGAAATAAACGATGAGATCCCTGAAGTGTTATCACTTGAAGAAGATGGTATATCCGAAATTGATTTTGATGATAACACTTCATCTGAGACAGAAACAGAAGAACTTTTAGATACAGTTGATGATTCTAATGGTGAAGTCACAGAGGATGAGTCACTACCAGAAACTGACGATGTTTTAGAAACGGATATAAATTTAGATAGTACAACCTCAGACATAGAAGGTGAAAATTATGTTAGGGAATATGATGACTTTGAAACTAGTGTGCTTTCAGAAAATCCGGAATTCTATGAAACAGGACAATTTTATCAACAAGGAATAAATGAATATGGTTATCAAGGAACCTGTGGAGAAACATCTCAGGCAAACGCAATTAACACTCTCCTTGGGAATAATGAATTAACTGAAAATAAAGTTCTTGATATTGCTGTTGATAACAATCTTTGTGAAATATCTGAAGATCTTAGTAATAGCGGAGGAACAACCACCTCAAATTTCATGGAACTTTATGATAAAGTAAATGAAAGCATTGGGGACAAAGTTAATGTTGACCTCTATGAATATGATAATGCTTTATCCCCTGAAGAAATGGCAAACAAAATTGAAAATGGTTCTGTTTTGAATGTTGCAGTTGATTCGGCAACTTTGTGGGGGGAAAACGACCATATTCCTGGGCAGTTAGCATCTGACACATATACTGACCATTGGATTACTGTAACAGGCGTCTCAAGAGATGCTGAAGGAAACATTGATAAGTTTGACATAATCGATTCTGGCGGTGGCGTTGATAGTGTCGATTATGAAACTTATGAACGAATGTGCTTTGGTGAAGATGGTAGAGAAATGATTGACCCGACTTGCATAGTCGTTTCAAAGAAAGATATGGGACAAGAGGTGATAGAATGAATCAAATAACGAATTTGAATGATGTGATGAAATGCATGTCAAAATACGCTCTTGGCGGAAGTAAGATGCCACATAGTGTTTCAAATCCGGTCTTTCGTAAAATAGAAAACGGTAGTTATGCGCTTGCTTCATTTGTTTTTACTTTTAGTCGCGAACAATTAAAGCAAAACACTGCAAATGCTCCTTGCGAATGGATTGTAATTGATCCTATTACTGGAGAATTGATTCTAAGAAACCAGTGTAGCAATAAGGCTTTTTCAAATCGAAAAGATGAATTTGTCAATCTAAAACCAGATAGTTCTATTAAGTTCTCAAAAGCCTACTCGGCACATACAATCAATTTGTTTAATGGGTTGTTGTCAATATATCAAACAAATCGTGTTTTTGATATCGGTTTGAATAATGCATACATGTTTATGATGCTCCAGCCGGTCTCAAAGGGTTTGAAACCGTATTACAAAGATTTGAATTTAATTTAAAGAAAGGTGATGCATAGTGACAGAACAAGAATATGCCGAATACCAACGTCTAGTTAATGAATATAACAGACTTGTTGAAGCAAATAATCAGCTTATTGAGCAGATTGAATACGCAGAACAGAGCGTAGTAGTTCTTGCTAATAATATGGTTCAGGTTGGCGCAAATGTTGTTCCAAATGTTCAATATATATCAAAAAAAGTTAGCGATGCTGATACTGATATAGGAACATTAGTAAATGCTTTAGATTCTTTAACAAATCAATATTTCGTTTTTAAAGAATTATCAACCGCTTCAAAAAACTTAACAAAATATAACGATGAATATTTTACAAAGTTTAAGTTCTTCAACAAATTAAGAAGAATAACTTTGGGATACATAATTGGTCTTGATTCTTACATTATTTCAAACGAAACAGGCAGAACCTGATGGGGTCTTCCATATCAGTTTACCCGTACAACAACCAGTAGTCCTCAAT
>ERZ780218.1574-NODE-1574-length-13568-cov-4.359210_pt1 | contig 13568 bp, 11 predicted proteins | sample MGYA00510975_ERZ780218 | MGnify/ENA primary metagenome ERZ780218 (study PRJEB29588, sample SAMEA2152063) | human gut metagenome | biome: human gut; feature: human-associated habitat; material: faeces | place: Denmark | collected 2008/2010 ...
TGCGCCGACGCGGGGCATATCGTAGGCGAGCTGATGAAGGGCTTTTACCTGAAACGACCTTTTCCGGAAGAAAAGCGCGCCGTGATCGCCGCTCAAACGGAAAGCCTGCTGCCGGGGACGGCTGAACTGCTGCAGCAGGCGCTGCCCGCCATCGACCTGACCCAGCACGGAGCGCTGTCCACCGCTGTGCAGAACGATCTGGAACCCCTGCTGACGGCGGCTCAGCAGGTGGCAGGATACGGAAAGCCCGGCGACGTGGTTCTGGGCATCAGCACCAGCGGTAACGCCAAAAACGTGGCGCTGGCCGTTGGGGTGGCTAAGGCGCTGGGCCTTTCGACTATCGGCCTGACCGGCGGCAGCGGCGGACAACTGAAGGAGCTGTGCGACTGCGCTATCATCGCTCCGGCCCATACGCCCGCCGACGTGCAGGAATACCATCTGCCCATTTATCATACCCTGTGCGCCATGCTGGAAGAAAAGTTCTTTGGGGAAACCGAAAAATAAGCAAGTTTTTCAGCCCGGGCCGGTCGAACCTGTCCGGGCTTTGATTTGTGGTTTCAAACGTGCTAAGATGGGGTATCTCCATGAGGGGAGAAACCTCATTTTCGGCTTGGGAGGAAAGAACGATGAAGCCTACGCTGCTTTGCTATAATCTGTCGGGAGAAAAAGCGTCGAAAATTCGCTTTGCCGCCATGCGGCTGCGGGTCCTGCTGCGGGACGTTCGGCCCGATGAATACGGCCTGACGCTGAACGACCTGTGCGGACTGGAAACAGGCGGGGAAAACGTTCCCTGCGAAGAAACCTTTCCTGACGAAATGCTGGTGATGGCGGGCTTTACGCCGATGCTGATGAACCAGCTTCTGCAGACGTTCCGGCAGATGAAAATCCCGCCGGTGCCGCTGAAAGCCATGCTGACCGAGACCAACGGTCAGTGGGATTCCTGCCGTCTGTACCGGGAAATCAGCGCGGAGCATGAGGCCATGAGCCGGGGCGGCGCGTCTAGGCATCAGGGGCCGCAGGCATGATCTACGAAAATATCCTGCCGGCGGTATTTGTGGACAGGCCAAACCGTTTCATTGCCCATGTGGAGCTGAACGGAAGACTCGAAGTCTGCCACGTGAAGAACACAGGCCGCTGCCGGGAACTGCTGATTCCGGGCTGCCGGGTGTATGTGCAGCATCAGCCGTCGCCCACACGGAAAACGGCCTATGACCTGATCGCGGTGGAAAAAGGCGACTTGCTGATCAATATGGATGCGCAGGCCCCAAATCGTGTTTTTCAGGAGTGGGCCGCCCAAGGACATTTCCTGCCAGATCTAAAGTCCATTCAACCGGAATATCATTATGGAGAGTCCCGTCTGGACTTTGCGCTGACAACAGAAGCCGGGCTGCACCTGGTGGAAGTCAAGGGTGTTACCCTGGAGGAAAACGGTGTTGTCCGATTTCCGGACGCGCCGACAGAACGGGGCGTGAAGCATATTCACGAGTTACAGCGGGCTGTCCGGGAGGGAATGGGCGCTACCCTGTTTTTTGTGATCCAGATGCACGGCGTGGATCGCTTCTCTCCCAACGACGCCACCCATCCGGCCTTCGGTGCGGCCCTTCGGGAGGCAGCTGCCTGGGGTGTCCAAGTGTACGCCTATGACTGCCTGGTGACGCCGGACAGTTTAACTATCCACCAGCCGGTGCCGGTGGTATTATAAGGGAGCGGCAATATGGGATTTTTGGAATTGCTGTTGATCGGCGTGGGGCTCTCGATGGACGCCTTTGCTGTAGCGGTGTGCCAGGGACTCTGTATGCCAAAACTGAATCTGCGCTATGCGGCTGTGATTGCGCTGTTTTTTGGCGGATTTCAGGCGCTGATGCCCTATGCCGGCTGGCTGCTGGGCGCCCAATTTGCCGGGTACATCCAACATCTGGACCACTGGCTGGCTTTTTTTCTGCTGGCATTCATCGGCGGTAAGATGGTGTGGGAGTCTTTGAAAGGGGAGGCGGAGGAGACGGCCTGTGCGGTGAGTGTGACGCTGGATTATAAGCAGCTGCTGCTGATGGCGGTGGCTACCAGCATCGACGCATTGGCTGTTGGGGTCACGTTTGCATTTTTGAACGTGGACATCCTGCCTGCTGTGACGGTCATCGGCTGCACGACTTTTGTGATCTCCCTGGCGGGTGTGGTGATCGGGACCTTTTTCGGCGCCCGCCTCCAGTGCTGGGCGGAGATCGCCGGCGGTGTGATCCTGATCCTTCTGGGTGGAAAGATTCTTCTGGAGCACCTGGGGATCCTGTAAGCGCCTATAAAAAACAGCGAAGTGGAAAACGCCCCGGGCCATTTGGCCCGGGGCGCTGGTTATCTTATGAAATCTCAGCAGCAGGGATTGGGATTGCAGCCGCAGTTGTTGCCGCAATTACCCTGATAACGATTGATAGCGATCACCCTCCTTGATTTTTCGGCGGTGCGCCGCCGAAGCGCAGACGATACGCCTGCGTTTCAGTCTATGCGCGAGGACGCAAAAGGGTCCCGCCGTGTACGCGGCGGGACCCTTCGGGAAACGGTATTTTCTTGTGCGCGAGGCTTACAGCGCGGCGCGGAGCGCCTCCACGCGGTCGCACTTCTCCCATGCGACGCCCAGCTCCTCGCGGCCCATGTGACCGTAGGCGGCGAGCTGACGGTAGATCGGGCGGCGCAGGTCGAGGTCGCGGATGATAGCGGTCGGGCGCAGGTCAAAGACCTTCTCGACGGCCTCCTCAAGCTTCGTATCGGCGACCGTGCCGGTGCCGAAGGTCTCGACGAGCACGCTCACGGGATGCGCCACGCCGATGGCGTAGGCGAGCTGCACCTGGCACTTCGACGCAAGACCGGCAGCCACGATGTTCTTGGCGATCCAGCGCGCGGCGTAGGCGGCGGAGCGGTCCACCTTCGTCGGGTCCTTGCCGGAGAAGCAGCCGCCGCCGTGCGGGGCGCTGCCGCCGTAGGTATCGACGATGATCTTGCGGCCCGTCAGACCGCTGTCGCCCTGCGGGCCGCCGATGACAAAACGGCCGGTCGGGTTGACATAAATTTTCGTTTCGCCGTCGAGCAGGCCCGCGGGGATGGTGGGCTTGATGACCAGCTCGATCATATCGCGGCGGATGGTCTCCAGTTCCGCCTCAGGCGCGTGCTGCGTGGAGACGACCACGGTGTCGATGCGCTTGGGCTTGCCGGCTTCGTCGTACTCGACTGTGACCTGCGTCTTGCCGTCGGGACGCAGATAGTCCACAAGACCCTGCTTGCGAACCTCGGTCAGGCGCTTGGCCATCTTGTGCGAGAGTGAGATGGCCAGCGGCATCAGCTCCGGCGTTTCGTCGCAGGCGTAGCCGAACATCATGCCCTGGTCACCCGCGCCGTTGTCAAGGTCGCTCGCGCCGCTTTCCTTGTTCTCATAGGAGTTATCGACGCCCATGGCGATGTCGCCGCTCTGCTCGTCGATGTTGGTGATGATGCCGCAGGTGTCGCAGTCGAAGCCGTATTTCGCGCGGTCGTAGCCGATCGAGCGGATGACCTCGCGTGCGATCTTGGGGATATCGACGTAGCAGCTCGTCGTGATCTCGCCCATGATGTGGACAAGGCCGGTGGAGACGGTCGTCTCGCAGGCGACGCGGCCGTTGGGGTCCTTTTCCAGAATGGCGTCGAGCACCGCGTCGGAGATCTGGTCGCAGATCTTGTCGGGATGCCCTTCGGTGACGGACTCGGAGGTGAATAAACGCTTTGCCATGATTCTTCTTTCCTTTCTTTTCTCGCGGGAGCACAAAAAAAGCGCTCGGCCGAATCGGTCGAGTGCGAAAACTTTTTGCTTTCCCTCATCTTTCGATTCGTTCGACGGATTTGGCACCTTGCGCTGCAGGTTGCCGTGGTATCATCGGGCCGTTCCCTCCACCACTCTTGATGAAGTATGAACTTGTCTGGTATTTGCTGAAATTATTCTACCCGGATTCCCATGTGATGTCAACAGATATTTCAAGAATTTGTGCAAATGCTTGACTTTGCCCTTTCTTATGCTACAATAGCCACAGCAAGAAATGCGAGAGTCATCGGAGGACCCGCGGCCGCAGCCGCAGCGGTCGAGAAGATGTCGGATGCGTCCGGTCAAAAAAGGGACCGGATTTTTTTTGCTCATTTTCAAGAGGGGAGAGAGTGTCATGGTATTCAGCAGCGCCAGCTTTCTGATCTTTTTCCTGCCGTGCCTGCTTGTCCTGTATTTCCTTGTGCCGCGGCGCTGCCGCTATCTGAGGAACCTTGTCCTGCTGGCCTTTTCGCTGGCGTTCTATGCCTGCGGCGGGCCGAAATTTCTGCTGCTCATGCTGCTCTCCATCGCCATCAACTACGCCGGCGGGCTGCTGGCGGGACCGGCGCACCGCCCAAGGACGCGGCGGCTCGGCATGACGCTTGCCGTGGTGCTGGGGCTTGCGCTGCTGGGCTGGTTCAAGTACGCGGGCTTCTTCGGTGAGATGCTCCACGCTCTGCTGCCGGTCGTTCCGGTGCCGCAGGTAACGCTGCCCATCGGCATCTCCTTCTTCACCTTTCAGGGCCTGAGCTACGTCATCGACGTGTACCGCGGCGACGCCGCGGTGCAGCGCGATCCGCTCAAGCTCGCGCTTTACATCGCCTTCTTTCCGCAGCTCGTCGCCGGTCCCATCGTGCGCTACACCACCGTCGCGGAGGAGATCGACGAGCGGCATGAGTCCGTCTCCGAATTCTCCGCCGGCGCGGTGCGCTTCCTCTTCGGCCTCGGCAAGAAGATGCTGCTGGCGAACGCCGTGGCGCGGATCGCGGATGCGGCCTTTGCCGCCGTTATGCCCTCGGTGCTCTTCGCGTGGCTGGGCGCGGTGGCGTACACCTTCCAGATCTACTTCGATTTCTCCGCCTATTCCGATATGGCCATCGGCCTCGGGCGAATGTTCGGCTTCCACTTTTTGGAGAATTTCAATTACCCCTATGTCGCGCGGAGCGTCACGGAGTTCTGGCGGCGCTGGCACATTTCACTTTCCACATGGTTCCGCGACTATGTGTATATCCCGCTCGGCGGAAACCGCTGCTCGAGGGCGCGCAATGTGTGGAACCTCTTCGTCGTCTGGTTCCTGACCGGAATGTGGCACGGCGCGAGCTGGAATTTCATCGCCTGGGGGCTTTGGTTCTTTGTGCTGCTCGTGGGGGAAAAGCTCCTCTGGGGCAAGGCTCTGGAGCGTCTGCCGTCGCTCGTGCGCCACGCCTACGCGATGGTGCTGGTCGTATTCAGCTGGGTGCTCTTCCGCGCCGAGACGCTCACGGCTGCGGCGGCTTACTTCGCCGCCATGTTCGGCAGCAGCGGCGTGTGGTGCGGCAGCCGCGTCGTCTATTACGCGCTGGAGTTCTGGCCGGAGCTGCTGTGCTGCTGCATCGCCGCGCTGCCGGTGAAGCAATGGCTGGAGACGGCGCTTCAAAAGCGGGACGCCGCGCCCGCCCGCGCCGTGCTGACGTGGGGGCCGAAGCTCGCGGCGATGACGCTGCTGGCGTGCTCATACTGCAAGCTCGTCACGGGATCGTTCAATCCCTTCATCTACTTCCGGTTCTGAGAGGAGGCGCCGACATGAAAAAATTCAGCGAGTGGGTGATGGCCCTGCTCTTTTCCGGCACGCTCCTGGTCCTGATGGCCGCGACCATCCTGCTGCCGAAGGAGCGCTACTCCTACTACGAAAACCGCAACCTCTCCGCCTTCCCCGAGATCAGCGTCGAGAGCGTCGCGAGCGGAAAGGTCTTCGGCGAGCTGGAGACCATGTTCTGCGACTACGCTGCCTGGCGCACCGCCGCGCTTCGCGCGGTGACCTGGTGCGACCTGAATCTTTTTCACCGTCCTGTGGTGAACGAGGTCGTCGTCACGCCCGACGCGCTGCTCGAGGAGCTTTACACCATGCCCGACACCGCCGAGGATATCGTGCGCGAGGCCGACACCGTGGCGGCGGACAACGCCGCGCTGCGCGATCAGATCGAGGCCTACGGGGGATACTACTGCTATCTCGCCGTGCCCTGCCAGTACGCCTACTACGAGGACGCATATCCCGCCTACCTCGAAAACCGCGCCGCCTACACCGCCGCCGAGCGCGCGGCGCTCCGCGAGGCCATGGAGGCGCGGGGTATCGCCTATGTGGACATGGGCGAGATCTTTGATGCCGAGGGCCATCTGCCGGAGTTCAGCTCAAAGGTGGACAACCACTACGGCCTGCGCGGCGCGTATGTGACCTACCGCGCGGCGGCGGAGCGGCTCGCGGCGGACGGCTGCGCGCTCTGCGTTCCCGAGGAGGGGACGGACGTGACCTTCTCCGCGCTGCCCAATCCCTACATGGGCTCGCGCACGCGCAAGCTGCTCGGCCTGCGCGGCAGCGATGAAAAGCTCCTCACGGCCTCGTTCGCCGAGGACCTCCCCTTCACCCGCTTCGATAACGGCGCGGCGGCGGAGGCCACGGTCTACGCGCTTCCGGGCAGCGACGCCGAGCCGCTGACCTACGGCCTCTACATGGGCGGCGACATTGCTGAGACGGTCATCCGAACCGACCGCCCCGAGCTTCCCAACGCCCTGATCTTCGGCGACAGCTTCACCAATCCGGTGGAGTGCCTTGCCTACTACAGCTTCAACGAGCTGCGCTCGGTCGACCTGCGCCACTACACGGTGCAGAGCCTGAGCGACTACATCGCGGCCTATCAGCCCGACGTGGTGCTGTGTGTCCGCGACTATCAGAGTCTTCTCCTGCGGGAGTTCAACGGAGCTTTCTTCGGCTGACTGCCGCAAAAATCGGACAGAAAGGAGGCAGAACGCCTTGCGGATCACGCTTTCCGATCATTTTACCTACCAAAAGCTCCTGCGCTTCACGATGCCCAGCATCGTCATGATGATCATCACCTCGGTCTACAGCATCGTGGACGGCTTCTTTGTCTCCAACTGCGTGGGCAAGAACGCCTTCGCCGCGCTCAACCTCATCTTCCCCGTGCTCATGGCGCTCTCCGCCTTCGGCTTCATGGTCGGCACCGGCGGCAGCGCCCTCATCGCCAAGACCCTCGGCGAGGGGAAGACGAAGGAGGCGAACGGCATCTTCTCGATGCTCGTCGCGATCCTGGCGGTCGGCGGCGCGGTGCTCGCCGCGGTCTTCTTCGTGTTCATCCGACCGATCTCCTATGCCGTCGGCGCGACGGAGCTGACCATCGACGACTGCGTGCTCTATGGGCGCATCCTGCTCGTCTCGCTGCCGCTCTTCATGCTGCAAAACAGCTTCCAGAGCTTCCTTGCCACGGCGGAAAAGCCGGGCTTCGGGCTGAAGGTGACGGTGTTCGCGGGACTGACGAACGTGGTGCTCGACTTCCTGCTCGTCTATGTCCTTCCGTTCGGACTTGCGGGCGCGGCGCTCGCCACCGCCCTTTCGCAGGCGGTCGGTGCGGCCATTCCGCTCGCCTACTTCCTGCGCGAGAACGACACGCCGCTGCGGCTCGGACGGCCGTGCTTTGACCTGCGTGCGCTTTGGCGGGCCTGCTGTAATGGCTCGAGCGAGATGGTGAGCAATCTCTCCGGCTCGCTTGTCGGCATTCTCTACAACATTCAGCTCATGGCGATCGCGCGTGAGAACGGCGTGAGCGCCTACGGCGTTCTGATGTACGTCGACTTCATCTTCAAGGCATTTTTCTTCGGCTATTCCATCGCCGTCACGCCGGTCGTCGGCTACCACTACGGCGCACAAAACCATGCGGAGCTCAAAAGCCTCCTGCGCAAGAGCCTGATCATCACCGTGCTCGTGAGCCTCGTCATGACCGGCGCTTCCGTGACCCTTGCCGGCCCTATCGCCGACCTCTTTGTGGGCTACGACGCGGCGCTGCACGATATGACGGTCAACGCCCTGCGCATCTACTCGGTCTCGTTTCTTGTCTTCGGCTTCAACATCTTCGGCTCGGCGTTCTTCACCGGGTTGAACGACGGCACGGACAGCGCGCTCATTTCGTTCCTGCGGACGCTGGTGTTTCAGGTCGCGGCGATCTTGCTGCTGCCGAGGTGGCTGGACATCAACGGCATCTGGCTCGCCGTCACCGCCGCGGAATCGCTCACGCTGCTCGTCACCGTTTCGCTCCTTGCCGCGAAGCGGAGAAAATATCACTACTGAGCCGAAAAATTCCCGCCGCGCGGCGGGAATTTTCGCGGAATTTATAATTTGGTAATGACTTTTTCCGCCGCATAGGGTACAATGCAGGATAAGCTATTTTCACGATCGGAGGGATCGACCTTGAATTCTCTGCGCCGCCGCATCGACCGCTTCTGCGTGCTGCATCCGAACTTCGGCATTCCGAACCTGATGCTCTACATCGTCATCGGCAACATCGCCTTCTATCTGCTCTCCCTGTTTTCCTCGCTCAACAATACCTCGTTCTATTCCATTCTCAGCTTCAGCTGGGCGGGGCTCAAGCAGGGGCAGCTCTGGCGGCTGCTGTCCTTCAGCTTTTTGCCGACGGACACGCGACCCTTCTGGCTGCTGGTGAGCTGCTATTTCTATTACTGGATCGGCTCGACGCTCGAGCGTGAGTGGGGTACGGCGAAGTTCACCATCTACTACCTCAGCGGCGTGCTGCTCACGGCGCTCGGCGCGGTCATCACGAGTCTGATCACCGGGTACGACTGGCAGGTGGCGGGCGCGACCTATGTGAATTTTGCCATGTTCTTCGCCTTCGCCACGCTCTATCCCGACGCGCAGGTGCTGCTGTTCTTCTTCATTCCGGTCAAGATCAAGTGGATGGCCATTCTGGATGCGTGCTACTTCGCGTACATCATCTTCTTCTGCGCCGTCTCCCGCTATTGGATCGGCGTGGTGCTGCCGCTCGTGGCGCTGCTGAACTTCTTTGTGTTCTTCGCGCCGGAGCTGGGGCGCTTTGCCAAGCGGGAGCAGACGCGGACCAAGCAGGCGGCGCACTTCCACAACGCCGTCCGTCAGACGCAGCGCGAGCAGCAGAGCCAGGGCTACCGCCACAAGTGCGCGGTCTGCGGCCGCACCGACGTCACGAATCCGGAGCTGCAGTTCCGCTACTGCTCGAAGTGCGCGGGCTACCACTGCTTCTGCTCTGACCACATTTTCAACCACGTCCACTTTACGGACGAAAATCCCTGAGGAGGCATTGTTATGGCATTGACCAGAGAGCAGGCATGGGACCTGCTCAACGAGTACAACAAGGGTGAATTTCATCTCAAGCACGGCCAGATCGTCGGCGACGTGATGCGCTGGTACGCAAATGAACTGGGCTACGGCGACGAGGCCGACTTCTGGGAGACCGTAGGTCTCCTGCACGACCTTGACTTTGAGATGTATCCCGACGAACACTGCATCAAATCGCAGGAGATCATGCGGGAAAAGGGACTGGATGAGCGCCTGATCCGCGCGACCGCCAGCCACGGCTACGGCCTGCATTTCGACGGCCTGCCCGAGCCGCAGCACGAGATGGAGAAGGTCCTCTTCGCCGCCGACGAGCTGACCGGCCTCATCGGCGCGGTCGCCCTCATGCGTCCGAGCAAGAGCGTGGACGACCTTGAGGTCAAGTCCGTCAAGAAGAAGTACAAGGACAAGAAGTTCGCCGCCGGCTGCTCGCGCGAGGTCATCGAGTGCGGCGCGGAGATGCTCGGCTGGGATCTCGATACCCTCATCGAGCGCACCATCCTCGCCATGCGCGCGAGCGAGCACGTCGATTGACACGAAAAAAAGCGGAGACCGCACTGCGCTGCGGTCTCCGCTTTTTTTTATGCGCTTTTTCAGTAGGGGCAGGGGAACGCGGAGAATACCGCGTGGCGGTTCATCGTGGTAAAGGGGTAGCCGTAATAAGTCTCGCTTCCGGGAACAGGCACAAAATCGCCGGTTTCGTCATTCCATTCCCGACGGGTGATGGTCTGCATGATCTCGCCGCTATCGCCGTTCCACGCGACCAGATAGCTCTCGGTGTCGATGGTGATGTCGCTGCCGCGGTCGGCACACGCCGCGTAGAGCGCGCCGTCGGACTCCACAAAGCGGCCTGTGGCGAGCCATTCGTCGGCAAGCTCCGCGCTGACGTGCTCGCACAGCAGCGCGCGCAGCTCGTCGAGCGTGTTCACGTCGCCCAGCGTGACGCGGGCGAGGGGAAGACCGTCCACCGTGATGCCGGGCGCGCCGCTGTCCACGGGCGGGGTGGTCATGTTGAACCACGACCAGAGTGTTTTGGTGGTGTAATAGTCCGCAATGATGATCTCGTCCTGCGGCACATTGAGCAGAGACTGTGTGTGGCTGTCGAGCGCGTTGTAGAAGCGGCTGTAGGGGATCTCGAAGGTCTGCGGCCCCGAGGCGTAGGGCCCGAGGACATAGGCATCGAAGTTGACGGTCATGCCGCTGCCGCTGAAATAAAAGTGCGCGTTGGAGGAGAGATCATAAACGTAGGAGTAGAAATCATCGTAGAGATAATCGTCCAGTCCCTCTTCGTAGATCCTGTTCACGATCTCCGAGGCGAGCGTATCGACCAGCGTTTTGCCGAGTGCACTGTCGGTGGAGGACTGCGCGTTGAGCGCGTCGAGCGTCAGAAATTCGCCGGTGGTGAGATCGAAGCTCCAGGTGAGGGTGGAGGTGTTCGGATGCGCGCCGCCGTAGAAGGCGTAGGCATTGGCAAGCACGCTGATGAGCCCGTCGGTCTGGTAGACGACCTCGCCGAGCAGTTCATCCTCGTAGTAGATGTACTCAAAGGACATGGAGTCACTGCCGTAATGGTCGCGCGCCTCCTGAGCCAGCTCCGACTCGTTGGAGAGCACCGCGGCGTAGCAGCGCTCCATCTCGGTGTTGAAGGCGTCGCGCACGGCAACCGCCGCGCTCTGTGTGGCTGCGGCGCCGGGTTCATAGAGCGCGCCGTCGGCGGTGCGAAGCTCAAGCTGCGGCAGCTCATAATTTGTGTGCAGCAGGAGCGTGCCGTCGTCGGCAGTGTAGGTCGATTCATGGGTGAGCGGCGTGCCGACGGCGAAGGTCAGCTCCGGCGTCTCCGGCTGGGAGGGCTTTGGAGCATCGGGACCGGTCGGATCGCCGTTGCCGCCGCAGGCGGTCAGCGACAGCAAGAGCGAAAGCGTCAGCAGGGAGGCGAACAGTTTTTTCATGGTGAGTCTCCTTTCTGAATGCCGGTCAGAGAATGACCGGGTCGGTCGTCCATGCGCTGCCGGGCCTCGCCGCGGCGAGGGACGGATAGGCGAGGACGTATTGCTCCTCGGCGCGGGCGGTCAGGGCAAAGAGCCGCTGCGCGGCCGCGTCCAGCCGCCGCACGTCCGCGCTCCTCGTGAGGACAGGCGCGGCGGCGGTCGTTTTCATGCATCGGAGCACCTCGCGCCCGCGCGCATTGCACGCCAGCACGCGCAGATAAGGGATACGCGCGGGCAGCTCCGCCGTCAGACCGAGGAAGGCCGAGAGCAGCAGCCGCCGCAGCCGCGCGTATGCGTAGCGCTTGGACTTCGCCGCGGCGAGGATGTCCTCGATCGTCGTCTCGCGCTGCACGGCGTCGTAGAAGCGGTGGTACAGGCCCTCGCCCCCACTGTCGCAGGCGGCGAAGTCCGCCTCGGTCAGCGCACGCAGGCGGGCGAGGATCGCCCGCTCGGCGTTTGCCATCGTCACCGGCGCGCGGCCCGCCGCGCGTTCGCGCGCGCAGATCGCCGCGCTCTCCGGCGTGAGAAATTCGTCGGCGCACGCGCCGTTTATGAGCAGCTCGCGGATGCGGCTCGCGGAGGCGAAGCCCTCTGCCGCGCCGCCGTCGTGCCCGACGCCCCTTCGCGGCAGCGCCAGCGGCATCAGCGCGGCGGCCTGCCGCGCGATGGCCTTGCAGTATTCCACACCCAGAATGTCGTTCGGCTGCGCGAGGACGGCGGCCTTCTCACCGAGCAGCTTGCGTGCGGCGGCTTCGCGCGCTGCGGCGAAGGAGACGCCCTCCTGTAGGCCCTGACGCAGATACGCGGCAAAGGACTTCGATTCGAGCGCCGCCGCCACGGCCTTCAGCGTTTCCGTGTCGCCGCATTCACTGCCGAAGACCAGCGTGTCCACCGCGCCGGTCGCCGCCAGCACACCCACGCCGCCCGCGGCGAAGCCCTCGGCGGACACGATCGCCCACGGCAGCGGCAGCTCGAGCACGAGGTCGGCACCGCCGCGCACGGCGGCCTCCGCGCGTGCGTGCGTCCGCATGACGGCAAAATCGCCCCGCTGGACGAAGCTGCCGCTCATGGCGCAGACGACGGCGGTCTCCGCGCCGAGACGGCGGCGCAGCTCGCCGATCTGCCAGGCGTGGCCGCGATGGAATGGATTATACTCACTTATGATACCAGCAGTCCGCATAAAAATCATCTCAAAATGGTTACAATTTTGGCTCCTGCAAAAAAATTTATGGTTGTCATCACGGAAATTTTTGCTATAATAAAAGGCGTATGTATTGGTCCGTTGGACAAATTCCCACAATTACCATCTCTATCTTACCTGAAATTGGGGCACATTGCAAGACGCCGCCCCCTGGAAAACGGAGGAAACAACATGAATGTTCTGGTCATCAACGCAGGAAGCTCTTCCCTGAAGTATCAGCTTCTCAACCCCGCCACCGGCGCGCTGCTCGCCAAGGGCCTTTGCGAGCGCATCGGCATCGACGGCAAGTTCACCTACAAGCCCCAGCTCGAGGGCAAGGAGGCCATCAAGGCCGCTGACGTCGCCATGCCCACCCACAACGAAGCCATCGCCGCCGTCCTCAACGCCCTCGTGGACGAGAAGAACGGCGTCATCGGCTCCATGAAGGAGATCGACGCGGTCGGTCACCGCGTGGTCCACGGCGGCGAGAAGTTCGCCAAGTCCGTCGTCATCACCGACGAGGTCATGGCCGCCATCGAGGAGTGCAATCCCCTCGCGCCCCTGCACAACCCCGCCAACATCATCGGCATCAAGGCCTGCCAGCAGCTCATGCCCGGCGTGCCCATGGTCGCCGTGTTCGACACCGCCTTCCATCAGACGATGCCGCCCGTGGCCTACACCTATGCCATTCCCTATGAGTATTACGAGAACGACAAGGTCCGCCGCTACGGCTTCCACGGCACCAGCCACAAGTATGTGGCCTCCCGCGCCGCCGATATGCTCGGCAAGCCCATCGAGAGCCTGAAGCTCATCTCCTGCCACCTCGGCAACGGCTCCTCCGTCACCGCTGTGGACGGCGGCAAGAGCGTGGAGACCTCCATGGGCTTTACGCCCCTCGCCGGTCTTCCCATGGGCACCCGCGCGGGCGACATCGACGCCGGCATTCTGGAGTACCTGATGAACAAGTACGGCTACTCCATCGGCGAGATGCTGAACATCCTCAACAAGAAGTCCGGCATGGAGGGCATCTCCGGCGTTTCCTCCGACTTCCGCGATCTGGAGGAGGGCGCTGAGAAGGGCAACGAGCGCTGCGCGCTTGCCCGTGAGAAGTTCGCCTACGAGGTCAAGAAGCTCATCGGCGCGTATGCCGCCGTCATGGGCGGCGTGGACGCCATCATCTTCACCGCCGGTGTCGGTGAGAACGAC